>JACKQG010006388.1_pt1 | contig 12472 bp, 17 predicted proteins | sample 8237621 | NCBI WGS metagenome assembly JACKQG01 (sample SAMN15677084, study PRJNA649215) | marine metagenome | biome: marine; feature: Black Sea; material: saline water; isolation source: suspended particulate matter (SPM) from the Black Sea western gyre | collected 2013-06-09/2013-06-10 | depth...
ACCTCCTGTTGAACCTCAGCGCATTCTTCAGCTAGAATTATTAGGGCTTCGTTCATCACTATTACCTATAACATAATCACCAGCTTTCATGGCATCATCAAGTACCAATTTAAGTACTTCCCCAGCCACTTCATTAAACTCAAGGGTTCCATGTGGGTCTTCATCTAACCAATCGACCACTTCATAATCAAAATTAATTGATTCAGTCTCATCATTTAAAGTTATGGCTTCATATTTATATACCACCCCGTGATACTCACCACCTTCTAACTTGATGAACCAATGCTCTTGGTCCATGTCCTTCTCAACGAAGGACCAACTATCATACTTTTTTTCTGTCGTCATAATAATCAAATGCCATTCCTAATAAAAGAAATGGTGTCCATAATAAAATAAAAATACCCATAACACCCATTACTATTGTCGTTAATAGTATAATGACTAATAGGGTTAACCAGTCAATTACTTCTTGCATCTCTTCGAATTTGGCTTACGCTTACATCTATAAGAACCATGGCTCATGCTCTTCTTACTAAGTTTATTGCCATTTGGATCTTTCTTTGCCTTTACACCATCAATCATTGTTTTGCTCATTATATCTCCTATTCATCTCAAATACGCTTTTCACGTTCTTATATTTATGTCTTATATGTTCTTTTGAATGGCCCATCAAATTTTTGACTCTTTTAAGATTGCCCCTAATTGTCCATACAACTTATTATATCTAAACTCCCAGCGTTCAGCTGCTACGCGTTCTTTATCGTACAACAGTTTATAATCAGGTTTCTTTTTAAATAAACTCTTAGCCTTCTCTTTGTATTTACTTAGCATTTAATTCTCCTTGTGTTATATATTCTACTCCAGCCTCTTCAAACATAGCCTTAGCTGTATTCAAGCTATCTTCCCATGCAGGTTTAACTTCATCGCATTCAGCAACCACTTGGGCAATCCCAGTTTGGATAATAGCTTTAGCACATTCGTGGCAAACATGAAGGCCTGATACAAACATAGTAGCTCCTGCTAGGGATTGACCATTGTATGATGCATTGTATATAGCATTCATTTCAGCATGGACTACTAATTCGTATTTACGTGATTTATTATTATAGCGTTCGTTGCTATCATTAATTCCACGTGGAAAACCATTATAGCCTTGAGATAAAATTTGTTTCTTATCACCGACAACAACCGCGCCAACTTTAGTTGAAGGGTCTTTACTCCAAGAGGCTACATCTCTACAGATTTCAAGGTATCTGTCACTCCATTTCTTATTAATTATCATGGTACCATTATATCATAATTTAAGTCAAATGTAAACTGTTTATTCATCTAAATTAAAGATTTTTGCAATTGCTTCAGCACATGCCATAGCTACTTCGATATGTTCTTTTTGGGTACCATTAGAAGATCTTAAATCAATGTAATGTAACCAACTTCTAATAGTACCACTCATATACATTCTTGACATGGTATTACCTTCAGGTAGGACCGAGCGTGCTTGCTCTTTGGCAATACCGTTATTAACTGCCCAAGTATAAGCATCAAGGGATTTCTGAATTACTTGCTCTTGCTTAATTCTCCACATAGCACTTAAGACTTCATCGTCATTTTCAATCGAGTTTTGTCGGTTCTTAGTGTCTTGAAGGCGGGCTTCACGTAACATAAAAGTCATATCTTTAGTAGGATCCGCATATCGCTGGGAAAACTCTTGGAAAGAGAATGAACGATGTCTAAGAATTTGACGGGCGATATCGCGTGTGGTATTAATCTCAATAGTTGCTGAAGCCATTTCTAATGGACTCCAGTGTTTATGATTAACCAAATAAGTAATTAACTTATCATTGGTTTCTTTATTAAGTTGGTTAGATGGATTACTCACCCTAGCACAAAATGCCACTAAATCTTTAATATCATCTAAGCCTTCAGCTTTAAATTCGTCTGATGGCTGAGAATAACTAACCAACTTAGCAGTAGTTTTAGAATTATCGTGGCGGGGTAATGGGGTTTTCTTAGGGGTCTTTATATCATTTGTTTTCATTATACTTTAAATCCTTCGTAATTAGTAGTAGTTTCGCGCGTTTGTTCAGTACCAGTATTTAGTGATTGGGCGGAGTTTTCAACATCATATAGTCTCATCTTCGCTCTATCAATACCAACCACAAATTTCTTTGTTGCTCCTGTTGGGTCATTATATCTGTTCTTTAATTGCTTAACCATCATTTGATTCATATTTTCTAACTCTTCAGTTGAAATAAGAGCAAACATTAAGTCAGCAGTGGCTGGTAAACCAAATGATTCTGAGGTATCAGTAAGACTTACATCAGAATTATCATAGCCTCCACGGGTTGTTTGGGTAGCGGTTAAGATTGGTAGATTATTCTCAATAGCCAAGCCTCTTAACTCTTCAGCAATTGCCTTAACATAACTATAAGAGCCACTGTCAGCTTTCATTCTAGATGAAGCACAAATGTTTAAGTAGTCAATACAGATTAACTCTGGGACAAAATCCTTCTTGAGTTTAAGCTCAGCTAATAAAGCCCTAAAGTGGGTTGCATTAGCTGCCCCGGTAGGATATTCTTTAACGATTAGTTTACCAATACCTTTGTCAGTGATTTTATGGATCTTCTTATCAAACATTTCTTTATTTAAGTTTTCAAGTTGATCAATAGCCACATTCATTAGGTTAGCATCGATACGCTCAGCAACTCTTTCCTCGCTCATTTCCATAGAAATATATAATACATTCTTCATTTGGGTTAGGGCCCCAGCGGCTACATGACACATAAATAAAGATTTACCCACACCAGTACCCGCAAGGGCTACATTAAGAGATTTATTAACTAAACCACCCTTGGTGATCTTATTAAACATCTCTAAATCAAATGGTAGATGTTCTTCGCTTCTATGGTAAAACTCATAGCGATCATCTGAATTATCCACATAATCATGGCCTACATCAGTATCAAAATTAACCGATAAGGCCTCTGATAATAGTTCAGGGAGGGCATTCTTAGATAACTTCTCGTCCTTACCCTCAATAATATCAATTGACTTCATGATAGCTAAGAATATAGATCGGTCTTGACACCATTTCTCAGTTTCTTTGATTAACCAATCACCATTAGTATCTTCAACTACTGTAGATAAACCTTTAGCGATTTCAAATACTTCAGGGACCTGCTCTGAAGGTATCTTCTCGTTCTTCTGCAATTCAATATCTAAAGCTTCAGAGTTTGGTAGATTACCATACTTATTAACGAAGGAAATTACCTCATTGAATACAATGCGATAGGCCCCTTCGAAATACTGAGGCTTCAAATGAGGTATTACCTGTCGGGTAAAGTCCTCATCTTGAACCAGGTTTCTTAAGATTAAGTTTTCTAGCTTCATTCAGCAGTAGATCCCTTAATCATGTCGGCATGGCCAATTTCATATTTAGATTTTAACCACTGTTTAAAGGTAGTATTAGCTAAGATATCTTCCCAGAATTCAGCATCTAGCTTCTTAGCCCTAAGTTTCTCATCTTTAACCTCACCGGTTTCAGGATTACACCTCGAATAATATCCGATGGTAGGTTTAATTACATGGCCACTTTCTAAAGCCGCATCTAACAAACCACTGTATTTAGAGATACCACCCTCCCAAGTAACATTTACCGGGATCTTTGATTTCTCTTTAACAAAGCGAGACTTCTCAACATTAATAATAAAGTTATAACCTTTAATTTCTTTTCCATCTTTATCTTGTTGACGGCCTAAAATCCAAATATTATCAGCTGAATAGTAAATCCCGGTACCACCAGAAACAACAGCCTTACTAAACATTTCCATAGTCTGGTAGGTATGGTTAATAGCAATCATTGGAATATCACGCATGCTTAGATAAGGGGTACACATTCGGAATAATCCTTTAAGGGCTTTAGCCCTTGACATATCCGCTACGGATTTCTCATTCATTGCATCATCTAATTCTTTCTTAGAGGCTAGATTACCAATAGAGTCAATAACGACAATAACCTTATCATCCTTTTCGATCTGCTCTAATTGATTTACGATATCAAATTTAAGTTCTTCAACGTTAGTGATAGGGGTATGTAATACTCGGTCAGCATCGATACCAAAGCTTTCGAAGTATGATTGGGGGGAACCAAACTCTGAATCATAGAATAACACAATAGCATCTTCATGCTTTTTTAAATATGCTGCCGCCATTAGTAAACCGAATGAAGTCTTAAAATGCTTCGAAGGGCCAGCTAATACGGTTAGCCCTGAAGTTAAGCCACCATCTGGATCACCAGATAATGCAACATTAATCATCGGTACAGGGGTTGTTACCATATCTTGGTTTTTGAATAGTTTAGATTCCGACATAACCGCCGATTCTTTGATTTTACTATTCTTTTTTAATTTATCCATTATGCCCATTTGCATCTCCTTTCTTGATTTGATAGTACCATTATATCATAAACCTATTGGTTTGTACATAGTTTTTTATAATCTTTTACTGATATATCTGCTTGTTTTAAAATTGCATCGTCACTAGGATGATGCGTTAATCCATTAAATGAATTGATTAAGCCATGTTCTAACATAGCTTGTTGACGGCCAAAGGGATGATCTTTAATCGTACATGAACTCCAGGTTTTATCCATATCAACATGTTTATAGTCGGCCCCAGGCTTAATATAGTTCTCTACCCACCTGATATAGTCACAACAAATATCTTCAGCATTATAAGGATAACTCTTGGTATCTTCATAGATCATTTTCATGACTTCGTCGAGGAATTTATCCTTATTCATCCGTTCAGTTGGCTTAGCTAAGTAAGATATACATTCTTTAGCATTAGTGCCATAATAGAACATAGACTCTTTATTAACATATTCTGGGAACCAATCAGCAACATCCGCTACAGTAGCCGCATATTGAAAATGATATTGTCTTAAACCATTTTCTACATTCCAATTGAGCATGAAGCCACCAATTTCCCTAAGGTCTTTCTTACCACCTTTAACTAGGAATTCAGCTAAATCTCTAGCTAATCTTGGGGCATATTCTGACAAATAGTAGTCACCACCTTTACGATAGATAGAGTTCTTAGGGGGCTTAGGGAAGGCTGGAAATTGATAACCTACCGAAGTATAAATTGGCTCTTGTTTTAAGTTAATAACCTTAGTCATATCTTCAATAGTATCATAATGTACTAAGTCAGGGATGATTGAGTTATGGTAACCTGAAACCCTAAGGCCATAGTTAATACCAGAACCAGTGACCCGGTGTAATAACATTAAATATAACCAAGTGGGTAAATCATGCTTCTTATCTAGCCAAGCCTTCGATACATTCTCACGTATGTTTGAAGCTAATCCAGCCTCCATCTTTTTCCAATAAGGATGTTTATCAGACCACCCATAAAATATATCGTTAATAATGGCAGAAAAACCAGCGTACTTACGTTCGACTACATCATATAATGATACCTCTTGCATAAGTTCATCACCAATATCTAATTCATTATGCGGAGTTATCCCTAAGTTGCAATGTTCCTGTTGTTTAGTAGCCATTTCAAAATATCTTAGATATTCATCATAATATTTAGTTGGTTCTATTTTCATGTAAAGAATTCCTCTAAGGTAATTTGTTGTTGTTGCCTCGACAGATAATTTGGAGGGCCAATGTGAATCCCCTGAGGGCGTTCCATTATTTCAGCTTCAAATTGTTCAGGGCCCATCGAATACCATTCATCTGGATATCCAATAACGCTACAAGGTGCATTAGTATGCATATTATCTATAACATAACCGGTTAAAGCTAGGCGTTCTGCACGAGTCCCACTAAAAGGATTACCTTTATACATAGTGGTCTTAGCCATCTTACGGCCTTCAGTCTCAATAGGAACTGGTTGACATATTGTCACGTCGATACCCATCACCTGAATCTTCTTAATCAATTCATAATATCTATTTAGTAATTCATTGGCCGCTGGCTTTCCACCAAATCGCATTAAGTGGTGGCGGATATCAATTGAACCAAATTGTAAGGTTAACTTCTTAAGGCCTTCAGGGATCTTAGATAAAATATAGTCATGGTCAGAACAAATACCATTTAAGGTTTTAGCATCACATCGAATGACTGGGGTTTCTGATGGGGTCATCGATAGACTATGGGAGTCACCGATTACTAATTCGTCTTTAACCATATCATACATTGTAATACTTTTAACTTCCTTAGATTTAATGGTTAATTTATCCATGAATTCCCCAGTAAATCCGTCATAGGTAGTCTTATTACCCAAACGGCCTCTGAGTAGCTCACCGAGGGCTGGCATATCATGGTCTAATACATAGATCGGTCCAGGGTATTCCAGGAAGGCGCTGAGACGGTCATAGAGGTCTTTAGAGGCTCCACCAAATAGATTAAGTGAACCAGAATAGTTAATGCCCATATAGAGATATATGGGATCATTACCTTTAGTAGGCATAATATATCCAATAGAAGTTTTAAGAAGGTCAGCCCAAATCTGAGCATACCCTCGGTTGTGGGAATATTCTAACTTAGGTACATTTTCTATTAATCCTACTATCATTTAACTAAATCAAAATGTCTTTCATATACGTGTAAATTCTGTACTTGCCAATGGATATTACCAGCTTCAATCTTTGCATTTTCAAAGGTGTTATAATTATCTACTATTTGGTCGAGTACATGCTTCTGCCAGGCATAGTCATTCTTATAGCCAAAAACAACATCATTAGATCTCATTTGAACTACACAATGTAATTGGTTGTCTCTAATATAGTAGGTTACTGCATTAGTACAGATAAAGTCAGACATACCACCTTTATTGAATTCATTCCAAATAGAAGGGCGATTATAAACCATTTCAGCCCGGCGGCCATCAGGGTTCTGACATAACTCATCAACTACATTTGAGTATTGATTATGGTATTCATCAGAGTAGATTAACTTACCATAGTTAGAGTTGATATTACCATATTTGTCGGCAGCATATTTCCACGCAGCAGGAGCATCTCGTTCTTCCCCGTAGATATCATTAATATTAGTTGACATTGCTTCATACCAATCAATCTCTCTAGCAATATACCCACGGGATGGTACCCCAAAGATTGAATCTTCATCAGCGACAAAAGAAGCACCAATTAACTCGATCGTTTTAGCGCCAGTCTTATCGACAGTAAAGCGCTCCATCTTTAACTCAGTTTTAAAGTATTCTCTTATATCGTGTACATTCATTTTTTATTCTTAAGGGTTGAGTATCTATCATCCATCTCAGGATTATCTAATACATGGGTTAATAGTATCATTGTTTGGGTTAATGCATGGGCGAGATGTAACTTACCAGACTCAGGGTCTAGGTCTTCACCACTCCAATAAGAATTAAGGTGGCGTTGGATTGACGCATAAGTTCTAGAATGATTAGTCTTATCTCCGTCAAAACGCCAGTTGTTCGGGGAATACTTTTCAGCACCAAAAGCAAATACTTCAGCAATAGCTTTAATAGCTTCAGGTGGTACTAGGTGCATAGGGGCACGGCCTTCATCAAATTTCATTTTATTTCTCCTGTTATTATTTAATAGTACTATTATATCATGTAATTGGCCATTTGTAAACTGGTTAGGCTACAATAAGATTCATCATTGTTATATTTACCACGGTTAGTACAAGTATTTAAAGCATCCGCAGCTTTAACTAGAGATTGAAACTTAAATTTAACCCGGTCGCCAGCCCTTAATAAGTTTTCTGTAGTACGCTGGGTACTATAATATAGATAGTCAGTTAATTCCCCCATGTCTAAGGATTTAGCCATACGATTATAGGAAGCATCTTTAACTGTCCACCAATCCCCTGATATCTCTTTTAAATCAATCTTATGGGCGCCAACTATAATATCATGCCTCCAATTCTCAGGGGGAGTTACCTTAGCATATTTAATTAGCCACCATTCGAGTAACAACGAATCCATATTCTCACATGAACTCCAAGTGTTACTAGCCGCGAATAGTTTATCGCGGTATTCAGTAAATTCCCTTTCAACAGTTACCGTAAGCCCATTCAATAGCTCGGTCAGCTTCTTTGTCGAAAGGTCTTTTTGCATACCAGTTTCCATTTTCATTATCAATCTCCTTACATAATATAGTTATTTCTTGGGCGGTTATTGGATATTTCTTTCTTAAAGCATTAGAAGCTATGTTAACCATAATGCTATACATCTTTGAATACCACCCGGTTTCAGTGATTAGTTTATATTCATTTATCATTTTCTTGTTTACAAAGGGACAGTCTTTGTAGTTATGCCATGATATAGTAGTATTAGTCATCTCGCTCTTACGATGGGCTAATATTTGATTGCGAATGCTTTCAGGTAAAGAATCTAAGAATGAAGATCCAACCTTTTCTACATATTCATGTTTAGCCATAATAGCAAAGGGATCCATCACCGTCCCCTTATTGGTGAATATAAAGTTATAAGCCCCTTCATATGTGGCAGGTATATAATACATGCGACTTAAATCTTTTGTTTGAGGATCACCAATATCGCCTAATTCTTTATTTAAGGCAAACCAAAAGTGTTTGATTTTATCTTTAGGAATAGATTGACCTAAAGGAAATACTAAACGAAACTTAGGTTTATCCTCGGTTGACGAGGCGGTACTGTAGCAAACATAATAATATTCCTTAGTAAGCCCCTTTAAAATCTCTTCAGCGTCTTCATCGACATCCACCGCCGCCCATCCGTCCCAAGATACAACATTATCATTAGCTCTAGTTGTATCGGGTAGATATATAGCAGGGGTCATTAGCATCGCCACCTTCTTATTAGGAAGGGGCTTCTTAGCTAATTCATACAACATCTCTTCGAATTCAACGAAGGAATTAAACCCCATTTTCTTATGAGTTTTATTGTCGTATATTGATTTGTAAAGGGTTAACGAAGGCATTATACTACGTAAACGAATTTCCCGTGATTACCTAAATGGTCTGGGGCTGTCCAGCCTTCAGGCTTCATAAGATCAGGAAGGCCTAATGGATTAGGTCTTCCCTCTTTAATACCAACATTCTTATTCATGTTAGCCTCAAGCACTTTATTCCAAGCTTCATTAGCATCTACATCCATTACATCTAAGGTGCCAATAGCAAATACACACATGTCGATTAAGGCATCTACCATCTCTTCAGCATCATTAGCTGCAACAGCATCTTTAAATTCATCAACCTCTTCTTGAATACATTCAACTCTAAATCGAGTAAAGGCCGATAAGGTGGTTACATCCATCTCATCAACAACCTTACCAATACCATATGTGTCATGCATCTTACGCATGTCTAAACTCCAATTCATACTCATAATTTTTTCTCCTGTTATCATTTAATAATAGTACTATTATATCATGTTTTTTATAATATAGATACACTTTTAACTAAAAAAATCCTCTAAAGATACTACAGTTTCCGCTTCATAACCAATAGAATCTAGAATAGGCTCGATCACACTCATAAAGGTTTTATCGAACTGCATGTTATAATCGACATACTCCTCCAATTTAAATTGTTTTGGGAGGAAGTCTATGAAGGATATTACGTTTTCTTTAAGGGGATTAGGTTTCTTGAGGTAGGTAAATTTCACTTTGTCCCCTCCATAAATGTCAGTAATTTTTTTACCTAAGCCCTTTTCCTTAATAAAGTTATTATGGAGGATAGCCCCTCTGACATGGATAGGAGTACCCTTCTTATATAGAGTCTTTTTGTCCTCCCATTTAGCTATCTCATTAACCCCACGTGGGAATGAAACCTCTTCAGGGGTAGCTGAAGTAAACACCTTTTTAAAGGCAGCGATCTCGTCCTGCACATCTTTTTCTTCCTTATCAATGATAGTAACAAAGATATCTTTGAGGGCCTGACGACATATAGCTGGGGTGGAGCTCTTGATAGCTTCAATACCCATAATCTTTAACTTAGGTTGGGCATAACGTACCCCTTCGTTATCATGTACATTTAAGATATATCGTTTCTTAGCTGTCCAAATACCTCTATTAGCAATAACTTCTCGGCCCATGACCATCTTATTTGCTCTACCGCCCAACCTAGAATATAGATCATCATAACAGTCAACAAGAACCCCTTCCAATTTACCAGCACAAACCTGATCAAGGAAGTCAACAGGGTTAGGAGGGTTAACACGAGAAACGAGCTCACCCAAAGTAATATAAACAGAATCAGTATCAATAGCAACCACATAGTCATCGTTAGTCTCCATAATCTTGTTTAGATATTCGTTGAGGTGCTTCTCTGCCCATTTAATTGTAGCTTGGCCGGTTAAGGTAATACCTTCAGCCACACGCATATCAAAATATCTGAACCATTTGTTACCCATCGCTCCATACAGGGAGTTTAATAGGATCTTAATAGCCATTTGGTTATTCTCGGCAATAGCAATCTTTTTTTCCGCAGCATAAATGCCAGTCTTATCGGTTTTGTCAATGCCTTCTTTCTCTTGTTGGGCATCTAACATTTCACGTTTAATCCCTACACGCTCCTCATATAAGTCTTCGATGATAGCAGGGAGAATACCAATTTTATCAGTCTTAAATCTAACCCCATTCAAAGCTAATGCGGTATTAGCTACGGTGTTATTAACCTTGCCCTCCATGAAACGCTCAACTGTAGTACCATATTCATTATTATCTAAGATAGTCTCAGGGGACATATTGTATTGCATAATAATAGAAGGATATAGGGAATTCAAGTCGAAGGAACATACCCAATCATGCTTACCTACTTGAGGGGCCTTCACATAACCCCCTGGATAATCCCCCTTAAAAGAATCCTCATTTTGTGGGATAGCAATATGTTTCTGGGATAGGTCACGATATATAATAGCATCCCAAATACCTACCGTACCTAGGACATTAGTATAATTAACTCCGCCTTTATATGCCATAGTTAGGGCTAGGGTAATTAAGCCCAATTTATCCTCTAAGCGGTCAATGATTTCTACGTCTTTAATATTATAGTCAATGAATTTCTGATAGTCATTAGTATATAATCCCATGAGGTCAGAATGTTCGTCGTAAGATAGCTTCTTGTCGCCTAACTCTACATGGGCAATATGATCTAATTTGTAAGACTCTTGAGGGGTATACATGAACTTCTTATAAATCTCTAAGTAGTCAAGGACGGTGATCCCCATGATTTTATATTGGGGGCGTGGATTAGGATTCATTTTGCTAGGGGACTGGGTAGAGTGCTTAATGTCACCCCAAGGAGAAAGCTTCTTGAGGGTAGGCTCGCCACATACACTACGAATTCTATTAACTAAATATGGAATATCGAAGTATTCTACGTTCCACCCAGTAATAACATCAACGTTGCCCATGTGGATAACAAAACGAGTGAGCAATTCACGCTCGTCGTTACATTTGATATACTTCACTTCATAATCTTGCATGTAGGATTTCTCTACATCATATTCACCACACCCAAAGGTATAGTAAATATCATCAATATTATTCTTACAAGTGATAGCAGTAACTTCTTGATCAGCCAAAGCTGGTTCAGGAAAGCCATTCTCAAATTTAGTTTCGATATCTAGGGAGGTAACGTTAATGATATTACGATCCCATTCAATCTTACCTGGGAAGGTATCATTTAGATATTGTACCACGAAATTAGTATTACCATATACATTAAAGCCAGCGACGTCACTATATTGTTTAGCAAAGTCACCAGCCTCCCGCATAGATCCCAATACAAGTGGCTCTACTGGGAACCCATCTAAGGACTTCCATTTGGAAGCAGGATCCTTAGAGGTTACATAGAGGGTAGGTTTAAAGGGGATTACCCTTTGCACTCGATTTCCGTTCTCATACCCGAGGTATCGAATATTTTTGCCGAAGCGGTAAGCGTTAGTATACATTTTCTCTTTCATACTACTATTATAACATGAAAGAGGTTAAAAGTAAACAGCTTATGTAATTATTTTTTGAGTTCCTGTATCAATAGCTGGGGTATCACCAATCATAGATTTATATTTATCTACTAAGCCATCTTCTGGTTGAACAATAAACATAATGTGCTCGACCTTAATATGTAACTTATCAATATCACAATAAGCCATATAAGGGGCAAAAGTAATTTGGCCTTCTCGGGTTGGAATGAGTTGGACTGGATCAGTAACACTGATTAGTGTTGTTGTGTCAGTTACAATTTTGGCTAGAATCTCTTCGCCGGTTGTCAATCTAATTAATTGAATCATAATATTCTCCTTGTATAATATAATATACAGTATACACGTTAATGTATACTGTAATGGTCAATATTAACCTAAAAGTAGCTCTTTAGCTTTCTTGCTAAATTCCCCTAAGTTAATAGTTTGTGGCCTCTCTTCCTCTGGAACTTTATTTTCAAGACCAATCAATAACAATCCATCTACGATATCAGCACCAACCACCTTA
>JACKQG010006389.1_pt1 | contig 12472 bp, 14 predicted proteins | sample 8237621 | NCBI WGS metagenome assembly JACKQG01 (sample SAMN15677084, study PRJNA649215) | marine metagenome | biome: marine; feature: Black Sea; material: saline water; isolation source: suspended particulate matter (SPM) from the Black Sea western gyre | collected 2013-06-09/2013-06-10 | depth...
AGTTCTGGATTTTGGAAGCGGTGGTGGTTTCCCGGGTATCCCTCTCAAAATATTTTATCCTTCAATGGAACTTTACTGCGTGGAATCGATCAGAAAAAAAGTATTATTTCTTAGATTGATAAAACAAGAGCTTAAACTGCAAAAAATGACTATAATCAACTCGCGATTTGAAGAATTGGATAATGATCTTGAAAGCAGTTTTGATCACATTGTTGTTCGTGCAGTGAAAATGAACGACGAATATTTCGCGAAGGCATTTGAGCTTCTAAAACCTTCGGGGAAACTCATATTATATAAATCAACAGTTAATAATGATGAAGTTGACAAGATTAACCGGTACAATGATTGTGAGGCAACAGAAATAATCAGAAAAGAGTATTCAGGGCTCGGCAAAAGAGCTTTAATAATAGTAAAGAAACATGGCTAAAGCACTCGCTATCACGAATCAAAAAGGCGGCGTAGGCAAGACCACAACAGCTATTAATCTCGCTGCTTCTCTTGCGTCATACGGGCAAAAAGTGCTGCTAATCGACCTCGATCCACAGGCAAACTGCACAAGCGGAATTGGAATAGATAAACATTCCGTCGATGGGCAGATATACGATCTTTTGCTTGGAGATTCAAATGTTTATGATTCAATACTTGAAACAAGCATAGCAAACCTGCGAATAATTCCTTCTTCGATAGATCTTATTGGCTGTGAAGTGGAACTTCTTACTTTTGAGGATAAAGAACAGCGCCTGAAAAAAGTGCTTTCAAATATTGATGGGAAATTTGATTATATTATTATAGATTGTCCACCTTCACTTAATATTCTCACTGTGAATGCAATGGTTGCGAGCAACGATCTGCTTATTCCGATCCAATCTGAATATTATGCACTCGAAGGTATAGCCCAGCTACTCAAAACAATTCAGCTTATCAAGAGAAAACTAAATCCCGATCTATCCATTTTTGGAATTGTTATTACCATGTATGATAGAAGAACAATCTTAGCTGAGCAAGTTGCAAAGGAAGTTCGAAGGTATTTTAAGAACATAGTTTTTGATACAATAATTGACCGAAATGTGAAGCTAAGTGAAGCACCGAGTTACGGCAAGCCGATCTTGACTTATGATATAAGCTCGCGCGGAGCACAAAATTATCTACGTCTTGCGCTGGAAGTATTAAAAAAAGATGGAAAGGAAGTCGCATGAGCAAACTTGGAAAAGGTTTGGAAGCACTTGTTCAAATTGATGAAGATGATAAAACAGGCGTAAAGTTGATAGCAATTGAAAATATCTCTTTCAATCCCTTTCAGCCGAGAAAATCCATCAATAAAAAACAGCTGCAAGAGCTTGCAGATTCCATCAACGAAAATGGCATAATTCAGCCGATAATTGTGCGAAAAGCAGGAAGAGATAAATATGAACTCATAGCCGGTCAGCGTCGATTAACTGCTGCTCAGATAGCCGGATTTGCAAAGGTGCCTGCAATAGTTCGCACAGCAAAAGATCAGGAAATGCTCATACTGGCACTTGTGGAGAATATACAAAGAGAGAATCTCAACGCTGTTGATGAAGCAATGGCGTATCAAAGGTTTGTGGATGAGTTCAAATATACTCATGAAAAGATTGCAGATATTGTGGGAAAAAGCCGAGTCGCAATAACCAATGCATTGAGAATTTTGAAATTGCCTGATCCCATTATTGAAATGGTCAAAAACGATACTCTATCTGCCGGACATGCTCGTGCAATTCTACAGGTTGACAAATATCTGCAAATAGATTTTGCAAAATATATTGCGAAACACGAAATTTCCGTACACAATGCAGAAGAACTATCAAAGCGGTTTGAGAATCTGATGAAAGAGAAAAAACCGGCAAGAAGGGATATTCATTTAGTTGCTATTGAACACGATCTTGAGAAGAGGTTTGGAACAAGAGTGAAAATAAAGGGCTATAAAAAAGGCAAATTTGAGATTTATTACCATTCTGAGGATGAATTTGAAAAAATCCTCAATATGATACTTCAAACAAAATGAAACATAGAAGAGTAGTAGTTTTTCTTTCAGTAGTTATTATCATTGTTGTTGCAGCGTATATCGGCGTATCGCTATATCTTATAAACGACCTATCTTCTAAAAATGATATTCTGAAACAGGAAAAACAGGGCTTGGATCTCAAAGTCAAACAGCTCGAAGACGTTATTGCATCAATGCCCACAACAACAAAAAAACCGGTAACTCCCTCAAAAGATTTGGATAATATTGATTTGCACGAGAAAGAGCTTGAGTATGCAATGAGAAATTTTGTCAATTATCAGCAATATATCCCCAATTTCTGCCCGCTTGCAGATTTCATACTGACGAAACCATATCTGCCAAAGAAAAATCACTACGGTATTGACCTTGCAGGTAAAGTTGGTGAACCGGTTTATGCTGCGGCATCAGGGGTGGTCGAATCAGTTGAATTTGATGATGACATTTATGGGAAAATATTGGTGTTGGATCACCTGAATGGTTTTAAAACAAGATATGGCCATAATTCACACATAAACGTGAAGGTGGGAAGCTTTGTGCGCAAGGGGGAGCAGATAGCAGAGGTAGGAAACACAGGCATAAGTTCAGCCCCGCATCTGCACTTCGAAATTTTATATCATAATAAAAATATAGATCCGGAATCAAAAATAAAATGATATGGAGGTTTTTGGTGAAAAACAATGAGAATAACCTGGATACTATTATTGGAGAACATACGAAGTTCAATGGAGAAATTCATTCTGAGGGGGGCGTTCGTATTGATGGTCAAGTAGAAGGAAAGATAATTTGTGATGGCTTTTTACTTATCGGAGAAAAGGCAAATATAAAAGCAGACATTCAATCAGATGAAGCGATCATTTCCGGGAAGGTTGAGGGGAATATCACAATAGAAAAAAAATTAGAACTAAAAAGTTCAGCGCTCATTAATGGAGACATTATTGCCAAGATACTTTCTATGGAATCGGGTACACAGATTAGTGGAAATTGCAGTATCAAACAGGTCGAAACTGCAAAAAGCACCAAAAAAGCTAAAGAAAAATAAACTCTATGCCATTGAAGAACAAGAGGTATTATAAAGAGGTTTTTGAGGGGCTCGGGCTTGTAGCACAGCTCGGTCTCACAATGGTAATAAACATTCTTATCTTTTTCTTTATCGGCTTATTTGTAGATAAAAAGTGGCATTTGAAGGGAATTCCAATAATCATAGGTATCTTTTGTGGGGTAGTTTCGGGCGCAATTTCCTGCTATCAACTTATAAAAAAGAATGAAAATTCAGACAAGTAGTTTTCGAAAATATGTATATCATATTCTGGTGGCAATTTTCTTGACACAGATTCCGGCTCTTTTGCTTATCACACAAAACTTGAAACTTTGGTTGGGCTATTTTCTGGGTTCAATTCTTTCAAGTTTAAATTTTTATTTTCAGGCAAAGGGTGCAGAAAATCGAGTAGGACTAAGTCCCTCGGGTGCGAAATTAAGCGTTTTCAAAAATTTCTATATCCGCTATTTGATATTGGTTGTATTTGTGGTAGTTTTTGTGAAATTGTTGGAAGTAAATATTTTTACTCTTCTTGCGGGTTTGCTGATCGCACCGGCTATCGTACTCATTGATGGTATTATTGCCGGAAAAAATAATAATGAATCTGAATAATCTAAAAGTTGTTATATGAAAAAAAAGTCCCAAAAAGCACTGCTTATCATTCTCGCAATAATCATTATTGAGGGAATTCTATCCATTGGACTTAATCATGAGCTTCAGGTCGGGTTTGATGAAGGTAAATTCGTAATTCGAAATATTGAAAGCAAAAAATCAATTCAAGACCAGATAAATCACGAATTTCAGCAATATCATATGATAAAACTTTTCGGTAAATTTATCATAAACTGGAGTGTCCTGCGCGTTATTCTTTTCGTTGATCTTTTTCTGATATTATTTGCATTGCTCGTCAAACGGAAAATGCACCTGATACCAGGGAAATTGCAGATCGTTGCAGAGATGATATACTCTTTCTTTTTCAGTCTTGTGATCGAAACTGTAGGCGAGAAAAAGAAATATTTTACTCCATATATTTTCACGATTTTCGTTTTTATCTGGCTGTGTAATATAATAGGTTTGATCCCCATTCCGGGAAATCTCGAACCAACCAGAAATTTGAATGTTCCCCTTGGTCTTGGGATTATGGCGCTTATGTTCGTTCATTACTCGGCAATGAAAGAAAAAGGCATCAAGCTGTATCTAAAGGAATACGCAGAACCTATTGCTTTTATGCTGCCCATAAATGTTGTCGGAGAACTGGCAAAGGGGATTTCTCTTTCATTTCGTCTCTTTGGAAATATTCTGGGTGGGGCGATCATCGTTCTTGTAATTTCAAATCTTACAAGATTCATTCTAATTCCGGTTGGCCTTAATTTGTTTTTTGGTTTGTTCATCGGAACAGTGCAGGCATTTGTTTTCACTATGCTTGTACTGTCATATACAGCAGTAGCAATTAAATAGCGAATATGTTCGATACTTTTAGCTTAGTTCATGTTGCTGCTTATATTGGTGCAGGACTTGCAGTAGGAATATCGTCTATAGGAGCAGGCATTGGTGAAGGTTATATAGCAGGTAATGCGAACATAGCAATGATGAAGCAGCCAAAATCAAATGATATACTTCTCCGAACAATGCTGATTGCACAGGCAATTACAGAAACGGGAGCTATATTTGCGCTAGTGATCGCCATGCTTCTGCTTTTTGGCGGCTCTATAGTTACTGATGCGGGTTGGCAGAGAATTGCTTCTTTATTCGGCGCAGGTCTTGTGATGGGAGCAGGAAGTTTGGGAACCGGTCTTGGTATCGGGTATGCGGGAGGGCAAGCGTGCCAGGGTATCGGCAGACAGCCACGCGAGTCTAAGGTGCTGACTGCAAATATGCTTATCGGGCAGGCACTTTCAGAAACTTCAGCTATCTTTGCTTTGGTTATTGCGATGCTTCTTCTTTATTCCACGCCGGACGGAAACAGTATTGTAAAATCATTTGCCTTCATCGGCGCTGCATTTGCAATGGGATTTGGAACGTTCGGACCGGGATTTGGAATAGGTATTGTGGCAGGAAAAGCTGTTGACGGCATCAGCAGATTTCCAAAGCAGTCGTCAGTACTTGTAAGAACAATGTTCGTTGGTGCTGCAGTTGCAGAATCAACATCAATATATTCATTAGTTGTAGCATTTTTATTAATTTTTGTAGCATAATGATATTTAAATAGGAGTAAAAATGTCAGAAATAGTTAGAGCAGCTGCTCTTTTAGGAGCAGGACTTTGTATGGGTATGGGAGCTCTGGGACCTGGTTTAGGAGAAGGATTTACTGCCGGAAAGGCATGTGAAGGCATCGCACGTTCTCCAGAAAATGCAGGACTTATCACAAGAACAATGCTTGTAGGTCAGGCAGTGTCAGAATCAACAGGTATTTATTCACTGGTCATTTCCCTGTTACTTATTTTCGCAGTGTAAGCACAAGCACTCCCGAAATATCGGGAAGGAGTCTTAAGTATGGTTAGTATTGATTATACGCTTATTCTGGTAATCGTGAATTTCATTATTTTGCTGATTATCATGAAAAAGCTCTTATATAAACCGCTTATGGATTATATAAACAAGAGAGAATCTCAGATACGAGACGACCTAAAGAGCGCAAAAGAGCATAAAGACAAGTCTGAAAAGATTCTTGAAGAGCAAAAAAAATTACTCATAAAAGCAAAAGAAGAAGCCAGAGATATCCGTGACGAATCGAAAAAAAATGCAAAAATTCAGGGTGAACAAATTCTGCGGGATGCAGCGGAGCAACGAGATGTGATAATTCAGGAAGCACAGGAAGTGATAGATGTTGAAGTGAATAAAGCAAAAGAAAGCATTCAAACGCAGATCGGAGACTTCGTCATCGAGCTGACCGATAAGATGATAGGCAAGAAGCTTACTGGAGATGAAGACATTGATCTCATTAACGAAATGATAAAAGAAGAGAGCCGCAAAAAGGAGTCGTCTGTTGATTAAGAATATCATTGCAAGACGCTACTCATCAGCACTTCTTGAGCTTATTCAGAAGGATGATCTGCCACATCTTGAAAATGAGATCATTGCCCTGCAAACGATTCTAAGCGATGAACCCGAGATCGAAGAATTTCTTGTTTCTCCAATTGTCGAGAATGAGCATAAAAAAGAAATTGTTGCGCTTCTTGCAAAAGAACTCAAAGCAACCGAGATTATACATAATTTCTTGAATGTACTTGTCGAGAAGGAAAGAATTTTCTTTATATCAGACATTCTTAAGGAAATAATAAGAAAGATACATCATAAGCTCGGAATCTTCGATTTTGAACTTGTAACTGCACATGAAGTTGATGAAAAAACTCTCGGAAAAATTAAAAATTTTATTTCAAAGTATGTTAACGGGAAAGTCCTCTTTCAGCATAAGATCGATCCGCACATCAGAGGTGGCTTTTTTGCATACAATGATGAACTGGCGATCAATGCATCGATCAGAAATAATCTGGAAACCCTGAGAAGGAAGTTTTAATATATGAAGCAGATCATTTTAGGAGTATTATGAAAATACAACCTGATGAAATCAGTAGAATTATCAAAGAAAAGATTGAAAAGTATAACTATAAAGTTGATATAGACGAAGTCGGCAGAGTTATCGAAGTTGGAGACGGCATTGCACGCGTGTATGGCTTGCAGAATATCATGGCATCCGAACTGGTTCTTTTCAATGATGAAATATACGGTATGGCACTGAACCTGGAAGAGGATAATGTCGGCTGTATTATTCTTGGAGAGAGCGAGAAGATCAAAGAGGGTGATATTGTCAAACGCACAAAAAAGATCGTGCAAGTTCCGGTTGGCGAAGAGTTACTCGGAAGAATTGTAAATCCACTTGGAATAGCTCTTGACGGAAAAGAGCCGATCAAAACCAAGCTGAGTATGCCTGTCGAAAGAAAAGCACTCGGTGTGGTTGCCCGTCAACCGGTGAAAGAGCCGCTACAGTCCGGGTTGAAAGCGATCGATTCCATGATACCAATTGGTCGCGGACAACGTGAGCTTATTATCGGTGACCGCCAAACAGGAAAAACAGCCCTTGCAGTCGATACGATAATAAATCAAAAAGATACCGAGGTCTATTGTATCTATGTGGCAATTGGGCAGAAAAAAACATCGGTTGCGCAGGTCGTTGAAGCATTGAAAGAGCACGGTGCGCTGGACTATACAATAATTGTTTCTGCAACTGCTTCGGAGCCGGCTGCGATTCAGTATATCGCTCCTTACTCCGGTGTGACTATGGGCGAATATTTCCGAGATAGAGGAAAACATGTACTTGTCATTTATGACGACCTTTCCAAACATGCAGTTGCCTATCGCCAGATTTCACTCCTGCTTCGCAGACCTCCCGGACGTGAAGCATATCCGGGAGATGTATTCTATCTACATTCACGGCTTTTGGAGAGAGCATCTAAACTTGAAGAAATATATATCATCATACCCAAAGATAAAGAGAGTGCAAAAGAGGGCGTGAACAAGAAGGAATATCGGCTGCATATTAAGTCCAGTGATGAAGAGTGCAAGAAGGATCTCAAAGAATTAGGAAAAGATAAATATAAACTTTATAAGCTGCCGGAAACAGGTGGTTCACTCACAGCGTTGCCAATAATTGAAACCCAAGCTAGCGATATTTCTGCATATATTCCTACAAATGTGATATCAATTACAGATGGTCAGATATATCTTGAATCAAAACTGTTCTACTCTGGTGTGCGCCCGGCTATCAATGCAGGACTATCGGTTTCACGAGTGGGAGGGAAAGCACAGGTAAAAGCTATGCGGCAGGTCGCAGGAAGACTTCGTATCGAACTTGCACAATTTAGAGAACTGGAAGCTTTCGCAAAATTTGGAGCAGAACTTGATAAAGATACCCAAGATCAACTCAATCGTGGATATCGATATGTTGAGATCCTGAAACAGGGACAGTACAAACCAATTCCTGTTGCCAAGCAGATCGCTATTATTTTCATGGGCTATGAAGGATACCTTGATGATCTTCCGGTTGATATTATCCCGGATGTACAAACAGAGCTTTTTGAAATGATGGATAAAGAATATCAGAAGCTTCAGAAAGAACTGGTCAAGCCCAAAGGTGTGACAGAAGAAATCGAAAAACAGCTTCACGAATTATCAAAGAAAGTAAAAAATATTTTCGAACACCAGGTTATTGTCGAAGAAATAATTGAAGAAGATGAGGTTCTTTCAGCGGGAGTTGAAAATAAGTAATGGCGAGTCTCAAAGAGCTTAAAGAAAGAATAGGATCGGTCATCAGCACGCGTCAGGTTACGAGTGCCATGAAAATGGTTTCTGCAGCAAAATTGCGAAAGGCACAGCAGCTAATTTTGAGAGCCCGTCCCTATTCTGATGAATTGAATCTTTTTTTGAATTCCCTTGCTTCACGAAACCGAAGACAGCTCCACCCGCTTCTTCATGAGATAGATGATGATGAAGTAAAAAATGTTGGACTGATCGTTGTTACAGCCGATAAAGGACTCTGCGGCGCATTCAATATGAATATCATAAAGAGAGCAGAAGACTACCTTCAACATCATAAAGATAAGAATATCGATCTGATATGTGTGGGCAAAAAGGGGTTTGATTATTTTAGAAGATTAAACATGAAAATTGAAGCTTATTATGTTGAGCTTTTCAATAAACTGAAATTCGAGCACAGCATAGATATCATGCACCTTGTGACGGATAAGTTCGTTTCAAGAAAATATGATAAAGTGCTCATTGTATATAATGAATTCAAATCTGCAATTCAGCAAAATATCGTGCTAAAACAGCTTCTTCCTATTATTGGATTGAAAGAAGATAAAGACGAAAGATTGGCTGCTTATCTATTTGAGCCCTCTCCGGAAGAAGTGTTGGACGAGCTCATTAAGGAACATCTTGATGTTCAGATCTGGCGTGTTCTTTTGGAATCTTCCTCAGCAGAGCAGGGTGCACGAATGGTTGCAATGGATGCGGCTACAGACAATGCAGATGAAATGATAAACGATTTGACGCTGGAATATCACCATTTGCGTCAAAGTAAAATAACTACAGAAATTATAGAGGTATGTTCCGGTGCAGAAGGATTACAGTAAAACAGGCACAGGAGGAGTTTTGAAAAAAGGCAAGATAGTTCAAATCATTGGTCCGGTAGTTGATGTAGAATTTTCAGAAGAAAATCTACCTGAAATTTATACAGCGCTTCACGTGAAGAGAGAGGGCGAAAGTGTTCTTGTACTCGAAGTGCAGCAACATCTCGGAGAAAACAGAGTTCGTGCAATTGCAATGGACTCCACCGATGGACTTCAGCGAGGTGATGACGTCATAAATACAGGTAAACCGATCTCCGTTCCTGTTGGAGAAGCAATTCTTGGGCGGCTTATAAATGTTATTGGCGAGCCAATAGATAATATCGGTGAAATAAAAACAAAGAAACGTTATCCTATCCATAGAGAAACGCCTGCATATACACAGCTCGATATAAAAGATGAAATTCTGGAAACAGGCATCAAGGTCATCGACTTGCTCTGTCCCTATTCAAAAGGTGGGAAAACAGGGCTTTTTGGCGGAGCTGGCGTAGGTAAGACAATTATCATTATGGAATTGATACGAAACATTGCGACTGAGCATGGTGGATATTCTGTGTTTTCAGGTGTAGGAGAGCGAACACGAGAAGGAAACGATCTCTGGCTCGAAATGAAGGAATCCGGCGTTATAAATAAAACCGCAATGGTCTTCGGTCAGATGAATGAACCTCCGGGAGCCCGACTTCGGGTTGGACTTGCAGGATTGGCAATTGCAGAATATTTCCGTGATGAAGCTCATCAAGATGTACTTTTATTCATCGATAATATTTTCAGATTTACTCAAGCTGGTTCTGAAGTTTCAGCCCTCCTTGGTAGAATGCCTTCAGCGGTGGGTTATCAGCCCACACTGGCGACGGAAATGGGTGAATTGCAAGAGAGAATTACCTCGACAAAAGATGGTTCTATCACTTCAGTTCAAGCAATTTATGTGCCTGCAGACGACCTGACCGACCCTGCTCCTGCAACAGCATTTGCCCACCTCGACGCAACAACAGTGCTTTCGCGAAAGATAGTGGAACTTGGCATCTATCCTGCTGTTGATCCCCTTGACTCAAACTCCCGTATTCTTGACCCTCGTGTTGTGGGAACGGAACACTATTCTGTTGCAAGAGAAGTTCAGCAAGTACTCCAAAAGTACAGAGAGCTTCAAGATATTATTGCTATTCTTGGTATGGAAGAGCTTTCTGAAGAAGACAAGCAGACGGTAAATCGCGCTCGTAGAATTCAGAGATTCCTTTCCCAACCATTCTTTGTTGCAGAAGAATTCACGAACTACAAAGGGAAGTATGTAAAACTGGAAGATACGATTGCAGGTTTCAAAAAGATACTTGCAGGCGAATGTGATCATATTCCGGAGCGTGCATTTCTCATGGCTGGCACAATAAATGAAGTTGAAGAGCGTTTCAAAAAAATGAAGTCTCACAAAACAGAAGACATCGTTGAAGAAGAACTTACGGAAAAGGAAGAATCCAAAAAAGAAAAACCTGAGCCGGAAAAAGTAAAGACCAAGAAAAGGAAGAAATCAAAAAAATAATGGCTAACAATTCGCAATTGCTCCATCTGAAGATAGTCACGCCTAAGGGCATTTTCCTTGAAGATGATGTAAACGAGCTTGTCGCTCCCGGGAAAGATGGTGATTTCGGCGTGCTGATCGGGCACACTCCATTTATCTCATCGGTAAGACCGGGCATTTTAAAGATATATAAAAATGAAAAACCGGATATTTATTCATTAATGAATGGATTTGTGATGGTTGATGTCGATAAGGTAAGGATATTTACAGAGATTATCGAGCGACCTGATGATATTGATCAAAACAGAGCTGTGCGAGCAAAGGAACGAGCAGAAAAACGGCTGCAGGAGAAACGTGAAGATACCGATCTTCGCCGTGCAGAAGCAGCATTGAAAAGGGCAATTGCACGTATCCAGATTAGTGAAGTAGGATTTCATTAATTGATTTCTTTGACGCAGAAATTTTGAATAGCTATATGTGAATATAGCTATTTTTTTATGCAGGTGAAAAATTTGAAGAAACAAAAACCGATATTCATGAGCTTATTACTTTTTCTCTCGATGCTATTATGTAATACCTTGTTTGCAGAAAGAGAAGATTCGTCGTACATTGAACACACAGTCCGCTCAGGTGAAAATCTGTACAAAATAGCGAGACAATATTTGGATAAATCCCCCACTCTATTTCTTGGTGAATTTGTCGAGCAGATAAAGCAAGTAAATGATATTTCTGATTCAAATATAATTCATATTGATCAAGTTTTGATGATCCCGACTGCAAGTTCAAAACTCATCAGCAACGAAATAATTCATCATGATTCTCTGTGCGGAATTTATCTGAACACCTATTCCCTGACTGAAAACAATATTCAGCGGATCATTAGCAGATATGATTCACTCGGATGCAATGCCTTGGTTGTGGATTTTTCAAATGTGAGGGGTACGCTCTTTTATGCATCGGAAAATAAAATTGCACGTGAAAATGATCTTATTGTGCCAATTATCAGCCATCCCTACAAGCTTGTGAATTTGCTTCATCGACACGATATTGAACTTATAGCGCGAGTAACGATGTTCAAAGATACAACTCTGGCGCACAACTATCCGGAGTGGAGACCTGTTATTGTTCCTGATTCAACAGATACGCTTGATGCAGAAAAAAAATATTCAGAGCACTGGCTGAATCCGAAAAATCATGAAGTTCAGCAATACAAAATTGATATTATCAAAGAGATAATTTCACTCGGTGTGGATGAAATACAACTTGATTATGTCCGCTTCCCGACAGAGGGACATCTGCTTGATGCGGATTACGGCATTCCGGATTCGCTTACAAAACAGGATGTTATCACCGATTTTATTTCAAAAGTTTATGCGATCACCCAGCAGGAAGGAATAAAACTTTCAGCTGATATTTTTGGAATAGTAGCTCTCCAGCATCCTGAAGATGTGCAGAATACGGGACAGGATATTAGAATGATAATGCCATATTTAGATAGAATTCATCCAATGATCTATCCCTCGCATTTTTATGGAGAATTTTGGGGGAAGGCAAATCCGGGAAAAGAGCCCTATTATTTCATTTATCGAATGTGCAGTGTACTCAAGGAGGAAATTGAGGACGATAGCAAGATCATTCCCTATCTTGAATCTTTTTCACTGTATCATGATTCAGTTGATCCCTTTACTGTTTCTGCGCAGATGCAGGCAGTCAAAGATGCAGGACTGAATGCGGGATTCCTTTTCTGGAATGCAGGTGCAAATTATAATGCCACATGG
>JACKQG010006390.1_pt1 | contig 12470 bp, 8 predicted proteins | sample 8237621 | NCBI WGS metagenome assembly JACKQG01 (sample SAMN15677084, study PRJNA649215) | marine metagenome | biome: marine; feature: Black Sea; material: saline water; isolation source: suspended particulate matter (SPM) from the Black Sea western gyre | collected 2013-06-09/2013-06-10 | depth...
TCCGGTGAGAACTTGAACCTCGATCTGGAAGTGGCTTTTGTTAACAAAACCGGCGCTGCTTCTGTGAACAGGTTGGATGAAGATTCTTTGAAATTCCTGATAAAAACTGCAGAAAGTATGGCCAGGTTGAATCAGCCTGATCCGGAATTTGTGCCTTCCGAACCGGCTCATAAACTACCGAACGTTAATAATTATAGTGATAACACTGCTCATCTTTCAGTGGAAAAAATAGTAGATGATATTGATAAATGTGTAAATAATGCCAAATCGAAAAAAGCCAAAGTCTCAGGTATTTCCGAGAAACATTTTCATAATGATTTTCTGTTCACCAAAAACGGTTTTAAAGGCTTTGACCGATCCACCAGCTTTTCTCACTCCATGACCATGAAAAAAAGCACTGTGGAAACAAAGGTTTCCCGCTCGGTTAAAGATCATGCTAAATTCAGTATGGATGAACTGGTTGATCAGCTTAACACGCAATTCGATTCTCTGCAGAAACCACTGCAACTGGAAAAAGGGCGATTGCCTGTTATCCTGCGACCGGCTGCTGTTTTAAACTGGTTGATCTACCTTATCTGGACGTTTGATAGACGTAATACTGATGAGGGGCTTACTCCTTTTACCAGACAGATCGGAAAAAAATTCTTTGGAGAAAAATTCACTTTCCGTTCCCGACTGGATGATCCCGATCTGGCAGTCAATAAATTCTCCAGCGACGGTATACCCGGTAGAAATATGGATTGGATAGTGAAAGGTGTACTGAAAAACATGAGCGTATCGCGCTATTATGCCAGGCAGAAAAAACTGCAAGCTGCCAGTCCTTATAACGTGATAGTAGAAGGTGAAGGTACTTCGGAAGCTGAAATGATGAAAATTGTAGATCGTGGTGTGATCGTGAACCGTTTATGGTATATACGTCCGATAGATCGTAAAACCGGTGAGTGGACAGGTTTGACCCGCGATGGTGTTCTCTATTTTGAAGATGGCAAGATCCAGAAATCTGTAACGAATTTTCGTTGGAACGAGATTCTGCACGATGCAACCAGGCGCATATTGGCGCTGGGAGAAAGCGTTCAGCAGGAATATTATGCCAGAATACCCGCGATGTTGATAGATGATTTCAATTTCGTGGATGTAACAACGTTTTAGGAATTTTAGACGCGAATTCACCTTCGTTACCGTCATCAATGATCTGTCACTACTGTTAGTCGAACCTTTTTGTGTAAATGTGACAATAGGGTAGACTGCCTTTCTTCTCGTAATAATCCTGATGATATTTTTCGGCAGGATAAAATTTGTTAGCCGATTCAACTTCGGTAGCCACATCATAACCTTTTTCTTCCAAAATTTCGATCAGCTTTTTCGCGGTTTCTTTCTGTTCGTCACTTGTATAATAAACTGCTGATCTATATTGATGCCCAATATCAGGACCTTGCCGATTGATTTGCGTGGGATCATGGATCTCAAAGAAGAGTTTTGTTAATTCTTCATAACTTATCTTGCTGGGATCGTACACAATTTTTGCTGTTTCTGCATGACCTGTTGTTCCAGTTGTAACATCGTAATAGACGGGATTTTTGAGATTACCTCCCATATATCCCACCGAAGTTGAAATCACTCCTTCCAGTTTTTGAAAATGATATTCCACTCCCCAGAAACAACCTCCGGCAAAATAGGCTTTTTCATATTTTGCTTCTTCCTGTTGAAATTGCAGGGAAACGGAATTTACACAATGTCGCACATTTTTATCGGTTAATCCTTCTCCCAGAAAAACATGTCCCAGATGAGCATTGCAATTGGCACATAAGATCTCGGTTCTTCTACCGTCGGCATCGGTTTGTTCTTTCACTTTGCCTTCAATGGCATCATCAAAACTGGGCCAACCGCAGCTGGAATGAAATTTGTTATCCGACTTGAAAAGCGGTCCACCGCATTTTTTGCATTTGTACAGACCTTCCTCGAAATGATCAGTGTAAATTCCGGTAAAGGGACGTTCTGTGCCTTTCTGTTCGATCACATATTTTTCCAGATCATTTAATTCTCTATATTTTTCTTCTGCATTCATAATCACAACTCCTGTCAGCAGGAGGGCTAAAATCATTAACTTTATCATTTTTCCTCCTTATTATAGTTGATAATATAAGATAGAATTTATCTGATGCTATAAAATTTATGCAGAATAATAAAAAAGCGAAGGTCAGAAAAAATCCCGATCTTCGCGAATAAAATAATACTAAATCTTAGAATAACTTATAAATTAATCCCAGACCAAGTGTCTGCTTGAATTGAATTTCATCGATTCTTTCTGCATTCAGATCAAGGTCCATTTCATTATAAATGAGACCAACGTAGAGATTGAGGTTGATAAGCTTGGTTATAATTGCTGTAAAAATATGTTCCCAGCTCAGGCGAACTGCTTTCCAATCATCTTCATATACGGTTCCCTCCATATCTTCAGAAAGAGAATAGAACAGAGCCTTATAAAGATTCAGCTTTGTATTGTAGTTTATAAGATCATTAGCCAGCGGTGATCTGTATTCGGCAACAAATTCGATACCACCATCGTTGGAGTTTTTATCAGCATTACCATCTATATATAGTTTGAAAGCTGCACCCAGGCGTGAGCTCAATTCACGTTTTTCATCTTTTATAAAAACACGGGCTACACCAAATGTTTCTGTGAGGGTATTAGGATTAAATGATTTGGTTTCGTCACTACTTTCATCCAGGAACTGGCTTTCCCACCTGACGCTGGTAAAAGGATCGACAACCAAGCCAAGTGTAAAACGGAACATTGATTCAAAGTCGATCAAGTCGGTTGTTTTATCCGGTTTTGCCCATTTTTTTGTACTATCTACTGCAACATATTGGCTGTGTGTTTGACCAAAGGCAAATTTGAGTGTGTTCTTATTGTTAATCTTTTGCGTGAGCTGTTTTTCTGCCAGTAAATTGGCATTGAAAGCCCAGGAAATGGCTCCTATTTCATCCCCAGCCCAGTTATCGCTATATGAATTCTGATTCAAATTCAAAGACACATCAGCAGATGTATTCCAACCTTCAGCATACAACACCGTCATAAATAGCACTAAAACTAAAATTAAAATCGTTCTTTTCATAATTCCTCTCCTCCTTTTTACTTATTTATCAAATGTACATCCATTTGCGGGAAAGGAATATTAATTCCATTTTTATCAAATTCCAATTTTGCCTGCTCGGTCAGATCAAAATAAACAGTCCAATAATCTTCGGTTTTTGTCCACACTCTCACCTTGAAATTCAATGAACTCTCAGCCATTTCAGCCAGTCGCACAAACGGTTCGGGGTCTTTCAAAATCAACTTATGTTTTTGAAATATTCCCATCAGAATATCTTTCACTTTTTTCAGATCAGATTCATAGCTTACACCTAAGACCAAATCAACTCTTCTGGTTTTTTCTGCAGTATAATTAGTGATCGTTCCATTCATGATTTGAGAATTCGGTACAATGATCTTCTTATTATCAATTGTTCTGTATTCAGTTGTAAAAATAGTGATTTTATAAATTGTGCCGGAAACACCACCGGCTTCCACATAATCTCCCACTTTAAATGGTTTAAACAGGATAATCAGAAAACCGGAAGCAAAATTGGAAAGTGATCCCTGCAGAGCCAGACCGATCGCCAGACCGGCAGCACCGATAACAGCCATTAAAGAAGTGGTTTGAATGCCAAGCTGAGAAAGAGCCGCCAGAATCACAAATACCCATAATGAACTAAATGCCAGAGATGAGATAAAAGATGAAATAGTTTTATCTACTTTCCTTTTATCCATTACTTTTACGATCAATTTACGAATACTTTTCGCAATTATGCGACCAATAACCAAAATAGCAATAGCTGCAATCAATTTTATACCGAAAGTAGATCCCCATTCGATAAGCTTATTCATCACATCTTCCATAAATACCTCCACTATTTATAACGAAAAATATATGCCGTTTTTATAATTATCAAAAAAGACGGATCCAGCAACTGCCAAATCCGTCTTTTCTTTAGTATATCATCTTATTTCGTTCTGAAGAATTCAATACGACGGTTTTTCTCCCTTCCTTCCTTTGTTTTGTTGGAGGTGATCGGGTGGTCCGGACCCAGACCGATAGCCCGTAACCTGAATCCTTCGATGCCCTGATTGATCAGGTAAACTCGTACAGATTCGGCTCTTCGGCGTGAAAGTTTCATATTCAATGATCTGGAACCTGAACTATCTGTGTGTCCATTGATCTCAAGGCACATTTCAGTATAATCTTTCAATGTGCGAACTACCTTATCGAGAACAAGTTGAGCTCCAGTTGTTAATTCTGCACTACCTACTTTAAAGTTCACCCCATCCAGAATAATGGGAGCTTTTTTCGTGAAGATAATTTCCGGTTTTTTATCGGGACAGCCATCTTCATCCTGGAAGCCATTGTAATTTTCCGGTTCAAGCGGACATTTATCTATTCCATCCAATACACCGTCACCATCTGTATCAGGGTTGGTCGGGTCTGTCTGGTGAACATTTATTTCATCATAATCATTTAAGCCGTCGTTATCGGTATCCACATTATTCGGATCGGTCTTATAATTATTGATCTCATCACCATCGCTCAGACTGTCTGCATCTGAATCCACCGTCAGCGGGTTTGTATTGTAAGTATAAATCTCTTCATAATCATTAACTTCATCCATATCGGTATCAGCAACATTGGGATCGGTTCCGGTACTGTCGGCACTGATAAATTCACCCGTATTGGTTTCTACAGAGTCAGGAAGGGCATCACCATCATTATCAAATTCAGGGCAACCATCCTCGTCTTCAAAATTGTCAAAATCTTCCGGTATGAGAGGACACTTATCGAGTTTGTCTTCAATGCCGTCACCATCGGTATCACGCCAACCACCAAAGCGGATTGTAATACCAATTCCTGCTGCCAGGTTACCAGTTTGTATATCAGGTCTAGCCAATTCTGCAGACATGCCGGACATGTCGCGCGTTTGATTAAATATTCTCTGGTAACGAACTCCGAAATCCATTCCCACTGTGCGGGAAATTTCCCATTCGATACCAGCACCGATATTGCCCATAAAATTATTTCCGGATGTGATCTCTTCGTCTGTATCGGTATTAATACATTCCCATTTCATTGCGCCTAACCCGCCAATTAGATATGGTATCCAATTTTGATCTTGAATAAGATTATACCGGCAATTTACAGATATTGGGTAGAAAGTGGTTTTATAGGGATAATCTGAATCTTCAGAAATATGACTCATTAATTCCAGCAGTTGGCTTTTATCACGAACAGTTACAAACCCATAGCCTGCATCAAGTTCTATACCTATTTTTCTGGTGATGTAGTAGCCGAAATTGAATTCTCCCAACATCCTGACGGTACTGTCATCTTCCTCGCCACCTATTAGTTTTGTGGCACTTCCGTGCAGTCCTGTGTATATCTGTCTTTGAAAGATCTGTGCTCGAGATTCCGAATTTAAACCCAAAATGAAAACCAAAATAACTACTAAAACAAAAACACAACGCTTACATCTATGCATTAAAATCCTCCTGATTATATTATCATACTATTTTTTTATTATTTCCAATCTCCCCAGGTACCGCCAAAAGCTCCCAGATCATTGGCAGAACCATCAATATCGTTATATTCAGCAGCCGGATTACCAGCATTTATACAGGTAGAACCCTCTTTCAAATGAAAGTTATTGAAAGTGGGATTTTCAAACATTGGCTCAGTGTTGAAAAATCCCATCTGAAAGAAAACGGAACCATTGTTATTGGTGAAAATCCCATCTTCTGCACCTTCCAGATTTGTATAACCGATAGTGATCTTTATATCTCCGAATTTATGAAAACATAGTTCCTGCGGTTTATTCTGCCACAAAATCGAGTTCAGGAGTTTAGGATTGGAAAAGCTGTTACAGAAGATGGCTCCACCCTGAAGGGCTTCATTTCCGTATATCGTGAGATTGGATAGTATAGGACGGGCATATTGAGTATATATAGCACCACCAAATCCATATTTATTTCCCTTTACTGTATTGAAGGCAATTATACAATTCCTGAGTTCCGGGTTGGAATTGTAAATATATATACCCCCGCCAAACTCGGTACAGGTGTTGTCGGTTATTGCAATCCTGGTCATTTGCGGATTGGAATTATTCAGATAGACTCCTCCACCGTAACCATAAATCGTTCCCAGCGATGTATTGGAAGAGATCGTTAGATCTTCCATTACTGGATTTGAATTATAAAGATAAATGCCGCCACCGAATTCATCAGCGGTATTGCCAGTGATAACAAGATCTTTCAAGGTGGGGCTGGAATTATAAATAAAGATACCGCCACCTCTCAAGGCATTACCGCTTCCGTTAATGATTGTGAAGCCGATAAGCAGGGTGTTTTCCTTTTCTTCATTTTCAAAAATTACACCGCTGTTCTTTTTACCACCATCCAAAATTGTATCATTAATATATTTGGCATTACCCGTAGTTAAAAACAACGATCCCACGGTGATATCTTTCCCATTAAAATTCAGATTTTCTTTGTAAGTACCGGGTTGAACAAGTACAATATCACCACTGCTGGAAGCATTAATGGCAGATTGTATAGAGGAATAATCTTCCGGCACTCTAAGTTCACCATGATGGCAAACTGCATGTACTTCGTTGGAATAATGTGATTTATTTCCTTTGGAATAACTAAACATCCTGTAATAGTAATTTACGTGAATCTCTGTACCTGTATCCAAATACGAAGTAACATTAGCAGGAACCTGGGTATAGATTTCGAACTCTTGATCACTTGTCCGCCGTTCAATTTTGAAGCCATCTTCTATACTGGTATTATCTGTCCAGGTTAATTTAACCTGTCGATCACCAATTACATGTGTTTTTAAATTGGCTGGTGCAGAAATACCAAGAGAACGGGTTACAGATTTTGAATAATCTGAATAATTTAATTCCGTATAAGCTCTTACCCTGTAAGTGTAATCAGCACCGAAAGCCAAATTCAAATCTTTGAATTCATTTATATTTGAAGAAGTTTTCCCAATTTCTTTAAAATCCGAACCACCTACACTGCGCTCTATAGAATACCCATTTTCAAAATAACAGTTATCAGACCAGGCGAGATCAATCTCTCCAGCTCCGATAATTTTGGCTGTAAGATTGGTCGGTTTGGCAAAGATAGTAGAAGCATATTCCACATTCGAATAATCGGATTCATTAAAAGATGTAAATGCTAATACCCTGTAATAATAAGTTTTACCAAAACTTAGATCTTTATCTTTGAAGGAAGTAGTGTTTTCGCTAAATACAGCAATTTCGGAGAACTCCTTACTATCCATTTTCCGTTCTAAACGAAATCCTACCTCGAAACTGCAATTATCTTCCCAGTAAAGGGAAACTGTCTGATCATCGATAACTTCCGAAGAGAGATAGGTGGGTTCTGGAAAGAAAGTCTTTACTTCAACTATATTTGAATAATCTGAATTATTAAGTTTAGTTACTGCAAAAACCCGATAAATATAATTGGTTCCGAAATGCAGGTTTTCATCAAGATAAGAGGTGGTTTCAGCATCAAGAGAGACAATGGAATGAAATTCGCCACCGTTTTCTTTACGTTCTAATTTAAAGCCTTCATTGAAGATACAGTTATCCAGCCAGGAAAGCTTTATTGACTGGTCATCCAAAACCAGTGCAGAGAGATAAGATGGCTTTGGAAAGATGGTCTTTGCCGAATGTTCATTGGAATAACCGGTAGTGGAAGTAATGGTATAAGCAGCAACACGATAAATATAGGTTATCCCGTATTTCAGGTTTTTATCAATAAAGGTGGTTGTGTTGGGTTCCAGGAGAGCAATTTCTATATAATCGCTGTCTTCATCCTTTCTTTCCAGCTTGAAACCTTCTTCAAAAACGCTATTATCTTCCCAGTATAATCGAAGGGATTGGTCGTCTATTGTCTCGGAATAGAGGTTTGCCGGACCCGGAAAATCTGTTTTTGTACTGATCTCGTTGGAATATGATGAAGAATTTTTTTTGGAAAGTGCTGTGATCCTGTAGATGTAGTAACTTCCCAAAACCATCGTTTCATCTACATAATTTTTAGTTATTCCTCCAAGTTCAGCGATCTGTTCAAATTCTCCTTCGTTTTCCTTGCGTTCCACAATGAATCCTGTCACAAAGGAACTTTTATCTTCCCAATAAAGTTTGCAGGAATGATCATTCAATACATCCACATACAGATTCTGTGGAGCAGGAAAGGAAGTGCTAACGAATATTTCACTGGAGTAGTCCGATTCATTTAACTGGGAAAATGCTTTTATTCTATAGTAATAAACATTGCCGTCAGTAAGTCCTTTGTCATCGTAATAAGTAGTGTTTTCGGTTAATTCTGCAATATTGGAAAATTCTTCTTTTTTAACTTTTCTTTCGATGATAAAGCCTTTTTCAAAATCACATCTATCTTCCCAAGAAAGCCTTACAGATTGATCATCGAGAGCACGTACTTTAATATTGGCAGGTATAGGAAAGATCGTCTCTACTACTATTTTTCCTGAATAATCCGATTTATTTAAAGCTGTAAAACCACAAATGCGGTATGTATATTTATTTCTATACAGTAAGCCTTTGTCTGTAAATTCAATTTTATCTTTTTCTGTTCTCTCGATTTCCTGGAATTCAGTTCCCTTTTCTTTCCTTTCTACAATGAATCCATCTTCGAAAGCACAGTTTTCCACCCAGGTGAGCTTTACAGACTGATCGTTAATTATTTCTACAGCAAGATCCAGGGGTTGAGGAAAGATCGTTTTAACAGAAACCTTTTCTGAGTAATCTGATTTTTCTAGATGATTATAACTGCAAATTCTGTATGTATATTTCACATCGAAGGTAAGCCCTTTATCAGTGAAAGAAGTGCTGTTTACATTTAATGAAGCAATTTCACTAAAGCTTTCACTACTGTCTTTTCGTTCAATGATAAAACCCTCTTCAATTTCACAGATGTCGTCCCAGGTAAGTGTTACAGATTGATCATCAAGAGCTGTAGCCTGAAAATTAGCAGGTGTTTCTAATGTGTTTATTTCCTCTGCTTCAGCAGACTGATCGTTTATATTCTTGTTTTCAGATTGAGCAAAACATGAAAAGGATAAGAAAAAAATGCCGATAAATAAAATAACTGTTTTTTTCAATTTCCAACCTCCAATATCCTTACAATTTTTAATTATTTATATTACTAAGAACAGATATTATTCTCTATTGATAACTTTTTTGATTATTAAAATCATATTGTCAACATATTCTTGAGTTGCCTTTTCATTGAAGCATAATGTGACCCCTGCCAATAGACCTTACCGCATTTGCGGCAGATAGTGAATTCAATGAACGTTTCGTAAATATAAGGCGGAATAATTTCCTTTATTTTCTCTTTGGAAATTTTCTCTATTTTTTTGTTACATTCGATACAACGGGTAAAAATAAAATCATCATTAAACTTCAGGAATTGTCTTAACTCTCCCAGTTGCTGCTGATGATCAACCTCACTAATCAGGAATCTGGAAAATTCTTCTTTTAATTTAGCGGTTTTTTTACTTCTGGTCAGGTATATCCTTCTCTCTTTTTTAGCCAGACGAACTTTATTGTGAATACTCACACTCTTATAGACGGCTGCATCATAGCCCAATATGCGCAACCACCTGGCTAATCTGTTCAAGTTCTCATCGAGCAGGAATTTTGGTTTTATTTCTTTCATTATCCGAATTTCCCAACGCGGAAGAATGTTTCCACTTCTGGGATAACAGATTTTTTTGCTTGCTGTAACGTTCCCGAGAAAAGCACTTTCCCCTCATCCAGGAAAATTATCCTGTCGGCAATTCTATGAATACTGGCCAGTTCGTGTGTTACAATCACGATTGTCATTTTGAGCAGGTTTTTTAGTTTCAGTATAAGCTCATCAAGCGAAGCACTTGTCAGTGGGTCGAGTCCGGCTGAAGGTTCATCGCAGATCAGTATATCAGGGTCCAGGGCAATTGCCCTGGCCAGTGCAGCGCGTTTTTTCATCCCTCCTGAAAGCTCTGAGGGGAGCAGATTTTCTACTTTAGCAAGATTGACTAATTTTAATTTTACACGGATCATCTTAGCAATTATCGTAGGAGTAAGTTTCGTATGCTGCACTAAAGGTATGGAAACATTGTCGAAAATAGTAAGCGAATTTAAGAGAGCCCCATTCTGAAAAAGCATACCGATTTTGCTAAGAATTGAATTAAATTCCAATTCGTCCATTCTGGTTACTTCTTTGTTAAGAATCTTTACCGAACCTGAGACAGGTTCAAATAAGCGAAGTATATTTTTGATAAGCGTTGTTTTACCGCAACCACTACCTCCTAAAATTACAGTTATTTCTTCTGGATAGATATCCAGAGATACGTTATCCAGTACGGTTTGTTCACCGTATTTTGCCACCAGGTCTTTTACCGAAATTATTGGTTCTATCATGTTTTAAAATAAAATATTAAACTATTTAAGGCGTCCAGTATAATAACCCAGAAAATGGAAGCGACCACTGCCTGGGTAGTTACTTTTCCCACACCCTCGGCACCGCCTTTTACATTAAAACCATAATAGCTGCCAATTATCACTATCACCCAGGCAAAGAAAAAGCTTTTACCCAGTCCGATCAGAGCATCTCTCATTGTAAGTATCTCAAAAACACGATTAAAGAAAACCACTGCGCTGAGATCGAGATATGTAACCGCAACTATCAATCCACCAAGAATTCCCACCAGGGTAGACATTGTAACAAGTAGCGGTATGCAGATGGTTATGGCAAGGAACTTGGGGACTACTATATATCTAATAGGATTTATTGCCATCATCCTCAGGGCATCGATCTCTTCCGTAACCTTCATGGTGGCTATTTCTGAAGCAATGGAAGATCCGCTCCGGCCAGCCAGAATTATGGCCGTTAATATAGGACCCATCTCCGTTACCATGGATATCGCCATTAGATCCGCCACGAAAATATTAGCACCAAACTGACGTAATTGAGCTGCCGACTGTAAAGCCAATATCAAACCCAATATGAAGGAAAGCAGAGCAATTATGCCTACTGCATCCACACCGATAATAAGACTTTGTTGGATAATCGAACCTTGGCGCTGCCCTTTTCTGTTAAACAAACCCACGAAAGACCAATAAAAAATATCCGCGATCAGGTAAATTGCATCCCTGGTTGAATCTCTCCATCTTAATAATCCCTCTCCTATCAATATAAAGAAATTGTCTTTTCTGCCGGGAACAGGTTTTTTCAAGGACAGTGAAGTAAAGGTAGAAACAGCACTTTCCACGATTTCGTTCATATTAGCAAGCTGCGGTTTGAATTTATGCAGATTCAATACAAGCTCATCCAGAAATGCCACGCCGGCACTGTCGATGGAACTTACTTCTGAAAGATCGATAGTGCTGATCTTCTTTCCTTTATACTGAGATAATTCATGCAGGAGATCGGGAACGGTAAATTTGGTTAATTTCCCATCCAGGAACAAGGTCTGGTTTTCGTATTTCATATTATCTCAGGAAGTAGGTTACTCTCAAGAAAAGGCTGTGCTTTTCTACAATATACTCATCACCTGTTTCCGGGATCTTATTCTCAAGCTTTAACTTATAATCCAGTGAAATATATTTAAACAGTTTCAGATTAATCACATTCTCCCATTCCATGGTATAATCATCATCTTTACTGAAGGGAAACAGGAAGTCGGCGTTTGTGCTATAGGTCAAGTTAAAGGGGAGCTGGAAATTTCCTACTACGGAAACTTCTGTACCTGTTGTACTTTCAGATTTTTGTTCAGTATAAATTCTATGCTCAATATCATTTATTGTTTCTGTGCTTGTAAGATCATAAAAATTATTATTGATATCCTGTCTGATACCGAAACCAACCCGTAGACTTAGGTTGGCTCTGGATAAATTCAATATCCTGTAGTTGATACCGATTCCCTCTTTCAGAATCAGCGGGAAAAAAGAAGATTTAATCTCTACTTTGTCGGTAAGGGTAGTATCTACGATAACATTATTATCCTTATCTATCTTAACGTAACTAAACTCATTTGTGCTGTAATATTTCTCCGGAAAGAAATGGGAATTCATATCTAAACGGCTGTAAAAGCCGACATTTTTTAGAAAATAATAGATCAATGTGTTTTTCAGGTAAAATTCATCTGCAGCCAGCCGGAAATCGGTATCGGTGGTTTTAGAGGTACCTACTTCTATCAAGTTCTTCATAGTGTAGTGAAGGGGATCTTTATCGTAGATCAGGTAGTTTTCCAATTGGGTATTAAAGGTGATCGTTGTTTCCGGATTATCTTTATCTACCTCATTGTTGCTGTTAATGTTCACATTGCCATGTATAGCACTGGAAAACTTGAGGTTCGCCAGTG
>JACKQG010006391.1_pt1 | contig 12469 bp, 7 predicted proteins | sample 8237621 | NCBI WGS metagenome assembly JACKQG01 (sample SAMN15677084, study PRJNA649215) | marine metagenome | biome: marine; feature: Black Sea; material: saline water; isolation source: suspended particulate matter (SPM) from the Black Sea western gyre | collected 2013-06-09/2013-06-10 | depth...
CTGGGTTAGAAAAAACTTTTGCACAAAAAACAAAGATTCAACTGGTAATACTATAGCGCACTAAAGTGCAGGCAAAGGCTGAGGCAAAGGCGAAGGAAGAAAAAAAATCTTTAATCCTTTGATCTTACATCTTGCTTCGCCTAAGCCTTCGCCTCAGCCTTTTCGTCATAACAGTTAATCGATCCGGGTTAAAAAAACTTTTGCACAAAAAACAAAGCATAGTCTGTATTCATTTAAAAAATATAAGGTAACTATACAGGACTTTACTTGTAATACTATAAGTTGCCTATGGAAAAATAACCGTTGGAGTCACAATACCAGGTTCAATAGATACCTGGTCAATCTGTTTTAAAAAAATCTGCCATTCATCAGAAAAATGTGACTTACAATATCGAAAAAAAGCGGCAAACCTCATTGTATTTGTTGTAGCATCCCAAACAGCCGGATTCATAGCGCGTAGTTCTACCGGATTAGCAGACAATTGTTCACTATACTCTTTTAAGAACACAGGCTCATGCATTGCCATATTGTATATTAAATCCACTAATATTTCTTGCAGCGATGACGTGGCATATCTATCCAGAAAACTTCTTCGCGCGTTTTCCTCATTTAATCGCAGCACATCGATCACTGTTCCAGCACTATAAATTCTATAACTTTCTTCATATCGTTTCAACTCGATCAGAAGTTTTTCTATATACCATGAACGGCGATTAAATGTTCCCCCTGATTGTTTGTTCGCTTTTCCTAATTCTTGATCAATATCGGAAATAACTTTTTTTTGAAATTTAAGCTGTTTTGCTTCTCCCATTTCTTCATATTTGTAGTGCCAACAATAAAAGAAAGGATTACCTCTAATTTGTAATGTGTCATTTTGAATTGAAAAACGAATATCTTGTTTATAGTCTGATATAAGATAGGATCTATATTTCATCCCATGGTCAGATTTCATATTTTGCAGCTTACGAATGATATTATTCAAGCCATTTCTGTTTCGCCAGACATCCGGTTCTGATTCACCGTTACCAAGTATGTATGTATTTCCTTTTTTGGGAAGATCCGCACAATCACCATACATCAGCAACAGATCGCTCTGCATGAGGCGGAGACCTAACAATGTGTTCAGAAGCGCCGGATGGTGATTCACAATCTTTCCTCCTTTTTCGCGCACCGATTTTTCCTGCTGTTTATCTAATAAGTGCCCAAAAAAGGTAAAACATGCAAAATAAGGGCTATCAGCATAAAAAGCAATTGGAATTAATTGCCAGTCGTAAAGTTCTGCATAAACAGCCTTATCATTGACACTCAGCAAAAAACGGCTGCCATCTTCCTGTTGCGGGTTATAAGAAAGAGCCAAAGATTCAACCAGCAGGCTTTCAACAGGGACTGCTTCTAATTCAAAGGCAATTCCTCCCACAGATGCCAAAGATTTTTGACTATAAATACTTCCACGGGACATATCAAGCGGGCTTTTTAATGGCGGCGCTTCCATAGGGGGCATGGTTATACCCCCTAAACTTAATTGAGCAATTGATTTGAAAACTAAACATAACAATAACAAAATAGAAAGAAGTAAACTTCTTGAAGATTTTTGTTTCATAACACACCTCTTATAACATAAATGTTAAAAGTTTAAAGCTATTTATTTTTCTAGTACAATTAGACCGCATGTTCCGATAGCCGCATAGATGTAGTTTCCTGCCACCTTAACTCCATAAGCACAATCGGGGGTCTCATACATTCCAGCTAAACAGGGAGAGGCTGGGTCTGATATTTTGATAACTAGAATCCATCCTGATCCAAACCATTCATTTAAACAAGCCAAGTAGGCGTAGTTCCCAGTCACCGCAATTCCTAAGGACAACACAGGATAGGTATGATATAATCCGACCTGGCAAGGCGAGGCTGGATTGGATATGTCAAGGATTAAAAGATCTGCCCCACCAGCTACATAGGCGTAGTTTCCAGCAATCCCGACTCTCCGGGCACTAACCGAGATATCACAGCTTCCGACCTTGTAAAGCGAGGCTGGTTTAGTTATATTTATGACCTGAAATCCTGAATCCCCATCAGCCACGTAAGCGTAGTTCCCAGCCACCGCTACTCCCCTGGCCTCACCAGGGGTATCATATCTTCCGACCGGGAAAGGCGAAGCTTGATTGGATATGTTAACTACCTGAAGTCCTGAATTCCCATTAGCTAGGTAAGCGTAGTTTCCAGCCACCGTTACTTCATAATTAATACCTGGAGTTGCACAGCTTCCGACCAGGTAAGGCAAGGCTGGTTTTGTTATATTTATGATCTGAAGCCCTGAATCCCCATCAGCCACATAAGCGTAGTTCCCAGCCACTACTACCCCCAAGGCATAACCTGGGGTATCATAGCTTCCAGCCAGGCAAGGCGAGGCTGCATCGGATATGTCGAAGACCTGAAGTCCTTCATACCCAGCAGCTACGTATGCGTAATTTCTCACCACCGCAACTCCCATGGCACTACTACCCGGTGTACCGTAAATTCCGGTTTGGAAAGGCAAAGCTGGATCGGATATGTCGAATATTTGAAGCCCTCCACCTCCTACAGCTACATAGGCGTAATCCCCAGCCACTGTTAATTCATAAGTAATACCTGAAGTTACGCAGCTTCCGACCAAGTAAGGCGAGGCTGGTTTTGTTATATTTATGACCTGAAGCCCTGAATCCTCATCAGCCACATATGCGTAGTTCCCAGTCACTGCTACTCCCAAGGCATAACCTGGGGTATGATAGCCTCCAACCAGATAAGGTGAGGCTGCATCGGATATGTCGATTATTTGAAGTCCTCCACCTCTAGCATCTACGTAGGCGTAATTCCCAGCCACCGCAATTTCTCTGGCATAACCCTGAGTATCATAGCATCCAGCCAGATAAGGCGAGGATGGATTGGATATGTCGATGACCTGAAGCCCTCCATCCCCAGCAGCCGCATAGGCATAGCTTCCAACCACCGCAACTTCATAAATCCAACCCGGGGTGTTACGGCTTTCGACAAGGTGAGGCGAAGATGGATCGGATATATCGATGATCACAAACTCTCCAGCAGCCAGGTAGGCGTAGTTTCCAGCTACCGCTACTCCACAAGCATAGGTGTCACAACGTCCGGTTACAGAAGGCGAGGCTGGATTGGATATGTCGATTATTTGAAGTCCTGATATCCCATCAGCAACGAACAAAAAATCACCCAATATACATAGCCCTTCTACATCTCCCCGCGTTTTTATTTTTGCAATTTTTATTGGCGCTACGGGATTTGATATGTCAAGGATGTATATCCCTCCTCCTGATCCCAAATAAGCATAGTTTCCTTGAACTGCTATAGCATCTGAGGGCCCAAAAGGCCAATTGCCAACGAAGTTGACATCGAAGTTATCCTGAGCGCAAGAATGTACGGGAATTGCCAATGAAAATAAAAAAAACAGAAATCCTAAATATTTCTTTGACATTTTCTACCTCCTACTATTGATTCTTACTACTGTCGTCCCATTGAAAATGCAAGAATGACTAACAATATATATGAAGGGATCAGCCACTGTGATTCTATATTTCTACTGAGATTTAAATTTCCTTTAAACAGACCATCCTTTACTTTTTGCCATGGTTGATCTTCAGCCCATACCCTCCCAGTCAACATTATTATTATATCCGGTTTAGCAAGAACCAAGCGACCAATTCTTGCATTTAGAACTGAAAGCTCTATATTTCGGAGATTTATTTTTACCTCACGATATATAGGTGGAAAAATGAGATTAATCCTTCCCTCATCATTAAATCTGACAAAAGAAGTCTCGCCCACATCTCTGTTCATCTCTTTTAAACTTTGAGAGGGCATTTCTTGACGAGAGCAGTTAGAATAGCTTAAGACGAGGAAAATAAGCACAGCAACCATTTTGTTTAGAGTAGGAATGTGATAAGCACTATTATCGCTCATTACCATTACTCTCCTTAAAAAGAATTTTGATAGTAAAGATAAAGAAACAAATTAAGAAGAATACATAATTATGGTTCACCAAAAAAACTAGCTATTAAAAAATAAACTGTTTCATTTGATATCCTTTTATTAATTTTATTTGTTTATCCAATTTTTAATCCGCATGTTTTTTTCTATATCATCCCCAAATAATAAACCAACGAGACCTATAATAAAAAGAAGTTGTGGGTAAATAAATATTTTTTGATAATCTAACAAAAAACCAAATTCAGCCGCCACCATTAAGAAAATACAAACAATTCGCCCCATCCCTAATGCATTTTTTGTTGAAGCAAAGAAACCAGGCTTATGTGCACTGTCTAAAATCTTTGTTTCTTGTTCAACTTTTTTAGATTTATTCTTTTGATCAGGAAATAAATTAAGATATTTAACTTCATTTGCAGTTGTAGGTTTTTCAAGTTGTGGCGCACAAAGTAGTCCTTCTGATGAATAGGACATGTAGCTTTTGCGGTTACTGCACTGTTCAAATTTCATTTTACTTTTCCTTTCTAATAAAATAAATGCCTGATAATTTATTTCATATCATTTAGAAGAAGCAAATTTCTTTAAAAATTTAATTTCAACACGTCGATTGTTTTTTCTTCCTTCTTCTGTTTCATTTGTGTCCACTGGTTGACTCTTTCCAAAACCGATGGCACTAAGCCTGGCTTCCGAAATTCCATTGTCAGTCAGGTATTTTTTAACGGATTGTGCCCTGTTTTCAGAAAGAATTTGATTGTGCTTTATAGTTCCGGTGTTATCAGTATGACCATGAATTTCCAGGGTAATTTCCGGATGTTTTTTTAACACTTCTACTAAACGATTCAAATCCGGGAATGATTTTTTTTGTAAATTGTATTTATCGATGTCAAAAAATACAGTTAATTCTATCTTTGAACTATCGGGAATTATTGGAAATAAGATAATATCCAATTTATATTCCTTAAATTCCGGACTATCAGTCAAGTCAACATGCTCAGATTTGCCAAAATAGCCATCCTTTTCAGCATAATAAATATACTCGTGACCAGCAGGCAAAACGATAAAGTATTCGCCGGTTTGAGGATCACTTTTGGCTTCACCTGCTTCTTTATTTAAAGTCAAATCGTGCCACCTTATTTCTGCTGGCATTGGAATTGAATCCGGATCCATCACTTTTCCAGCTATTGTGGTAACAGATGGCGGTTTCTCTTTAAGTTCAATCGAGTAAATATCAAATTTGCCGAATCCATCCTGTCTGTTGCTTATCGAAAAATAGGCTAAGTTTCCTGATGTGGTGATTTTATAACCCCAATCCTGGCTCGTGCCATTATACTGTTTACCAAGATTGATCGGTTCACTCCATTCTGTCCAACTGCTATCACTCAATCTTGTCGTTTTAAAAACATCTAAATATCCCAATCCGTAGTGACCATCTGAACTAAAGTAGAGTGTTTTTCCATCAGGATGGAAAAAAGGAGTGCGTTCACAATAGCGGGTATTGATAATATCGCCCAAATTGATCGGCTCAGACCAACCGCTGTCGGTTTTTGTACAAACATAAATATCCGTATTACCCCAATTGCTACCGCGGGCGAAACTTTTTCCTTTTTCTCGAAATTCACCCACTCCCACCGGTCTGTCGGAAACAAATATTATCGCTTTGCCATCAGCGGTAAGCATGGCATCTGAGTCAAAATACTTACTATTAATTGGCGCTAGAAAATGCTTTACGTCAGACCAACCAGTATCTGTTTTATCAGCATAAAAAATGTCTCCCCGTCCAAAAGAATCCTTATAGTTGCCAAAAAGCAAAAGTGTTGTACCATCTGCAGATATTCCATCGGGTCCTTCGTGGGATTTGGTATTAATCGGAGTACCTATATTCACAGCCTTCTGCCAATATTGACTGTCCGGAGTGGAAATATAAAGTGCTACATAAACTTCTTCATGTTCCTTAATTTTAATCTTTCCATTTTCAAAAATTGTGTCCTTTATTTTTCTTGTAAAATAAATTTTCTTTCCATCAGCAGAAATCACGGGAATGTATTCCCCTTTGTCTGTATTAACACCGGGGCCTAAATTCTTAACAGCTAAACTTTCTTCCGGCGCTTCGAGTAAGGTTATTATTTTATCGAAGCTGTCCTCCATTTCAGGAAAATAACTTTTATATTTTCTGTAAACTTCAATCGCACCCAGCCATTCCTTTTCAAGAAGATACGGTCCAGCCAACACCTGTGCTGCCACGAAAGCCAATTCATCCGGTTTGTATTTTTCGATAAATTGTTCGAAGTCCGCCACAGTTTCAGCATTTTTAAATTCTTTGTCTCTCGTCTCATTAGCAGATTGTGAGTAGCCTGCTGTTATCAGGAAAAAACAGCTAAAGAGAAAAATTAAAAAAACCATAACAAAACCAGCAATTGATAATCTGTGTGTTTCCATGACGACCTCCTGTTTAAATAAATGTTAGTTTTAACTTAAGGTGATCTAAAAAAGTGTGTGCCTCTGGCACCCACAATATATGTCTCACGAAAACAGAAAATATTACACATTTATTAATCCAGTCATCAAAAATAATATTTTAATTCTTCATCCTTTTTCTTTACTCACCTTCCCTATAAATAACAACCGGCTCCTTATAAAAGGACACCTCAACAACAAAATTGCCTTCATAGTTCCCCGGAGTTTGATTTTCAGATGTAAATAATAACGCGCCAATATTTATGGACTGTTTACCAAGTGAATCTAATCTGAATTGATAGGTTGATGGATAAAAGTACTTTACAGTTAAGCTTTCTTTCCCGCCAACACGATTTAATGCTATTTCTTTTGGCAAATTTAAATAATAGGCGGAATTCTTTTTACCTTTAATGTTAAGTTTAGCCGGCTCGCCTTTGCCGCTGGGATGTTTAACACCACAAACAGGGACACACTGACCTTCGGGAGTCAATACAATTATTCCGGATCTTTCTCGGCACAATATTTTGCCAAAGTTTAAGTTATAGATATTAGTGTCAGGAGGAACATAACGAGGACTTGCATCCAAAAAACGTGCCCCCTGAAACTCCTTTAATACTGGATTTTTTGATTCTACAATCTCATAATTAATAGGAATTCTTCCGACCGCTTCAAACCGATTTACCCAATGCCCCGGGGTAACAAACATGTTATCGACACTCAAATCGTTTTTCGGCAATGTTACGATTATTGTGTCAGGCACTGGTATAAACTCTTTTTCATAATCTTTTTCAACAACGGCAGTCACTTTCACTGAAAGTCTTATTGTTGATAGTTTTTGGGCTTCTGCTGAAATACTAAAAATAAAAAGCAAAATAAATAAAGCTGATATCTTTTTCATAACAGACCTCCAATTAAATAAGGGTAACTTTCGACAAAGCGCTGTTTGCGCTTCTTAACCGACAGCCAATAATAACGTCTCACCAGTAGCAAAAATATTACATCATATTCAAAAAAAATTACTTCCAATCACCTATTAACGTAAATGCCGCCCAGATTGCCGGGTGGCGATATTGAGGATCAGACAACAGCTTGATTTGCGCTTGACGTAACGCCTCTGCTTTGGAGAACTTTTTCTCATTATAATAGAGTCGAATAAAGTTACACATCAATAGGTGGGAATGGTTATCTTGAACGGCCCATAAGGTGGCTAAAATAGACGAAGCGCCAGCCAAATGAAAAATATCTGCAAAACTGGTTATTTCCGAACCGGGATTTTTTTCTCCTAAAGCAGTATTACAATTTGGCACTAAAACGAATTTTATGTTTGGCAAATTAGAATCCATAACCTCTTTGGTAGTTAATCTCCCATCATTTTTAACTGATGGCGATAATTTCAAATATGAAATAAGTGGATTTTTATTATTTAACATACAATGGACTGAAAGGTAAAGGTCTGAGACGGTTTCCTTTTTCAACCAAAATAAATCCTCGGTAGCTCTCTCTCCAGTGGCTGTGTCTGCTTGGGGTTCATATTTTATTAAAGTATCCAACTCGAATTCAGAAAAAGGCAAATTGCTTCCCACAGGATTAGCTAACCCAAGGATGTTTCGCTGACTTATTGTGCTATTTGATCTTTGTGAAATTCTAATGGCTCCGGCAGTTGTAAGATAATTAACCTGCCAGCGTTCAACAACAAATTTTAATTTCCCCGCCGATGTTCTATAATACAACGCATGAAATGGGAGATAAAACAACTGCCCAGATGGGCAGATTGTTAACCGTTTTTTATTTAAAATATATTTTTCAATCGATCCTAAAAGACATTGGTACAGTTCAGATGATAAATCTTTTAATGGTTGGTTTGTTTGGCTTTGCCAATTGTAATCGACAGGACGCTTTCTACCTTTGATTGATTTTCCAGTTTCATTAGCTGTAAATTCCCTATATTTTTTAATTTTTTTATTAAGGGCGTTTCGCGAGATGGAAACACTGTGTACATAAAAAGTATCTGATGTTACCAGGAATATGAATAAGCTGTCCTGAGAAGGATGGTACATCAGGAATATTGAGCTATCCGAAATTTCATTTCGCAAGGTTGCCAATTGTCTTTCTTTCATAAAAACTTCCGGTCCAAGCTCTTTTGCTATGCTATCAGCCTTAGATTGTGAGGTGGTTAGTAAATTAATTGTTCTTTCTTCATCCTCATTATTTCTTTCCACTATTGGCGCTGATCTTTCGATTCTCAATTTTCTTTCCAGGCGGCTAATTCTTTGTTTCTCTTTTTCATATTGGTTCAATAATTCAACATATCTTCTATCGCCGCTCGCCTTTGCTCTCCTTTTGTATGCTTCACTCAAATTCACATATTTTGATCGATCCAAATAAACGGCTGCAGTTTCAGCATCGTCTAATTTTATTAATAGCAGTTTGATAAGATGATCATACAGATCCGCGTTGCTTCTGATGAAACAGAGCAACAACCGTTCACGGGCTAAATTAGTGCGTATGTCTTCCACAATCGTTATCGCCGACTTAAAGGCTTCAGCAGCTTGTTTGTACCTCCCTAAATTTTCGTAAACAATCCCTATGTTGGAATAAACAGTGATCAATAATTTTCTAAGATAGTTTTCAGTTAAAATTCTCTCCGCTTGTTTAAACTTTTCAAAAGCCTCCGAATTTCGACCATTCTTAATATCAATGCTGCCCAAATTATTTAAACATAAACCTTGCCCTTCCGGATGATTTATCCGTTTTGAGATCTGCTGTGCCTCATCGTAGCTTTTCACACCTAGTTCAAGCAATTCCCGATGGCAAAAAAGATTCCCTTGATTTACCAAACAGGTAACCAGAAAAGTTGATTCTGATCCTCTTCGGGCAATTTGTAAAGCTTCATCAAAATATTTCTGTGCATTTTTTATATCTTCCCGATCAAGAAATATGCCGCCTGAATTTACAAGGCATGCACCAATATTTGTAATATCTCCTTCAGCGCGCGCCAGCGGCAAAGCCTTCTGATAATACCACAAAGCGCTGTCCGGGTCATCAACATCAAAATAAATATTGCCAATATTAATGTTGCATATAATGGCATGGTTTTTAAAATTATTCCTGGTTGCCATATTTAAAGCTGTTTCATAATATTTCAAGGCAAACTCGTATTTGACCATTTTGTAGTACAAATTGGCAATTTTAATGTTTGTCGATGATGTTTCTTTATAAAAATTGTTCTTTTCAAATATATCCAGCGCATCTTTGTATTGCTTCATCGCCGTTTCCCAATTGATCAATTCAGACAGCATATCTCCAAGAGAAAGCAAACAAGAAGCTTTGCTTTTGGGAGCGAAAATTTGTGTATAACATTCCAATTCTTCCAGGTATTGGCTTTTTGCTTCTGAATATTGTCTTTTTCCCGCATAAACATCACCCTTTCCGTTATAGCACTGAGCTATTCTCTTTTTATCAGGTTCAGGAAGACGTTCAAAAATTTTAAGAGCAGTATTAAATTTTGCAAAAGCCAGATCATATTGAGGCGGATCTAAAACAAGATAACAACGACCAAACATTAATTGACACCTGGCTATTCCTGCCGGTATATTGATTTGTTGGTAAATAGTTAAACTGCTGTCATAATAAACCTTTGCCGAATCAATGTTTTTTTGATTGAAAAAGATATTGCCCAAATTATAATAACCTAACGCTTGATTTTCATATAATTCTAATTCTTTATTTATTTCAATAGCTTTCTTGTAATTCTCTTTTGCTTGATCATATTTCTCAATTTCAAAATACAGACCTGCTAAAAATGTATAACATTCTGCTAAATTCTCCCGGTCATCTGGGTCATTAGAATTAATTAAAATATTTATGGCAAGAATACAATAATCTCTTGTCTCTTCAAAATACTCACCTGGCTTTCCCCCTTTTTTTTCTTCAAGTTTTGCATGCACCTTAGCCATATTAAGGTAAGCCTCAGCTTTAAGTGAGGGTTTTTCTATTTTTTCACAAAGTTCAATTACTTTTTCATACTCTTCAAAAGCCTTCTCCCAAGAATTTACATATTGATAAGTTTTTCCAATCTGTAAACTACATTGAATTTGCCATGAGGTATCAGATAAACTTGTGTATAACTTATTTGCTTTTTGATATTTCTTTAATGCATTATCGAAGTCCTTCAAATTGAAAAAACAATTCCCACTGTTGAAGCAACAAAGCGCCTCATCATTTACATCTTTCAATTGATGGTATATAGCAGCTGCCAAAATATATTTTTTATTTGCATCTTGATATGATCCCAACTTAAAATAACATTGCGCGACACCCCAATTACAATCAGCTTCTGAACTTTTTTGTTTCTTTAACAGATGATATTTATCGGCTGCTCTCTGGTAATAATCTCGAGCAGAATCATATAACGTTGAATCTAAATAACAGTCGCCTAAACTTTCATTACAATTGGCAACCTTTAATTGATCCTTAACTCCCTGGTACAATTCAACAGCATTTAGATAATATTCAATAGCATCTTTTAATAGATTCAAACGTCGATAACAGTCTGCCGCACCATACCAGCTTTGCGCTTCATTTTCTTTGTCTTCTAATTCATTATAAAATTTTGCTGCTTCCTTATATGGTTCCAGCGCTTCTCCATGCTTCCCCGAATTATAATAAGAATGCCCTGTCATTTTAAGGCAGGTAGCCAGTTGAGATTTTGGCTTTGGCTTTAATGGTCGAAAAAGAACAATTGCTTTTTCATAGTTCTGTACAGCGTTTTTATAATCTTTTAATTGAAAATAACAACGACCCAATCCTTTCAAACAGTGGGCTTGTTCAAGGGTGGTGTTTGGCACTTTTTGATACAATTCCAGCGCCTGATTAAATTTTTCAATAGCCGAATTATTTCTATCAAGATTATACAAAGCGCTTGCCCAATAATAAAAACAGTCAGCTTGCAATTCAAATTCATCAATCTGCTTAAACAAAGGAATTGCTTGTTCAAAAAAAGGTATTGATTTTTCATATTCATCCAACTGAAAATGGGAATAGCCCTGATAATACAAACTCTTTGCCTGCTTTAATGTGTTATCAAGTTGTTTAAACTTGGGGACCGCTTTATTAAATGCTGCTATGGATTGTTTAAATTTCGGTATATTAATTAATGACAGCCCTTTCATGTAGAGGCAATCTGCTTTTTGTTTTGGCTTTTTTAGATCGTGGTAGATTGTTAACGCGCTGTCAAACGCTTCCACTGCATTATGATATTGACCGTTCTTAAAATAAGCCCAGCCTGTAAAATGGTGGCATTGTGCTTTGATTTGTGGCTCATCAACATCTTTTATGGAATTAAAAGCTTCTTTATATTTAGTTATCGCATCAGCAAACTGGTTATCTTCGAAATAGACATCGCCAATAATCAACAAACAATTAGCAGTTTTTCTTACGTTACCACCGCTCCGATAAAGTGGCAATGCTTGATTGTAATTTGATAATGCATTAGTAACATCACCTTTTTTTGCAAGCGCCTCTCCTGCCCGCATAAGAGAATCTGCTCGAATTTCATTTATAATATCTTGATTGTTTTGTTGGGGGAAATCCTTTAACGACATGGTTGTTGTATGAATTGACGTGGTTGTGCTTTTGGGTTCCGAGTAGGTTGATGCCGCTGCTCCCAGTATTATAAGTAGAAAGATTGTGACCAGATAACGTGGTTTTTGAAAGTCCATTGTAAATCCTCTTTGGTTATTTTGTATATTGCAATTTTTTTTCAGGTTTGATTTCTTTATTATCAAATTTAATTATTGTCTATGCGAAAACTGATTTTTTCTGTCATTCCTGCAATCTTTTAGCAGGAATCCATTGAATTTTAACAAAAGATCCCCTTATAAATTTCTCAACTCTTGAATCAATAAAAAGTATATCAAGTCCCCAGCGCACTAAAGTGCAGGTTTTAATACTTTAGTGCAAAGGCTGAGGCGAAGGCGAAGGAAAAAAAATCCTTAATCCCTGTGCCCGAAGGGTGCTTTAATCTTCT
>JACKQG010006392.1_pt1 | contig 12468 bp, 7 predicted proteins | sample 8237621 | NCBI WGS metagenome assembly JACKQG01 (sample SAMN15677084, study PRJNA649215) | marine metagenome | biome: marine; feature: Black Sea; material: saline water; isolation source: suspended particulate matter (SPM) from the Black Sea western gyre | collected 2013-06-09/2013-06-10 | depth...
GTTCAAGAAGAGCGACGGTGGCTATGTTCCCGATTTCAACGTCAAGCAGACACTGGTCCACGACACCGGCAACGAGCTCTACCGGCTGTACGAACTTGACGGAAGCTACGTGGAATTTGACGACTTCACGGGCATGTTCCGTAGGCATGTTGATCCGGCGGGGAACCAGGTTGAAGTCAAGACAATGCACAGCGACGGGTTCAACTTCACAGAAGTCGAACGTACGTACAGCCAAGGCGGTAACACGACCACCGAGCAGTTCAACTACGAGTACGACGATTCGTTCGCTGATACCCTCCTAAAACAACTGACGCTGCGTCGCAAGGTCAATGGTGGTGCTTGGACCAACGTTGCGCGAGCGGTCTATTCGTACTACGGACAAAACGAACCCAACGGCGGGCTGGCAGACCTCGAGACCGTCACCACGCAGGCGTGGGAAGACAGCCAGTGGAAGAACACTGGGACTACAATGTACCGATACTACAAACAGCTTCCCGGTAGTTCATCAAGCTCCAGCTCCAGTTCTTCGTCATCGGGCACAGCAGAGGGTGAGCCGCTTGCGCACCTGCTCAAATATGTCGTGAATCCCGAGGCGTACGAGCGTCTCAAGGCCGATCCGAACGTCACCGATCCGCTCACCGCAAGTGATCTGAAGGTAGCGGAATATGCCGACTACTACTTCGAGTACGACACGAATGGGCGCGTGACCAAGGAGATGGTCAACGGCGGATCCCAGACGTACGCGCTTGGCTACCAAGAGAGCGAGAACGCCGACGGTTACAACAGTTGGAAGTACAAGACCACCGAGACGCTGCCAAGTGGCGCACAGAACATCGTGTATTCCAACTACGCCGGGCAGACGATGCTTCGCGTCCTCAAGTCGGGCACTGACGAGTGGTGCGAGTTCTGGAAGTATAACGAATCGGGCCAAGTGATCCTGCACGCCAACCCATCGGCCATCAGCGGCTACGACGACACGAAGGCGGATCTGTTGAACGAGTCCGGCGGCAGCTACCAGTACCTGAAAGACAACGACGGGCTCATCCAGACGCACGAGTACGACGCGCCCAGCGGCTACGTAAGCGCCGAAAAGATACAGAAGGGCGAATCCGGCACACCGATCAAGCTACGGGAGTACGAATACACTTCATGTCCCGCGGGCGGCTCATCCAGTTCCTCTAGCTCGTCGTCGTCCGGTGGCCCAAGTGAACCGGCCGCGTGGTTCACCTCGAAAGAGACGATCTATCCGTCCGACACCGATCAAACGGAAAAGATCGTCACGACCTACTCGTACACGTTCTATCCGGACACCACTCAAGTCAAAGAAAAGGTGACCACACTTCCAGCCGTCCCGACCGGTCAAAACGGCTCCGGCCAGAGCGACACGCGGCGCGAGTATTTTGATGAGTACGGCAACCTGATCTGGACCATGGACGAGCGAGGCTTCATCACACGCTACAAGTTCGACATCGCCACCGGTGCAATGACGCAGATGATCCAGGACGTGGATACCTCGCAAGTCACGGACGAACCCTCGGGCTGGGAAACGCCTACCGGCGGCGGATTGCACATCGTGACGGACTTCGAGCACGACGACCAGGGACACACCACGCAGACGCTTGGCCCCATCCACACGGTTGATATTGACGGCGTGGCGACCAGCGTGCGCCGCGCCACATGGACCGTCTACGACGAGGCCAACCACGAAGTGCGAACGGGCCAGGGCTATGCCACCGGCGAACAGTACGACACCTACACCCTGATCAACCCGGTCTCCATCACCAAGTCCGACGAAAACGGCAACGTCCTTGAGGAAATCAAGGCCACGCGCGCATCCACCAGTGGCAAGTTGCTGCCGACCGACACGTTCGCTCAGTCATCGTACGTCGCCGGGACGACGCACCAGTACACCGAGTGCTGTCTCCGCAGTTCCACCCGCGTCTACCACACGATCCCGGACAGCGGCGAAGGTGAAAGCGGCACCAACTACGACCAGACCGACTTCGAGTACAACGCCAGCCGTATCATGAACCGCCAGAAGACCCCCGGCGGCACGATCACCTTCACCGTATTCGACGTGCGCGGAAATCCCACCAAGGTCTACGTCGGAACCGACGACACCGGTGCAACCACCGGCGATCCCACCGGCGGCGGAGCCGCGGGCAACAACATGGTCCTCGTGACCGAAAACGAGTTTGACAGCGCGGGCGATGGCGGCGACGGCAACCTGACCAAACAGACGCAACACGTCGACGCCAGCACGACACGTGTGACCACCTACACCTACGATTGGCGAAATCGCCACACCGCCACAGACGGCGAAATCGACTTCTACGAAAAACTCTACCCTGACAACCTCGACCGGCTCACAAAAACGGAACGTTACGACACAACCGCCAACGGCAATCTGATCGCCCGAAGCGAAACCAAGTACGATAACCGCGGCCACGTCTATCAGAGCATTCGCTATGGCGTGAATCCTTCTACCGGCGCCGTGGGCAATTCGCTGACGGATAACATCTGGTACGACGCCGCCGGCAAGGTCATCAAACGGTTGGCTGCCGGATCGAAGCTCTTCACGAAAATCACGTACGACGGCGTAAGCCGCCGGGCCAAGCAGTATCAGGGTTTCGACATCGACGAAACCGCCTACGCGGACGCAACCAACGTTACGGGTGACACCATCCTCGAACAGACAGAAATCACGTACGATGTCGCAAGCAATGGCATCCAAACGACGCATCGCCAACGGTATCACAACGCAACCGGCACAGGCGAGCTGAACGGCCCGTCCGGCGTGCAACCGAAGGCACGAGTCACCTACACAGCCACATGGCGTGATCCGCTCGGCCGCCCCATCGCCACGGCCGACTACGGCACCAACGGCGGCTCCACCCTCAGCCGTTCGGACACCATTCCAGAGCGCAACGACACCGTCCTCGTCACCAGCATGGCTTACGATTACGCAGGCCAGCTCTCCACGCAAACCAATCCCGGCGGGATCAAGACCTGTTTCGAATACGACGCCGCGGGCCGTCAGGTGAAACAAGTACTGAACTGCGTTGACGCCAGCAGTTCGTCTAGTAGCAGCTCATCCGGCGACCTGGCGCTGGACGATACGAACATCACCGTCCTGACTGCGCACAATGCCGACGGCAACGTATCGAGCATCATCGCCAAGAATTCCTATACCGGCGACCAAGTGACGCAGTACGTGTACGGCACAACGCTTTCCGACAGCGTCGTCGCCTCCAGCCTCTTGAAACGTGCGGAGATCTACCCGGACAGCGACGATGTGGCCGATCCGCTGGGCAACGGCCCCGATGGCATTTACGACCGCATCGAATTCGAATACAACCGTCAAAGCCAGGCGACGGAGATCAAGGACCAGAACGAGACAGTACACGCCTTCGACTACGACAAGCTCGGGCGCCAGACCCACGACCGGGTCACCGCGCTAGGTACCGGCGTCGACGGCACAGTACGCCGCATTTCGACCAGCTTCCAGGTGCGCGGCATGCGCGAGAAAGTGACAAGCTGGAACGGCGAGACGGTAGGCTCCGGCAGTGTGGTCAACGAAGTCCAGTTCACGTATAATGACTTCGGCCAGATTACCGCGGATTACCAGGACCACGGTGGTGCCGTGAGCATCTCCACCACACCCAAAGTCCAGTACACCTACGCGGACGGAAGCAGCAACACCATCCGCCCAACGACGATCACCTACCCCGACGGCCGCGTCATCACCTACGACTACGTTTCGTCGGGCAGTACACATGATGCCGTCAGCCGCATCGGTTCCATCGTGGACGATGACGCTGCTTCGACCCACTTGGCCGATTACTCCTACCTCGGCCTGAACACTTCCGTCGAAGTCGGCTACGCCGGACCCGACGTCAAATACACGCTGGTCGGCACCGCCGGCGGCAACGACCCTGATACTGGCGATATCTACCGTGGCCTGGATCGTTTCCGCCGCATCAAGGATTCCTACTGGTACGACTACGGGTCGTCCACCGACGTAGACCGCATCAAGTACGACTACGATCGCAATGGCAACCGCATCTGGCGAGACAACACGGTCGCCGCGTCCCAAGGAAAGCACTTCGACGAGCTATACAGCTACGACCTCATGGATCGCCTCAAGACGATGGATCGCGGCGATTTGAATGCGCTGAAGGATGCGATCAGCAATCTCCAATTTGCCCAACACTGGGCTCTGGACGCCACCGGCAACTGGCGCGCCTTCCGTGAGGACGACGACGGTGACGCAGCATGGGACCTGAACCAGCAGCGCACCGCCAACAAAGTCAACGAGATGACGGACATCTCGGAAACCACGGGCCCTTCGTGGGCTACGCCCGTCTACAATCGTGCCGGCAACATGACCACAATCCCGAAGCCCGCCAATCCAACAGCGTCCTTGGCCGCCACCTACGACGCCTGGAATCGTCTCGTGAAGATCGAGGAGGGCGATGACAAAGTCGACGAATACGAATACGATGGAGCGAAGCGGCGGACGATCAAGAAGACCTACTCAGCGGGAGTGCTCGACGAAACGCGGCACTTCTACTACACGGAACCTGGTAAGTGGCAGGTGATTGAGGAACGGGTGGATTCCTCCACCGATCCTGATCGCCAGTTCGTCTGGGGCCTTCGGTATGCGGACGATCTCGTAGTCCGCGCCCGCGACACGAACGGGGATGGAACCCTCGATGAGCGGCTGTATGCTATGCAGGATGCGAATTGGAATGTAACTGGTGTTCTCGCTACGAGCGGCCTCGTTCGAGAACGCTACCTTTACGACGGGTATGGGATACCGGTGGTACTCGACGAATCGTTTGGTGATCGCGCCAGCAGTGAGGTTGATTGGGAGACTCGATTTGGCGGCTACCATTGGGAGAGCCTTGGCATGTATTCTGTACGCCATCGAACGTTGATCCCCGCGCTCGGATGGATGTCACGGGACCCCCTCGGCTACTCCTCTGGCGATGTTAACCTTCTATCCTTGCTGTTTTCGAACCCAGTGAAGTTCACGGATCCGTTTGGAACTGGGCCAGTCCCCTTTTCGTCATGCGACATCGACTGGACGGCGACGATGGCGACAGACCCATACCACGGCCACCCGGGACCACTGAAATGTGTGTACAGGTGCAAATGTGCGGATAATCCAAATTGCACCTACGTCATAAAGTTTACCCAGGTCACGGGCGAAACCACCGCCGGGATTGACCTATACTCGTTGTGCCAAGTGCAGCTAATTGATGCTTACGCACAGGGATACAGATACTGTCGGCAACCGGATCCTCATACCGCGCCTTACGTAGTTCCGGTAGTCGATCCGTACGTGTGCCCAGAGACACAACCTACGACTTCCCTCAGAGTGACTGTGACCTTAGTTGGGGGCGTAACCATTGTGCTGATCATCGCCGCGATTCTTTGGCCATCGATCCCGGCGAAACTGGCAGCCCTTGGGTTGGCGGCGCTGGTCGTTGGTATTTACGCGGAGGAGATAAAGGAGTGTGTCGCCTGAGTCAGATTGTGACATTGAGTAACTTCTTTTCGCGCTGGATACTTCTGACCAAATTTACTTAAGAAGGTCTCGCTACACTTGCTTCTGTCCTTGCCGAGTTGAGTCTAGGCGGAGGATGATATATGTCATCGGATTGCCCTGATTCATCGGGGGCCCGGTCTCCCCAGTATGCCATCGCTGTGCTTCGACAACTGGGCGCCGAAGTCGTCGTGACGCGCGAACAAGTTTCCGTGCTTTTTAACAAGCACCAGATCACTCGGCAGCATGTTCATACAGTCGTTTCCCTTTTGCGCCAGTTGGATAAGCTGCGGGGACTCGCGCTTCACGCCTTGCCGATTGACGACGGGAACTTGGAGGATATATGCCAGATCCGCACTATTCGCCGACTAAGCCTTTGTAGGCATCAGTCATTTACTTTACACGGGCCCACGATTTCAGATGGAGGAGTTGTTCACGTCGGCAATCTTGAGGAGTTGACCGCGCTCTATTTGGATGACACACGCGTGACGGATCGCGGACTCACTGCGCTGACTTCGCTGAAAAGTCTACGTGAACTGTATGTTTCCGGGCTGCGGCTGACCGACGCAAGCGTTCCTATCCTAGCTTCATTCAATAGCCTGAAGCTCCTTGACGTGCGGCGCAATGACCTCTCAACCGATGCTGCGGAGAAGTTGGCATCCATGCTGCCCCGGTGTGTCATCATCAGTGAGCATGGCGTATCGGACCCTGGTTCGGATGCAATCACCCGTTAAGGCTTCTGTCAAGTAGTACAAGTCCTTCCTCGTTCAAAGAAGCCCAAATCCTCCGGTCTCTGGTGTACGCTTGCTTCTCGCCAGGGGCAGTTAAACGGGACAGGTCTAATTTCCACCGCAATGGTCGGACCGTTTTTGGCTGTCAACAGTTGCCATAGGAGGGAAACGTCAGCGAGTCCTATTCTATGTCACGCTATGAACTCCTCGATCGCAGTCGCATCAAACTGCAGAGCCTCTCGACCCGCGGTCATGATTTGCACTCGACCGATTGCCTTCCGCTTGCGGCGCCCTCCGAACCTTCGAGCATCCGGAATTTCCGGACTTGGTAGCTCGCATCGCGGATGCTCGGCAACACAATCGTCCCGTGGTACTGATGATGGGCGCTCATGTTATCAAGCTGGGCCTGTCGCGATACATCGTTGATCTGATCGAACGCCAGATTGTGACGCATGTCGCCACGAACGGCGCGGGCATCATCCACGACTTTGAGCTTGCGCTCCTCGGCGGAACAAGCGAATCGGTTGCTCGTTGGATCACCCTTGGCCAGTTCGGGCTGTGGAGCGAAACGGGACGGCTGAACGGACGTAAGTCCGTGCCTTGAAATAACTTCACCTGACAAACTGTCGAACCTGGGCGGGACTTTCCCACAACGTAATCGTTTTCGTAGACACTACTTGCAGCAAGCGGGAGATCCTGCAACTTGGAAGTGACCAACACTTACCGCTCGAAGCCATCGCCTGCTAGCATTGCGTTCTGTCCACCAATATTGCCACGAGAACTGCCGCTGTGGGAAAGTCCCAACCTGGGCTAACGCGGTCGGTGAGGTCGCTGAAGCCATCTACGCAACCGCAAATGCCCAATCCGGCTAACCGTCCGCGGCCATCTCCACGGGTAAGTTCAATGCCCGCCAGAATTTCGGCAACGGCGCCGTCTGGTCAACAATCTCTCTTGTCATTGGATGTCGAAATCTGAGGCTATGTGCGTGCAAGGCGATCCAGCGTGCGCGGAGATCGTCCGTTTGGGGGCCAAAAGCGGTGGATGCTCCGTAAAATGAATCGCCCACGACGGGATGACCTCGAGACGCAGCCTGCAACCGTATCTGATGCATGCGGCCTGTCTCAAGCTCGATTTCCAGCCAAGTGGCCTTGTCCAGGTAGGCCATCACTCGATACCTCAACACGGCGACGCGTCCCTCCGGATGACCGCGATCAACCACTTCGGCTCGCGCTACGTCGGGGATCTTCCTGACGTAGTCCCTCCAGAGTCCTTGTTCGGGCGTCACCCGCCCCTCGACAACGGCCCAGTATTTCTTCTCGACTGTTCGTCCTCCGAATTGCTCGGCAATGCGTCGCGCGGCACGAACGTGTTTGGCAAACACCATCGCGCCAGATACAGGACGATCCAGGCGATGCGGGACGCCTAGATAGACTTTTCCCGGTTTACTGTCGCGGATCTTGAGGAACTGCTTGATGCGCAGCTCAAGGCTGTCGATACCCGGCGGTGCCTGTGTCAGCAACCCACCCGGCTTGGCGACAACCAGGCAGGGCCCTTCTTCATAAAGGACATCAAATCCATCTGGAGTATCCATATTGTCGGATTACGCGTTGGTTTTTGGTTTTCTTGTACGGAATCTCTTCTTGCGTGTCACTAATGATAGTGTCTGGCTGCGGTTACGGTCCATTCACTTCCACAGGGAATCCCCTCGATGAGACTTACTCTTCGCACAATGCTTGCCTATCTTGACGATATCCTCGACCCCACTGACGCCGAGGAACTGGGGCAAAAGATCGAAGAAAGCGATTTTGCCGCGGGATTGGTGCATCGCCTTCGCAGTTCGACGCGAAGGCTCCGATTGGGGGCACCCAACCTGCAAGGAAAGGGAATGGGTCTGGATCCAAACACGGTGGCCGAATACCTGGACAATGTCTTGCCGCCAGATCGCGTTCCTGACCTGGAAAAAGTCTGCCTCGAATCGGACGTCCACTTGGCGGAAGTGGCTTGTTGTCACCAAATCCTCACGCTTGTGTTGGGCGAAGCTGCCGAGTTTGATCCCAGTCTACGTGACCGCATGTACCGCATCGGCGCGCCGGATTCTGATCGAGCGGAAGGCCTGCAGTCAACCAAATCTGATGGGACCGCAGAGCCGCCCGTGCAAGATTCACGGGCGGTGGGCCAGGCGGTTGAAGCTCCGCCTACGCCTTTGGCACCGCCGGTCCAGACGGTTGCCTCTAAGGAGAGTGGCACCCCGCAGATTCCGGCGTATCTGAAGGCCGGTCAGGGATCCAAGTTGAAACCACTGGCAATAACGTTGGGGTTGGCGTTTCTGATATCCGCCGTGGCACTCCGACTGATGGGGCCGTTCGACAGAGAGCATCCAATGATGCGGTTGTTTGGTGCTTCCGAGTCGACCGAGGTGGCTGAAGTGCCATCGCCCAAGCCGACATCCGATGCCTCGACCGGTGCCCAAGGAACGCCCGATGCGAACGCAGACACGGCGGTGACGGATGCGGCGCGGGCGAGCGAGAAGGACGGTACGGCGAGCTCCAAGATCGTTGACACAACGCCCACAGTCGAACTTGACGAAATCGGCGAAGGTGCCTCGCCGAAGGAGCCCCGTGCCGAATCCGACGACCCCGGATCGGACGTGACTCCGAATGACGACACCTCTCAGCCGCCTGATCCGCCGAAGGTCACCGAAGGAGACACTGTCCCGCCGACCGAGATGGCTAAAGTCGACACAGACGTGGCCTTTCCGCCCACTGAGCCCGTAACGCCGGGCAAGCCGCCTGGCGCAAAGGAGACTCCCGGCGAAGCAGCAGATGGCGACGTCGAAAATCCGGTGCCTGCACCGCAGGTTGAAGTCGGGCACGTGAAGCTCTCGGATCAGCACTTCCTAGTCAGGCTGGATCCAGAGTCCAACGAATGGCTTCGCCTGCCCGGACGCACCAAGTTGCTTGCGAACGACAGTCTACGCGTCCTGCCCACCTACCGTCCGGAGATTGTACTGGCACCGGGTGTGCAAGTGGTTTTTGCAGGGCCGTCGTCCGCTCGCCCGTTGCCTCCGAACGCGCAGGGCGAGCCAGGGCTGGTCGTCGCGTTTGGCAGGGCCTTTATTGGCACCGCCGGTGTAGCGGGTGCCAGCATCCACCTGGATCTCGGCGGTCGCCGGGGCGTAGCGACGTTTGTCGATGCAACATCGGAAATGGCTGTCGAGGTGCGACGGTACCTGCTGCCGGGGACTCACCCCGAGGGTGAGGCAGCACAGACCGTCGTGCGTCTTTTCCCGACCATCGGACGCATCGAGTGGCAAGAGGCAGATGCACCCGCGGCGGTGCCGATCGACGCAGGCCAAGTCAGGACCATCGTCGACGACACCTCGCAAACGATCGCTGCCGGAGAGTTGCCCGCCTGGATGCAACAAGAGGATTTGCGGGATGTCGATCGCCTGGCCTCCACCACACTGGTGGCGTCTCTTCCCCCAGGCCGACCGATCACGCTCTCACTCCGAGAAAGAACCGAAGACCGAAAGTCCGAGGTGCGGTCGTTGGCCTCGCGATGCCTGGCCTATCTCGGGTCGTACGACGCGCTTGTGAAGGAATTCAGCGACGCTCGCCAACGTTCCTATTGGGCTTCGGAATTCGACGCGTTGCGCGCCGCCATTTCGCGCAATCCCGAGTCGGCGCTTCAAGTTCAAGAAACTTTGGAGGCTTCATGTGGTGATGACGCGGCTGATCTTTATCGGATGATTCTAGGATACAGCCCTCAGCAACTCCAGGAAGGTGACGATGCCAAGCTGGTGGAACTGTTGGATCACGGCTCGCTGAATGTCCGCGTGTTTGCGTATGAAAGCCTTCGTCGAATCACTAACAAGACGCTGATGTATCGTCCCGAAACAACGGACATAAGGCGAAGATCAAGCGTGCAGGATTGGCGAGAGCAACTGGAAAACGGGGCCATCATATACGTTGTTCTCCCAGGACCGCTGTCTGGCGACTCTTGATGGCTGTATGCACCACCTACCGTCCGATGTCAAGGAGCGGTGCGCGCAAAATAGCTCTTTATGACTTGCTGTTAATGTACGTTTGAGGGGCTTTCGTTGGGGTCCCCCAGTTCTTTTTTCGCGTCTTTCGCACCGGAACGCCCCTTTCTGGATGTCTGACGAGCGAATAGACTGAAGCGTTTCCCGAACGGCCCATGGCGGGGTTACATTTGGCGTTTTTTCATGGGGCGGATGAATTGGATGGGATTCGCCACTTTTCCGTGTTCAGCGGTAACGCCAAGCCACTTAGGAAGTTAAGATTCGAAAGGAGTAGCTTCGGTGCAAGTGAACATCTCGGCCCGACACGGTAATCTCAGCGCGGAAACTCAGGAGAAGATCACCGAGAAAGTGGAGAAGTTGCGCCGCCTCTACGACCGAATTACGTCTATTCAAGTCACTGCGGATCTTGAGCATCTCGATTCGCCGGGCGTCGAACTGAAGGTGTCGGTGGAACACACGGACAACTTCGTTGCTACCGATCGCTCGACGAGCGTCATGGCTGCTCTGGACGGCGTGATTCACAAGATCGAACAACAGTTAAGAAAACACAAAGACAAGTGCCGAGATCGCCGTTCCCAGGCGTTGGGGCGAGTTGAACCTCCTGAGCCCACCGAACCTGTCGCGGAATGACGGGCTCGCGCCGCCCGAGGCGATCGCATATGGCGGCAGTCGCGGCGTGCTGCGACTTGTCGATGGAAAGGGTACTGGGTATGAAGTTTGCCGATTTCATTGAGGTCGATGCCATCAGGGCGGAGCTGGCGGCAGTCGACAAGGAAAGCGTCATCTCCGAATTAGTAGATTCTCTGGTGGCAGCCGGAGGCGTCAAGGAAGACGAGAAAGGCCACATCGTCGAGGCCGTGATGAAACGCGAGGAACTGGGCAGCACGGGCATCGGCCGCGGTGTCGCCGTCCCGCACACCAAGCATGCCAGCGTAGACCGCTTGGTCGGCACGGTGGGCATTAGTCGTGAGGGCGTGGACTTCAACAGCCTGGACGGCGAAAAGGTGATGATTTTCTTCTTGCTGGTCTCACCACTGGATCGTCCCGGCGACCATTTGAGGGCGTTGGAGAATATTTCCCGTCAACTACGCGACGCCACGTTCTGTCGGTTCTTGCGCCAAGCCAAGACCGTGGAAGACATCAAATTGTTGCTGGAAGAAGCGGACGAAAGCCAGCTATAGAACGCACGCCGATGGTTGCGATCTCGGATTCCGATGTCAAACTCTATGGCAAGTAGGGATGTGGTCATTGCCAATCCGCAAGGATTGCACGCTCGGCCTGCGGACCTGTTTTCCAGATTGGCGAGTCGTTTTGATTCCACGGTCGAGGTCGTCAAAGACAAACAACGGGTAGATGGAAAGAGCATTTTGGATGTCCTTATGCTCGCAGCCGTCCAAGGCACAACCCTGACCATCGTCGCTACCGGAGCCGACGCGAACGAAGCCGTCGAGGCATTGGCGCGAATGGTCGAGGAATACCGTACGTTGGAAGAAGTTACGGACGAAACAACAAAGAAACAGACGGGTTAGGCTCACCGCGTGTTGGCATCTGTTGGTTGATCGCCTGTCGTACGGAACGCGGCAGTGGAATGATCCCTCATTGTCGCGCGTGGTGGCTGGCCAAATTCAGCGATGCAGATACTGGATGGAATAGCCGTTTCGCCGGGCATAGCCATTGGCGAAGCGCTGGTGATCGACAACGAGGGATTTCGCATCCCCGAACACCGTGTTGAGCGCGACGCGGTCGATGACGAAGTGAAGCGTTTGGACAACGCTATCGCCGTTGTCGCCAAGGAGATCGAACGCAATCGGGACGCCATCGCGCTGCAATTGGATGATCAATACAGCGCCATCTTCTCCGCTCACCTCCAAATGTTGCGGGATCCGAAGCTGCATCGAGAGGTCGAGCAACTGATTCGTGCGCGTCGTTACACGCCGGAGTATGCCGTCAGCGTGACGTTGCGCGGATACGCCAAGATATTCCAGGAATCCGACGACCCGTACATGGCCGAACGGGCTCACGACATCTTCGATCTGGAGAAGGGCCTGCTGAGGAACTTGCTCGGGCACCGTCGCGAGGAGTTGTCCCAAAGTGGCATCTTCACGCTGTTCAAAAATGGCACTTTGGGTCTCAATTCCCCCTCC
>JACKQG010006394.1_pt1 | contig 12468 bp, 11 predicted proteins | sample 8237621 | NCBI WGS metagenome assembly JACKQG01 (sample SAMN15677084, study PRJNA649215) | marine metagenome | biome: marine; feature: Black Sea; material: saline water; isolation source: suspended particulate matter (SPM) from the Black Sea western gyre | collected 2013-06-09/2013-06-10 | depth...
GTGATGTGTTCCTTCACATAGTCAGTGCCCAAGGGTGCCAAGACCTCTTCCCATTCGTCAGGTATTCTCTCTTCGTAGAATCGTTTCTCTTCTATTTCTGCAGCCTCTCGGATTTTTCCTTTCAAGTCGGGATTTGAGATTGCCACAAAAGTCCACGGCTGCAGGTGTGCACCAGATGGTGCGGTACTTGCAGCCATGATTGCTTTCTCAATCAATGAGCGGGAAACCGAACGAGTTGAGAAATGACGAGTTGTTCGGCGTCTGTCCATCATCTCAAGAAATTCAGAAGAGCGAGCTTCCATTTCAGCCGCCGAAATTTCATGAAACACATGCGGCACAAATCCCTCATTATGTTCCGGCATAACTTGGCCGAAGCGCTCATCAGACATCAACGGTTCTCATCGTCGCTACCACAGTTGGAGCAAGCAAGTGAGCCCATTGGGTCCCAAGCAGGTAATACAACTGGCTTGGTATCTAGCGCTTTTCGCATTGCAGCAGTGAGGTAAGATTTCGGTGCTGCAATCTCAAACATGTATTGGTCAAACCAAGAATCATTCATCGTGTAATAACCATCTTCACCGGAATTCTTTGCACCCCATGAATTCTCAACACGCCACTTGCGAATTCCGTTTTTATCTACATCAACACCTGTGAACAGCATTGCGTGAGTCATAAGCGAGTGGTGGTAATCCAATCTGTCCTTTTTGTCTAGTCCGAACTTAATCCCATACATCTCTTCGAACTCAAACAGTTTAGCATCCCAAATCCCGAGTTTGCGGTGCATGTGTTTACCGACATCGCAACCCATCCAAACGGTGGTGCCATCTTCCAATAATTTCCTAGTTACAGTTTTCATTTCTTCAATTGAAATATTCAGGTACTCAACAGGTGGTCCACCGACCACATTTTGCAGGAAATCAACGGTGTAAGTTTGCATCAAATCGTTTCTTGGGTCATTCACAAGACAGACATAATCATTGTAATCAATAGTCACAAATTCTTCTAAGAATTCATGCGGCGTCATTGTACCTCGTGTATGATGCTCGTTGTCTTTGTCTCTCCACGACCATTCAAACTCTGTTGGAGGGGTTCCAAGGTGAATACAAAGTAATCTCCAAACATCCTTCATTCGTTTCTTTTTGTGTGCTCTTGCTTGAGCCTTTGAACTACCATCATCAATCATACTTCGAATTTCACTTGCAATTGAGCGCACAAGCAGGCGCAAGTTAGCATTCATCCAGCGAGTTGAGGAAGATGACTGAGATTCTGGGTAAGCAGATTTTGGTAGCATACCATGCTTGTTGATGACATTGATTGCCATGTTCCACTGGCCACCATCCTCACTTGGATTATCAAGAATGAATCCAATCGTTCGGTCATCTAAGTCACGGTCTGAGGTAACAATCATCGCTTCCAAATTGTGATTCGCTCGCTCAAATTTGTCCCAAAAATGTACAAATGCTTGGCTAAACTCAAATTCTTTGACATTCATTTTTTCCATAGCACCTGGCCGCATCAAATTCAATACAGCAAATAGCCAACAGCGCCCACTGGCTTTTTGATTGGTTACTTTCCATTCATCAATCTTGGTTGAGAAGGTAAAATCTGTGGAGGCAACAACTTCACGAGAAAGTGCAATATCCTGAACCGTAGTTTGGGTCACTGCATTTTGAACTATTCTTGCATCTTTGTCAGCAGAGAACTCTTTTCTCAATCTATTGATTTCCTTAATCGTCATTTCACCGGTCATTGTAACAACCTCGCCCAACCCCACGGTAACTCGGTCAGGTCTAAGTGATTACTACTCTGAAAGTAAAATCAATTGTTACAGATTCTTCAATTATTCAGTCTTCGCACTGCAATAGCCATCATACCAAGAACGCTGATGGTTGCAATAGTTGTGAGTCCAGGCAAACCGTCACTATCATCATCACAACCGTCACCTCCAGACTCAAGACCAGCAACCCAGCAGTCTGACCAAACTTTTCCGCCCCATCCAGTTTCAGGGTAAGTGCTTGAATTTCCATTTGAATATTCGAGTGTGATACGATAATTCACGTACGAGTGGTCATTAGCAGGAGTCATCTTAGTAACCCAAGATTCACCACCATCAGAAGAAGCCAAATCTTCAGGTACAGGAGCATGACATACACCACTATTGAGACAAACCTGCCAAATCCAAGAAACGCTGGTACCATTGTTAGCAGCATTCTCATCCAGTGTTACAGTAATTTCGAATTCTACACCATCGCTTGACGCAGTTGGGGTACTGATAGCCGAAATAGACGTGCCTTCAATGTCTAAATTTTTGTTGACGCCGCTTACCTCTGCAGAAACCACAGGCGCCAATAGAAGTAGGCAAAGAACGAGCGCCAAACCTCTCTTCATAGTCATCCCTAGTCTCTTTTACTTCATCAAACCTAAGGTTAATTGTTCCCAAATTCAACTGTAACTGATACTATGCTCGATTTCCATCACCCACAGTTCGTAGCCGCTGCTTCCGTCAGTCGCCTCGAAGTAGAGCCGTGTTCCCATGACTGTGATATCATTCGCAAACCCATTGCCGCTACCGCTGTTTATGTCGGCGACCTGCCATGTCGAGTCGTTGGTAGATTCGTGTGCCCACAGTTCGTAGCCGCTGCTTCCGTCAGTCGCCTCGAAGTAGAGCCGTGTTCCCATGACTGTGATATCATTCGCAAACCCATTGCCGCTACCGCTGTAGATGTCCGCAATACGCTTGACAACGAAGTTGCTGCAGTAGGTCGTGGTGTAGTCAACTTCTCCTTGCTCTAGGACACCATTCTGAGATGTGCCTCCGCCATCACCATTGTCGAGCCCCTGCTCGATTATTCTACCTCCGGAGGAACACGCTTGGAGGGTTGGTGCCGAGATGCTGGTCAGCATGGTGTTTGGCGAAGCGCTACCGTTGGCACCATCAGCGCCATTCTGTCCATTTTGTCCATCAGCGCCATTGCAAACATATTCGGTGTAACTGACTTCATTTGAATCAAGTGCGCCATTTCCATTTCCATCTACTCCAACCTCAATCTTGAGGCCACCATCGGCACAATTTGAGCCAGCAGGTTCAGTTGTAGTAACAGCTAGAGCGGACATTCCGTCCATTCCATCCATTCCATCTTCTCCAGCATCTCCTCTGTCGCCATCGGATCCGTCCATTCCATCCATACCATCTTCGCCAACATCCCCTTTGTCACCATCAGCGCCATCAGTTCCATTGGCACCATCAGCACCATCGGCACCGTCAGTTCCATTGGCACCATCAGCACCGTCAGTTCCATCAATACCATCAGCGCCATCAGTTCCATTAGCACCATCTGCTCCCGCAGGACCAGTTAGGTCAATAAAGGCCCAACCAGCACTTGTACAGGTCTCAAAACCAGCAGTAGAGGCCACATAGTACAGCCTCCCTAGTGTAGATGATCCACAGGCAGGCAAATCATCTCCCGAGTCTACATAGTAGACATCCCATTCGTCACTAATCTGGTTATTTTCATTCTCTTCACTAGGTGAATCATCACTTACCGCATCATTATTCATCATAGCATATCCACCCATTGCTACTAGCATTAGTAGAACGAGTATTGGTGCAATTGCTTCTTTACGCATGGGGGCTTGGCGCTAATCTAAAGTTAATGGTAATTGTGTATATTATGTTACAATTCGAGTTCCCACAACTCGTCTCCAACATGATGTATCGACTTTACAGCTTTACCAGATGTTGCTGCCACCATACCCTCAGCGTTCATAGTCGCCCACCCAATCGCTAACGGCTTGCCATGTTCTTGGTCGCGAATCCAAATTAAATCTCCTTCTTCTATTGATTCACAGGATGAATGAATCCCTGCTGCCATACAATCAGCGCCATTCAGCAAGAAAGGAATTGCACCATGGTCAACCTCGCACCATTTTTTTTCAGGAGACCAAGCCAAACACCCACGTAGTGTTGGAAATGCGATTCTATCTCCTTCATCATCTGGCAACACTTCCATTGCTAAAGGTGATTTATTGACAATTAATAGAGACCAAGGACCATACTCGGCTTGCTCAAGAAAAGTAGACGAAAGGTCAACATCAAGATTTAGCGGTTCACTCAAGCGACCAATCAAACCACGGATTTTTTTGTGCCGCACCGGCTTTCTCTGCTTCAACTTCCAATCCTTTGCCACAACACTTGGGGTTGGCACCCCGCCCTTCAACCCTCGGCTTATTCAATGGGTCAACCTTGAGAACCATCACCCTCTGCCAAAACCATGAACGGTGCTTGGGGGGTTAGGAGAAACTACCATGCACACGCAGAAGAGATGGGTGGAGTAGCACCTTCAACTCCCAAGTTTTTCTTCATGCCACTCATAGCAATAGTTGAGGCTGATGAAAATGGCGATGTTGACATCGCTTTAGGAAACCCAGAACATCAAATTGAACATGAAGTTGAGTTGGTTGTCAAAATTGGTGGAAATTTTGAGCCTGTAATGATGGCTGTAGGATGTGATACCACTGACCGCACCGTTCAGGCCGTGGCGAAATCAAAGGGGACTTCATGGTTAGAAGCCAAAGGATTCCCTGGTGCTGCAGTTGTAGGTGGATGGATTCCTTACAAAGATGGGGCTTACAACATCGGTCTTTCAGTGAATGGGAATGTAAGACAGGAATCCAACACCTCATTGATGATTCACTCAGTTAACACTTTGATTACAGCGCTCAGAGAAAATGAAGACCTTTCCGAAGGTGATCTGATTTTTACTGGTACTCCAGCAGGAGTGGGTTCGCTAACTCCTGCTGACAAAGTTACAGCATGGATGAAAAATGAATCCGGAGAAATCATCAGCCAGTTTTCTGGAACCTGTCAATAAATCACGGAGGAACTGCTTCGTGAATATTGAGAATTTCGCGTGCTTTTTCTGGGTCATCAACACTGAACACCAATTCGGTATCTCCTTGATACTTAGAAAGAATGTAAATTGAATTGAGATTGATGCCGGCATCAGCGATTCTGCGTGAGAAGGAAGCTAGAACACCAGGTTGGTCTGGCATTACCAACTTAATCAATTCAGTAACAGTATAGTTAACTCCTAGATTATCCAACACAGCCCTTGCTTGAGGAATCTGTTTAGTCACCAGTGCAACGTTTGGCGCAACTCTTCCAATTGCACACATTGTCTCAATATTGATGTTCGCTTCTGCTAATGCCTCTGCTACTTTTGCTAGTGAACCCGGTTCGTCGGTAAGTTCCATACTAATTTCCATCATCTTGCTCATCCTCAATTAAATCGACTCGGCTTGATTATTTAATCACTATTGGTGTTAGGTATTGTAATCGCGGCTTTCAAATAAGGGAAGCAGGTCGGCCGCATCCCTGAGGGATGATAATGGCACACTGGCATGGTATCTCAAGACGCAAGCCAACCGGTGGTCGCTTGAAGCGACCAAATCGCTACCGCGGCAAGCGCCGAACCGAAATTGCATCCGAGAAACAATTCGCATCAATTGGCGAACCAGTTCGTAAAGTGTACCGAAAGCGCTCAGGCCTTCAAACAGTTCGTATTCTAACTGACAACGTTGTCAACGTGAACGACCCAAAGAAAGGCGTCACCAAGAAAGCCAACATGGTTACTGTGGTTGAAAGCCCCGCTGATGTCAACTATGTTCGCCGAAATATTATCACCAAGGGAGCAGTTGTTGATACTGATGCTGGAAAAGTTAGACTCACTTCCCGCCCTGGTAAGGATGGCGTTTTAAACGGTGTCCTAATTGACGAGTGATTTTCCCGTAGCCCTGATAGGGTACGAGTTCCCCGACAAAAGTTGAGGGAGAGCCATGACCGACCATAATCCTGACCGAATTGTACTTTGGCCGGGATACTTCAATGTCAAACTTTCTCGTAAACAAGGGCGCCGAGTTCCGAAAGAATCAGCAGTATCTGACCCAACCCTTGACACCCTCGCTTTAGCAGCACGAAATGTTGGATTGAGTAAGATGAAACGAGAGGCAGATACTCAGCATCCAAAACGTGCATCACAGAAGGAAGGTCGCCTTTGGCTTTCAAAGAAAGATTTGCAGGCAACTCTTGGTACTACTTCCAAAGAAGTAGTGATGCAGACAATTGGATCCAAGTGGCGGGGCCAGCAACGTGAATTAAAGGAACAAGAGATTGCTGCCAAAAAAGCCGGTCCAAAGACCGGCGACAAGCAAGCCCGTTCACAGCGGAAGCAGGTTAAACCAAAAGGTCCTAGGCGCCAAAAAAAGAAAAAATGGAAACTTTGAGACAGTTTTATCCATTTTACTCAACGGTAATTTCGGCTGTTGGCACGGCTCTAATCCAGCCAAATTCATCTGTCGCCGCTTGAATTTGAATTGAGGTTAGTGCATCATATAATTCCTGAGTCACTGGTCCAACCTGATTATTGCAATAAGATGTACAGATTTCACCTTGACAAATGGCACCTATTGGTGAAATCACCGCTGCCGTCCCAGCACAGAAGCATTCGTCAGCTTCTAAGACAAATTGAATATCCACTTTTTCTTCCCTAACTTCGTATCCTTTGTGTCGTGCTAAGTCGATAATGCTCGCACGTGTTATTCCTGGGAGAATGGTACCTGTAAGTTCAGGTGTGTAGATTATTCCATCCTTAACGCAGAAGAAATTAGCTGCCCCCACTTCTTCGATGTATCTGTGGTGAACAGCGTCCAAATAGATAATTTCAGCAAATCCATCACTTTTTGCATTCTTACTCGGCATTATTCCGGGCGCATAATTTCCAATTGCCTTGACCGCACCTGAACCCCCTGGGGCAGCGCGGTGAAACTCGTCTGAAACTTTCAGTGCGATTGGATGCATACCTCCTTTGAAGTAAGGGCCAACTGGACAAACATAGATTATGAATGTGTATTCTGGTGCGGGTGCAACTCCAAGAATTGCCCCTGTACCCCAAAGAACTGGGCGAATATATAGTGCTCCTTTTCCGGTAGGGGGTACCCAACGCGCATTTGCCGCTACAACTTGTTCAATAGCATTGAGAAACATTTCTTCAGGAACTGGCGGCATACCTAATCTTCTCGCCCCGTCAGTTAGCCTCTGAGCATTTCGCTCGGGGCGGAACAGAACAATTCCACCATTGACACCTCGCTGTGCTTTCATTCCCTCAAACAGCCCTTGGCCGTAATTTAGGACTCCAGCGGCTGGTGAAATTGTGATGTCACCATAAGGTTCTAACTCACCTTCCTGCCATTGCTCACCTTGTTTACAAGTGGAGCGATACATCATGTCAGTTGGTGTGAAACTGAATGTCATAGCGTCCCAATCAATTGACACATCATCACTCATTTTCAATCACCTTTGCCTGCCCGCGGCGGCTCATTCAAACTCCAAGACATGGACTCGGTTATCAACGGTTACCCTTTTCCGGGTTGCGAGGGTTCTTTGGGCTCTTACCATGTCGGGAGAGTTGGATGGTGCTTACAACTGTGCAAAGTTGCGTGGTGCAAGGCTCCTACATGGGGAGGGATGCCGACTCAGGTCCTGAAACAGTGATTGAGTTGTGGTGCCGAGCGCACGAGGGCCACTCGGTTCTATTATTGGTCACAGGAGTTCGACCATGGCTTGAAATTTCAGTCCCTGGGAGGCCGAAAACTCCACCAAACCTTGACGATTTATTAGACCTGGTTAGGGCAACAAAAGGTGTCACAAAAATACACGAGCCAGTTGACAAATGGTCTGAGATGGGCGTGAAGCCACATTGGCGGGTCGAAGTCTCCCAGCCATGGGCTGTTTCAACCGGTCCAAAAGTAAGGGAGCAATTAGAGCGGGATTGGACTGTGACGAGTGCTGACATTCCGTTCATTAATCGCTTGTTCATGGACAATGATATCGGCCCACATATTTCTACGGAAGTTGAAGTCTTGTGGGCTAGTTCAGATGTCCCAGATACTTTGTTTGAAGAATTACCCGAATCAAATAAGGGTGATTCCGGAAGACTTCAGGCTGCTGATAAGATTCGCGAGATTGGTGGTTCCGGACTTTATCCGGTTGACTTGATAGCAACTTGTGATTTTACAAAAGTTGTACGCTGTGAACCATTCCCCACTCCTTTCGTTTTGATGTCTTTTGATCTTGAGACATCAATTGTTGAAGAGACTATTTTGTGTGCTGCAGCAGTTATTCAGCAAGGCGATAAACGCCAAACTCATCAATATCAAGGGACTGAAAAAGAAATTCTGGCAGGACTAAGTAAATTGGTCAGAGAGTTTGACCCTGACATAATTACTGGCTACAACATAGACAATTTTGATTTGCCACGTTTGCAATCTCGCATGAAATCTCTTGCCAATAAGAAAGATTTCTCAAGTGGCGCAGATTTGTTCGGCTGGGGGCGAGTGCCTATCATTGAGAGTGAAGCAAAGCGATTGATTCCCGGCCGAGATTCTAACCGTAGAACTTGGCGGATTCATGGCCGCTGTGTTCTCGATGCATGGTGGCAGGCTAGGACGGTATTACGGCCAAAGCGCGAGACGCTCAAATATGTCTGTAGATTGCTTTGGCCTGAAAACGAAGAATTACAAAAGATGGATGTTGATGCATCTCAGATGGATAAAGAATGGGCTGAAAGGCCAGATGTTGTAATGGAATATTGTGTTCAAGATACGATTTTGCCATTGGAAATTCTGAAAGAAATTTCCGCAGTCAAGAGAAAAGAAGCATTAGCGTCTGTAGCAGCGGTTCCGTTAGAAGTAGCAATCTCAGGAACCACCTCACAATGGATTGATAGTCTTGTCATTAGAATAGCAGACAGAGAAAATATTGCAGTTCCTCGAACAAATAGAGGCGGCCGTGGAGAGCAAATTGTTGGTGGTTATGTACACGAAGTGGAAGCGGGTGTATCCCGCTGGATTGCCGTACTCGATTTCAAATCAATGTACCCTTCAATCATGATTTCAAACAATATTTGTTATACAACAAGAATTGACAAAAACACCCGTCCCGACGAAGTTCCAGAATCGGGTTTCCACGAATCTCCTCATGGAGCGAAATTTCTGCCGGTGGAAACACGTCGAGGATTAGTTCCTCGTCTCCTTGAAGATTTGATGCAGTTGCGGACCGACCACAAATTAGCTCTCAAGACAGCCCAAGAATCAGGTGATAAAGTAGCCGAGCAATTCAATGATGAAATGCAATACGCGGTAAAAATTCTAATGAATTCATTTTACGGGGTTTTTGCTTCCAAATTCTATCGCTTCACCCACGAAGATTTGGGTTCATCAATCACCGCTTGGGCAAGATCCAACATCAAGGATATCATCAATCAACTCGATGAAGAAGGCACCCATGTGGTTTACAGCGACACTGACAGCGTGTTTGTAGAAGCACCAGTCAAGGAAGATGCCCCCCTAAAGGAGCCTGCCGAAGGGGAAGACCGTACGGCTTGGGATGAGGCATCAAATGAACTTGTCAAATTTGGTGATGAATTAGCAGACCGCTTCACCAAAGAAGGTGCCGAACTAGAGTTTGAGACTGGGCTCTCATCATTCTTTAGTCACGGAGCCAAAAAGCGTTATGTCGGCCAAGTAATATGGCCTGAACCAAAACTACTCATACGTGGTTATGAAGTGAGAAGAACCGATTCATTCACCTTACTTACAGATGCAATGACTGAACTTTTTGAGATGATTCTTGATGGCGAATCAGATGCCGCGGTCAATATGTGTATTTCGTTGATTAAGAAAGTGAAAGACGGTAGTGTCGCACCACGAGATTTGGTGATTAGTAAATCATGCAAAGGAAAAGTTGGCGCTGGCGGAGGAATAGACTTCTCCAGCGCATATGTTAATCCAGATAGGATGGTACAGGTTAGAGCAGCTAAACAGCGTATTACTGCAGGACTTAATTTTACACCAGGAATGAAAGTTGGATGGTTGGTTACTGATTTTAGCAAAAGTCCGATGCAAGTTGCCGCTTGGTTAGAAGATGAAACGGGGGTTGAACAAACTGAATATGACCCCGATTTCTATGTCAAACGCTTGGCTACAGCCCTTGGTCGCATTACCGAAGCATTTGGTTGGAGTGGTGAAGATTTAATCAAAGGCAACCGACAAGCAAATCTTTTCAGTTTTTGATTTTTCACGAAAGCCTATTTTGGGTGGCGAAATGTGCTAATAGAAAGCGAATGTAACCTATACGCATTACCGAATGGTTGATGATAGGCCGCCACCCGGTATAGCATGATGAAGAGACATAACGTTAGTTCCAAGGTTCTCGTTTTGACATTACTTCTAGCGGCAATAATCCCTGGTTGTTTAGAGTCATTCAGTTCTAATTCTGCACCATCAGCATATTTTTCGTTACAAGAAAGTGGTACTTTGAAGGCAGGTATGTTACTTCATTTTGATGCAACAGCATCTTCAGACCCAGATAGTGACGATTTGACTTATTCGTGGAATTTTGGTGATACGAACACAGCTACAGGAGAAACAACATCTCATACATATAGTTCAGAAGGAGATTATATTGTCAAGTTATCAGTCTCGGATGGAGATTTTGCAACAGAGAAAACTATGACTCTGAATATTCTTTCAGAGGATGCAGCGGTTCCAATCGCAGAAATCATTACTGCAAAGGATGATGATTGTGATGACGAACCGGCTTCTAGTTCAGGAACCTATATCCTCATTTGGATTTGTGATGACACAATGGATGAAGGGACTAGGGATTGGGACCCAGAAACCACTGTAACTCTAGATGCAAGTGAAAGCGAAGCAGGTGGCACAGAATCTTGGTTAGTTTCATGGAAGTGGGACCTCAACATCTACATTGATAGTGATGGAGATGGTGATAAGACCAATGATGATGATGCTGATGGAGAAACCTATTCTTGGACCACACCACCCGGTGAATGGAAGGTACGCCTAACTGTAACAGATGACCAAGGAATGGTCTCTACCGAGGAAACTTGGGTGTACGTTAATGCACGTGCAATTTGGAGTGATTTAGAGATTGGGCGCAACAATTCTGCTGATAACCCGCGCCAAGAATTCACTGCCCCACTAACATATGATTTTGAGAACTCCCAGAAATTGAATCAATTCAAGACCAGGATCGTTTACCCTAAGAAAGATCCCGGCGCAGGATTTCCAGCGCCTGAGCAGGATAATAGAATGGACCTCTATTTCTACAACGAAACGGATGAAGAAGTGCGCAACAGTAGCGCAAATTCAGATGAGCAACAAACAGACTCAGACTGCTCTTCAGATAATTATTGTTTGACTATGACTTCCAGTACTGGGGATTTCCGAAATCATTTGGATGGAAGTTGGTTGGTTCAAGTATTCAATACTAAGCCGCATAACGCGGAAATTATTGAAGTTCAGATAATTCTAAAATATAAATGAAGCGATTCGCGTCTCAGTGGCCCTTTTAGGGCCCTCATCAAGGAACCTTTAATCTGCGAGTGGTTCAAATAGGGGTGGTCAGTCGGCGGGTCACTCAAAGGAGTGTATATACCATGGGTTCACAATGGGAAGATAAAAGCAAGGATCACTTGAACATAGTTTTCGTAGGTCACGTTGACCACGGAAAATCGACCACAGTAGGTCGTTTAATGCTAGATAGCGGGCACATCGGGGCTCACGTTATTGAGAAGTTCGAGAAGGAAGCAGCAGAGCGTGGAAAGGCGGGATTCGGTTTCGCTTACGTTATGGATGGATTGAAGGAAGAGCGTGAACGTGGTATTACCATCGACGTTGCACACAAAGAATTCTACACCCCTAACTATTACTTTACAGTCATTGATGCACCTGGTCACCGTGATTTCGTGAAGAATATGATTACCGGTACCAGCCAAGCAGATGCAGCAGTTCTGAATGTTGCAGCTAACGATGGTGTCAACGCACAGACTAAGGAACACGCTTTCTTGGCTAAGGTTCTTGGTGTAAAGGAACTAATCGTCAACGTCAACAAGATGGATATCTCTGGTGTTGATTGGTCAGAAGATAAATACAACAGTGTTGTTGAAGAAGTATCTAATCTACTAAGAATGGCTGGTTTCAAGCCTGATGATATTCCTTTCATCCCATGCAGTGCTATTGAAGGAGACAACGTATACAACAAGAGCGACAACACTCCATGGTACTCCGGACCAACTCTGTTCGAAGCTATTGATGCAGTGCAGTTACCACCAAAGCCAATTGACAAGCCACTACGTTTGCCAATTCAAGACGTTTACAAGATCGGCGGTATCGGAACAGTTCCAGTCGGTAAGATTGAAACTGGTACTCTAAACGCTGGAAAAACAGTTCAGTTCAACCCTTCAGAGAAGAGCGCTGAAGTAAAGTCAATCGAAATGCACCACACAGTTGTCGACAAGGCACAACCTGGTGACAACGTTGGATTCAATGTTCGTGGGCTTTCAGCAACTGACATCCGCCGTGGTGACGTTGCAGGATACACTGACAACCCTC
>JACKQG010006395.1_pt1 | contig 12465 bp, 7 predicted proteins | sample 8237621 | NCBI WGS metagenome assembly JACKQG01 (sample SAMN15677084, study PRJNA649215) | marine metagenome | biome: marine; feature: Black Sea; material: saline water; isolation source: suspended particulate matter (SPM) from the Black Sea western gyre | collected 2013-06-09/2013-06-10 | depth...
AGGATCACGACTGCCAGCCAGCCGCCCCAACCGAGTTCTTTGTAGGTCACCACAATGGGGGCAACGATCAGCGCCACCAGGTTGGCAACCTTGATCATCGGGTTGAGGGCCGGGCCAGCTGTATCCTTGAAGGGATCCCCGACGGTATCGCCGACAATGCTAGCTGTATGACGTTCGGAACCTTTGCCCAGGTTGTTAGCCGGATCACGGGGCTCGTCCTCGATCATCTTCTTGGCGTTGTCCCAGGCTCCACCAGCGTTGTTCATATATACGGCCAGCAATTGACCAGAAAGGATCAGGCCTGCCAGGAAGCCGCCCAGGGCCTCGACCTGCAGCAACAGCCCGACAAGAATTGGTGAGAGTACACCTAGCAGCGCCAGGGGTACCAATTCTTTCTGAGCTGCTTCTGTAGAAATGGTCACCGCCTTCTTGTAGTCGGGTTTGACCTTGCCCTCCAGCACGCCCAGTTTGAACTGGCGGCGAGCTTCCTCGATGATTAACGAGGCTGCCCGGCTGACGGCTTGAATGGCGAAGGAAGAGAACAACCAGGGGACGGCGCCACCGATGAGCATGCCTACGAATACTTTGGGCATGGAGACGCGGATACCAAACTGTAATGCCAGGGGGTCGACCCGCCCGACATCGGTGATGAAGGAGCCAAACAGCGAAACCGCGGCGATGACTGCCGAACCAATGGCGATACCTTTGGTGACAGCTTTGGTTGTGTTGCCCACGGCGTCCATATCGGCCATGATCTTCTGGGCTTTCTTGGTCTCTTCGTCTTCGAGCTTGTTCCAGGCCATCTCGCCGATACCGGCGGCATTGTCCGAGATGGGACCGAAGGAGTCCATCGCCACATTATTGCCGGTCAGGGTCAGCATACCGATGCCGGTCATAGCGACGCCGTAGAGCACGTAGGTGAACTGTTCCATAGGTTCAGCGGAGACGCCGCCGTAGATCAGAATCGAGGCGAATATCGTTACAGCAATCACCAGGATTGACCAAACAGAAGATTCAAAACCTACCGAGGTGCCTGAGAGGATCAGTGTTGCTGGTCCTGTATCCGCAGATTTCTTAATTTCCTTGACAGGCGCACCATGGGAGCCGGTGAAATAATCCGTCAGGCGGTCGATCAGGATCGCCAAACCAACACCAGCAGCGGTGGTCAAGAAGGGTCGCCACCAACCGCCGTTGACATCGGCCATATAGAAGAAGGCTACGATCCCAAATAACACCGTCGAGATTACCGCAGAAGTCAGGAAGCCGCTGAAGATCGATTTCATGGCGTCGCCGCCCTCTTCGGCGGTGCTTTTGACCAGGTAGGTGCCAATGATGGATGCCACCACGCCAATACCGCGCACCAGCAAGGGGTAGATGATCCACTCCAGGTGACCGGTCAGTGCGGTCAGCGCCACTCCCAGGATCAAACTGGAAACGATGGTCACTTCGTAAGATTCGAAGATATCCGCAGCCATACCGGCGCAGTCGCCCACGTTGTCGCCGACCAGGTCAGCAATCACAGCGGGGTTGCGGGGATCGTCTTCGGGGATGCCGGCTTCGACCTTGCCAACCAGGTCTGCGCCGACGTCAGCAGCTTTGGTGAAAATTCCGCCGCCCACGCGCATGAACAGGGCTATCAGCGTACCGCCGAAGCCGAAGCCCAACAGGGCATCCGGTGCAGCCACGCCAAAGATCATAAAGATTACTGTACCCCCAAAGAGACCCAGTCCGTCGGTGAGCATACCTGTGATGGTGCCCGCCCGGTAGGCGATGCGCAGTGAATCTTTGAAAGATCGCCTCGATGCGGCCGTCACGCGCACATTACCCTGTACGGCCATGCGCATACCGATCTGCCCAACCATCAGCGAGAAGCCTGCGCCCATGGCGAAAGCCACCGCGCGACCGATACCAATGATCCAGCGCACTTGGTCCTGCTCGCCACCGCTGAGATGCTCTGCACATTCAAGCGCTGCATCATAGGCAACGTCCTTGATTGCCATGCAGTACCACTCTGCGGCTTCTGGTGTAGGTTTGACGATAAAGACAGATGCGAATAGGGCTACAGTCAGCACAAGAATCAGGGGCCAAATCGATTTTAGCTGTCGCCTGAGATAGGCATCGGCGCCCTCGCGGATCGCATTCCAGACCTCTTGCATCTTTTCGTCGCCCTTGTCTTCGCGCAGGATTTGTGCGCGCAAGAAAAGAGCGTACAGTAGTCCTAAAATGGCGGCAACGAGTACGCTCCAGATGGCAATCAACTCAAATGTTTCAAGTCCGAGTCCAAACATAAAGAATATCCTCCAACCTTTCTTTGTATTAATAGGATAAATGTAGAGTGGCTGGATTGTACAAGTCGGGTATGTATGCGTCAAGTTTTGCTGCAAAACGTGGAACCGTTTCCTTAAAAATACGTTTTCGGGCAAGATTGTAAGATTCCTTGCGAATATTCAGGGAATTTTTGAATGATTTGTTGGGGAAAATTGTTGATCTAAGTTCGCTGTACAGATTGTTGTCCAAAAGTAAACTGACGGATTCAATGGTAAAAGAGGCTATTTTTTTATTCCTTTTTTGTTGGTAAAATACACCGCCTCAGAAAATCAATCCACACAATGTAGTGGCGCATACCGTAGGGCCAGTGAACAACGCTATGATCGACGAATCGTTATTATCATCTATTGAAGATATGGATGGCTTGTCAGGTGGTCACGGAAGAGAGACGTCACCTCTCGCCCGTTTGTTAGAGTTGGGACGGGAAAATGGGTATGTCACCATTGATGAAATCCTGAGCTTCTACCCGGGCGCTGAGCAAGATGTCAGCCAACTTGAGGAGACCTTCGCTGCTCTATTGAGTGCGGGTATTCCTTATGTGGATGATGACACCACGCAAGAACCATCAGATAAGGACCTCGAAGCTGAAGTGGGGGAACTCGAAGAAGAAGTGCAACTTCATAGTGATGAAAATATCCTCGCCAATATCGATACCAGCGATACCATTGGTCTTTATATTAAAGAGGTAGGCCGAGTGCCGCTGCTCAAGGCAGAGGAAGAAGTTGTTTTGGCAAAGCGGATCGAGCGCGGGAGAGCAGCCAGTGCCAAGCTGGCCAATGGTGGTGCCAAGAAAGATGAGCGTTTTGTCCTGCAGCAGCTTATTCGCGATGGTTGGTCAGCCAGAGAGCATTTAATTACAGCTAATTCCCGGCTGGTGATCAGCGTCGCAAAAAAATATATGGGAAGAGGCGTGCCCTTTCTAGATTTGATTCAGGAAGGCAATATCGGTTTGATCCGAGCGGCCAAGAAATTCGATTATCACCGAGGCTATAAATTCAGCACCTATGCCACCTGGTGGATCAGGCAGGCTGTTACACGCGCAATTGCAGATCAGGGCCGCACGATCCGATTGCCGGTGCATATGGGCGATCAGATCAACAAACTGCTGCGCATTCGTCACCAATTGACACAAGAGCTGGGGCGTGAGCCGGGCATCGATGAGTTGGCAATCCATTTAAAAGTTTCCCCCGATAAAGTGCAGTACATGATGCGCGTGGCGAGGCGTCCCCTATCTTTAGAGATGCCTACGGACGATGAAGCGGATTCCGTTTTGGGCGATTTCATCCCCGATGAAGATTCGCCGCTCCCTGATGATAAGGCTATCCAGAACTTACTCAAAGAACATCTTTCCACGGTATTGAATAACTTGCCCCCGAGAGAGGTGCGTGTTCTACAACTGCGCTATGGCCTGCAGAATGGAAAGCTCTACACTTTGGAAGAAGTTGGCCGCAAGATGGGGGTGACGCGCGAGCGAGTGCGTCAGATAGAAGCACAGGCTCTCAGCCGCCTGCGCAACCCGGCATTTCAAGAGAAGTTGAGTGAGTATTTAGATTGAAGGACAGACCCTAAAGGTTATGCAAAATCTTTAGGGTCTTTTTATAATTAGTGGAATTAGGTAGAGAAAAAAGCAAGATATATGAAAGTCCAGATCTATACCATGCAAACGGTTGAGGAAGCCTTAGCTGTGATCGCGCAGGGAGTTGACCATATTGGTATCACGCCCAGCGATATCGGACTTCCAGGCGAAGTGGATTTTGCCATGGCGCGGGCGATTGTCGAGGCCGTAGGCAGTATGGCGACTTGCGTGGCCCTGAGCGTTGACTCTGATTTAGATTCTATCGAGGCCATGGTGAATGCAGTTCAGCCCGATATTTTACATCTTTGTGGGTTAGAGGATACGTTGCTTCCCGAGGGTGTGCATGCGCTGCGTGAGCGAATACCCGATGTACCCATTATGCAGGCAGTCTCGGTGGCGGGACCGAAAGCGATCGATATCGCGCTGGCATACCAGGATGTAGCTGAATATCTTATTCTGGACACGCAGGCTGCGGATATCGCTGGCATCGGCGCTTCGGGGGAAACTCATGATTGGCGCATCAGCCGCGAGATCGTTCGCCAGTTGACCATTCCAGTGATTTTGGCTGGGGGGCTCTCGCCGGATAATGTATCAGACGCAATCCATTTGGTCAAACCCTGGGGCGTGGATTCGCTCACCCATACTAACCAACCCCTTCCAGAAGGCGGTTTTCGTAAAGACTTGGAACGGATACGCTGGTTTGTTGGGGTCGCTAAAGGAGCATCCTGAAATATGCCACAGTCACAGGTCGTGGTTATCGGCGATGCCAATGTCGATATGGTCATCCGATTGCCGGATCGCGGATTATCTTCTCCTGACATGACAGACTCTGAGCCTCAGTTGCACGGCGGAGGCTCAGCCGCCAATGTAGCTGTTGCCCTGTCCAGACTCGGCTTAGATGTCTCTTTTATCGGAACTGTGGGGGATGATGGCTATGGTCGCTGGGTGCGTGATGATTTAGATCACGAGGGCATCGATACGAAGGGGCTGTGTACTGTACCCGATGCCTTTACTCCCATGGTAATGGCGCTGATAGAACCTGATGGCGAGCGTTTGGTTGTGATCTGGCCCCCGGAAGGCGGCGCACATTTATCTCTTCAAGAAGATCAAATCAATCAGGGGTTGATTCGCCCTACAGCCTGGCTGCACACATCAGGGATATGTTTTCGAGCATCACCTGCTAGAGAGACAATTTTGCATACAATGGAATTGGCCCGTCAGACCGGTCTAACCGTTTCCATTGATCTTAACCTGCGCATGGAAGTTTGGGGTATGGATAGCGAGACTCGCATGATATTCGAACGGGCGATTGAATTGTCCGATGTCGTTTTCGGCAATGCCGAGGAAGAGATTATGCCCATCTCAGGCGGGAATACGATCGAAGCTGCGATGCGGAACTTGAGCGCCGGAGTGCGCACTGTTATCGCACGCCAGGGCGACAAAGGTGCCATGGTGACTACACCCCAGGAATCATTCCACGCGCTTGCTTTTCCGACAATCGTTGTTGACACGCTTGGCGCCGGGGATGCATTTGATGCCGGATTTATCGCTGCCAGGCTAGCCCAACTCAATCTCAGGGAGGCAGTCAGGTGGGGGAATGCGGCAGCAGCCCTGAAGATTGGCCAGGTTGGCGCGCGCGGTTTGCCTTCAATTGGGGAACTAAAGCAATTGCTTGGAAGAGATGTTTGAGCAACCTTTAGGGAATTCTTTCGAAAATTAACAGTCCGTCACTACCGTAAATATCCGTCGGAATTTTTTCTTTGAGCGAATAGCTGCTCTCAAATCTCGGATCCTTTAATAAGCCCTCACGGCCATATACTTCCAATATGATGATGTAATCCGGCTGTTGGTCGAAGATTAGATCTGGGGGGATGGCATAATTAATGGCATAGAAAGATTCGTCAAGAGGGTAATACTTGGTCGATTGGGGAGAATTCAATCCCACCGTATCGAGGATGCGCGTGGGTGTGTGGAAGCCTAATACTCCCACGTCCCCTGCGGCTAATACGGGAAGTGGTTCTGGTGCATCGCCGATTTCGTCGGATAGGATCTCCGCAGCTTGATGATAAAGCAGTTCTAATTTGTACCAGGCCATCTTAGGGGCAGGCCTCGTTAGGCCATGATCGGGATTCAGAGTCCAACCTCTGAGGGTTAGCGCCAGGGGGAGCAGGATCACCAGCGGGAGTAGGGTTGTGCCAAGTCGTACGCGCCAACCTTGAGCCCCGGTGTGCTCGCCCCTCTTCGAGTTGATATTTCTAATGAAATGCTCCAGACCAATCAGAATGAAGAAAATATACGCGGGCAATGGGGGGGTCAGGTACCAACGAAAAATGAGCGGGTTGGCGATGGCAAAGACGACGAAATAGAGCCACGGATAAACAACCCAGGGCCAAAGCCGCTTGTTTTCTTTCAGCGCTGCGCGCGTTCCGATAACAAAAAAGAAGGGATAGATGATCAGGCCGATGCCGATCCAGGAGATGCCGAAGGTCAGGTGACCAAGGAAGGGGGTAGTATAGTGCTGTAGTAGGCGTACCAGCGCGGCGGTTTGAGGTAATCGATAGGCCAGGGATTTTGCCAGGATGGAATGCGGGATAGGGCTGCCGAAGTAGTACGCGGCAAATCCAAACCAAGCTGCCGTTGGAGTGCAAAATGAAATTATTTCACCAAGGGAGATTTTTTCGCTGTCCGCTGACCGCTGGTTGCTGACTGTTTGAATAATGCGCACAAGCCCCAGCGGGGCGAGTAGGAGTAATGCGTCTGGGCGGGTGAGCAGGCCAAGTGCAGCGAGCAAGGCAGTACGCTTGTGATGGTTATTTGTATGTGTGTAAACTGCCGCGGTGAGCAGCAATATGTACAGGCTAGTTTCCAGGCCACCGATGGCAAAGGTTACGCTGAACGGCGCCACAGCCCAAACCAATGCGGCAGCTGCGCCGGCAAATTTGTAGCCAAATTTTACGCCCAATTTCCAGAGCAGCAGCGCGGTAAGCGCATCAGCCAAAGCGTTGAAGAGCAGCGCGAGCATGGGAAAGTTGGCTTCAGTTCCACCCGTCAGCGCACCGAGAGCGACCATGGTCAATGTATAGAGCGGTGTTGTTGTGCCCAGTACCTGCTCGCCAGGGTTGTAGACGAAGCCTTCTCCGGAAAGGATATTGCGAGCATACCGATAGGTGATGAAGGAATCGTCGACCGTGCGCGGGCCGGGGATCAGCCGAGCGGTGAGAGCAAGGATGAATATAAGGCATGGGATAAAGAGAGACCGTAATTGTGGTTTCATTTTTTTGACGCAGACCTATGCATATTTTCGCGCAGGGTTTTTATATTTGCCAATGGCACGCCTATGGCGTGCGGCGCTGTTGCTTAGCCCGGAAATTCATTTCCGGGCGACTTTGTGCTCAATTACTAATGAATCGTCATTTTCAAATATTATTTCATAAGTGTCCAGATGGTTCAATGTTTCTTGAATAAGGCTAATAGGAATTCCGTTTTCTCGCAGGGCTTTCTTGGCAATCAGAATGTGCGAAAAGGTGAGATGATTGTCCTGCGCCCAGCTCTCCAGGTTGGTTGCATCTGTGCTGATATATTTTTGCAGTTCAGCATGCAGGCTAACCCGGCGAGAGAATTCTTTGTCTGGCAGCCATTCGTGTCCCTGAGGTGTTGTCAGGCTGCGCCGCTGGCTGAATGCGGGGAACCACTCGCTGGTGTAATCATCCCCATAGCCCTCGTTTCCAGTGAGGATGAGAAATGTTGAATTCTCGGGGGTGTGATTGCTGATCCATTCCAGCGAGTCTACTTGTGCTTTAGAGAGGCTGTTATATTGAGGTGCGAGATACGCAGAGATAAGTGCATAAAGCAGCAAGAATCCAACTGTCGCTTTGGAAAGCTTTCCTCCAAATCCGTTCGTCGATCCGCGTGGATTCACCAGAGGGAGGATTGCCTTTTCCAGACCAATCCCTACGAGCAAAGCCATGGGGATTGTCGCGTAGACTGCGCTCAACCTGGGATCGAATATGAATACTGCGGCCAGCCAGATGGGAAGCAGAAATTTTCGCTCACGCAGGCAATTCAGAAAACCCAAGAAACCGATCACAGCCAGTATATCGACCAGGGGTTCATTGGTGAACAGCAAAGAAAGCGGGGTGACCAACGCTGAAATCGAGAATGATTCAGTTTGATAGGGATAGAGAAAAACTCTTACCCCGTGCCGCTGGATCAGCGTGCGCCACCATGGTGAAGTCAGGAGTGCTGTTCCCAGGGCGACGAGGATGGATCTGATGAAGTTGATTCGACGTTGTCCCCCTAACCCTCCAACCTGGGGGGGCATCTGATTACTCCCCCCGGCATCGGGGGGCTGGGGGGGCGTCATTTTTGTCTTTACTTGTTCATTTTTGGTTATGAAATACACAAACAATACCCCACCACTATAAAAAGCAAACCAGGCTGTTCCTGGGTGACTCAGGATTGTCAGGCTGGAAAATAGGATTGCCCAAAATATATGCCGTTTGCGATCCGTTGTGTAGAGGGAGTGTAGTTGGATGAGGGTCAGAATGGCGAAGAGATAACCAAGGGAGCGCGTCAAGCCTGCCCCGACGATCAGCCAGTCAAAAGCTGTGGGCAAAAGCGCGAAAGCGATGGTAGCTGATATACCCTGAATTGGCGAGGGCAGCAGCCTGCGTGCCAGTGCGTAAAAGGCCGGGATGGTCAAACAGCTTATGAAAGGGGGGAATAGTCGGATGAGATCGAGAACTGAAACGCCAAAGAGTCTCGATATGAAATCTGTGATGAAAATAGCCAGAGGTGGGTATGCGAAGGGAATGTCATTTAGGTTATAGCTTGTGAAGGCGGGCAAAATCGTGTCGCTCTTGCGAAGATCCTGGATCAAGGCTAAGAAGAAACCCCCATCATTGAGTGGGTATTCAATCGTCAGCACATGTACAAACCGTACGAATGTTCCAAAAAGAAGGGCAATAACCAGGCCGAGAACAAGGAACGTCCTCTCCTGAATTTTTATATTTTGCTCACGTGAAATACGCATAGAAAATGGTGTACAATGCAGACGATATCAGATTACCTAAAAATTCTTGTCGTGTTCGTAAACCTGGGTAGTTGCCCAACCGCGTTGGGCATTTATGTAAAAAAACGCTAATGAAATCAGTGTTAGCCGCCAACGCGGTTGGCTGGCGACCCCGTGATTGAATTATATGCTCGAAAGATATCAACAGGCAAGTCGCAAATATATGAGCATTATGGCCATCGTCGGCGCGGTGATCGTCTCGGTTGCGTTGAAGGTGTGGCTGCTGCTGATTGAAGCTGTCCCCTTTAACAGCGACGAGGCTGTGGTCGCTTTGATGGCGCGGCATATATTAAGTGGTGAGCGCCCGGTCTTCTTCTATGGGCAGGCCTATATGGGTAGCCTGGATGCCTGGTTGGTAGCCGGGGGATTTTGGCTTTTTGACGAATCCGTATGGGTAATCCGACTCGTCCAAGGGTTACTTTTTGTGGGCGTATTGTTGACCACCGTCAAACTAGGAGAAGTTGCCCTGGGCTCCAAACGTGTGGGGATTTTAGCTGCATGGTTCCTGGCGATCCCGCCCGTAGTTGTCACTCTGTACACAACCGTTTCCCTGGGGGGCTATGGCGAGGCTTTGCTGTTGGGGAATTTGATCCTTTTGAAAGGCTTATGGCTCATTAAGGTGCTGCGGGATGATCGACCCATCCCAGGCTGGCACTGGATTGTTTTAGGTTTCATGGTTGGTCTGGGCGTATGGGCCTTTGGCTTGAGCCTGGTTTACAGCATCCCTGTGGGGATCGCGATACTGTATTATTTAGGACGCGGTAAGAAATTTGTCGAAATACTGCGCACAGCTCGAACCTGGCGGGCAATCTCTTTGATCCTTCTGGGGGTTTTGGTTGGCTCTATGCCTTGGTGGGCGCATGCTCTTCAATATGGTTTCAGCCAATTGCTGTGGGAATTGAGAGGGGGTGCGATTGCCGGCGTAGATCAAGCCAATTGGATGATTCAGGTTTGGAACCATTTTTGGACCTTCTTCCTTTTTGGCGGCACGGTGATCTTTGGACTGCGCCCTTCTTGGGAGATCCGCTGGTTGGCCATGCCTTTGCTTCCTATTGCTTTGACTTTTTGGACTGGTGCAGTCGTGCATGCTTTCACTCGCCTCGGCGAAGGACGATCGAATCGCAGAGGATCTGGGTTGCTGCTTGGCGTTATGGGGGTTCTGGCTCTGGGATTTATCTTCACCCCATTTGGAGGAGATCCATCCGGTCGCTATTTCTTATCTCTCGCGATACCTTTGTCCCTGTTCGCTGCGGAGATGACCTTCCAGGGAGTAAAGCAATATGGCCGTTGGGTTTGGAGCATTGCAGTGGTTATTCTTGCGTTCAACTTTTGGGGTACGATCCAAAGCGCGACGAATTTCCCGCCGGGGATTACTACGCAGTTCGATCAGGTTGCGCAAGTTGATCATAGTTATATGGATGAGTTGATCGATTTTCTTGAAGGGCAAGAAATCCAGTATGGTTACACCAATTATTGGGTTGCATATCCGTTGGCATTTCAATCAGACGAAGAATTGATCTTTCTACCGCGCTTACCTTATCATGAAGATTTTCGCTACACGTTTCGTGACGATCGCTATGAACCCTATCGTCAATTGGTTGAGAGCAGTGATCGAATCGCTTATATCACTACCAATCACCCTGATTTGAATGGCTGCCTGCGAGAATACTTCATCAGTTTCGATGTGACCTACGCGCAGAAAAAGATCGGCGACTATCAGATCTTCTATGACATGTCCCGGGATGTGCGACCTGATGAAATGGGTTTTGATGGTGATCTGAAAGGTATCGATTGTTCAGGATGGGGTAAGATAAAAGATGAAGTTGAAGGATAAAACCTGGGCGCCTGCGCTGATCACATTTTTGATTCTCGGCCTGGTTGTTGCCCTGGTGATTCTCGGCGCCGAAGGTGATCCGCTTGCATTAGCACGCCTGGGCACCCGCTTCAGCCTCAATGACCCAGAAGGCACTGCCGGCTACGATGGCCAATTTGTCTATTACATCGCCAGGGATTTGCAACCGGATAATGTTTCTGCACATCTTGACGTGCCGGCCTATCGCTATCAGCGCATTTTGATGCCGTTGCTTTCTCGGCTGCTCAGTTTCGGAAATCTTCAGATCTTGCCATGGATGTTGGCAGCCGTTGGGATAATCGCTCAATCTTTTGGCACATGGGGTCTGGCGTCGCTCTTGAAACGATGGGGCACCAATCCCTGGTATGCTTTGGTTTATGGGCTGTGGACGGGTTTCATCTTGGCCGTGCGCCTAGATTTGCCTGAACCCCTGGCGTACGGCTTGATCGTTGCGGCGTTGTTGGCTAATTTGAAAGAGAAACATGGTCTTGCCTGGGTGCTGTATGGCCTGGCCATGTTCGCCAAAGAAGTAACAATAATATTTGTGGCCGCGCAAGGTCTGATTTACCTCTGGCGTCGCCAATGGCGGAGCGCGTTTGGTTTGGGGTTGATCACTCTGCTGCCTTATGGATTATTCCAATTCTGGCTGTGGAGAACTTTTGGGGCTTTGGGGCTCGGTTCGGGAGGGGATATGGCAACTCCTTTCGAGTGGATCCCGCTCATGGGCCTCTTCCGCATCGGTGCATATAGTCCCAAATTGTTACTGGCCAGCCTTGTGGTGTTTGGCCCCTTTTTGCTGCTGCCCGTCTTTTGGGGGTTGTGGGTAGTGGGCAAAAAAGTTTGGCGGGGGGAGATCGAACTAATTGATCTGGGCTTTGCCTTGAATGCTCTTGTCATCGTTTTCCTGCCATTTTCTACCTTTCGTGAGCCGGGTGGTTTATTGCGCTTTTCTTGCGGCCTTGTTTTGGCTCTGATCTTGTTCGTGAGTCGCTATCGATATAATAAGATCTTGCGTTATATGCCCTTAGTTCTGGTATTGAATGTCTTCTTATTGAAATGATTGGCGATTCCCATAAAACCTTGTATTTCAGATATTTCTAACGGATTATGCATTCAGATTGTTTAATAAATATTCTCATTCATAATCAAGCTTCGCGAACTCAGCGCCTCGGCGGTGATTCATTTTTTGGTTAGCATTATGGGCGGAAAAATAAGAGAGAAATTTCAATCCTTGAAAGCAGGAAAACTATTCCCGGTTATCTGGTGGGTTTTGGGAATTGGGATTGTTGTTGGTTGTGTGATTAACTTCGATAAGGGCATCAGTGGATTCGACTGGATCTTCTTCTATTACCCACAGGCCCAGCAAATCACCGATGGCACTCTTCTCAACCCGCTGTGGATTTATTTCATTATCAAGCCCATTGCGCTGCTGCCGCTGCCCATCAGCTATCTGGTATTTTTATTCTTAAATTTGGGCTTGTATTGGGTTGGCAGCAATCTGGCAGGTGGCAATCGCTATTTGCTGCTGATTTCTTTTCCAGCGTTTTGGATGTTGTGGTTTGGGCAATTAGATGGCTTTGTCTTATTTGGCACTGCTCTGGGTTTGGCAGCTCTCAAGTCGGAGAAGCCAATATGGAT
>JACKQG010006398.1_pt1 | contig 12459 bp, 26 predicted proteins | sample 8237621 | NCBI WGS metagenome assembly JACKQG01 (sample SAMN15677084, study PRJNA649215) | marine metagenome | biome: marine; feature: Black Sea; material: saline water; isolation source: suspended particulate matter (SPM) from the Black Sea western gyre | collected 2013-06-09/2013-06-10 | depth...
GCAACAGCTACTGTTAACCTTCCTGATGATGATATTCCAGAAAAATATGTAGCTATTAAAGATTATAGTGAAAATGAGGGTATGCTAAATCTTCTTATCGAAGAGAAGATAGTTGCTCAACCTGTTGAACATATTAATTCAGGTTTTGTTAATATTCCTATATGTAAACTCTTAATTTAATATATCGAAATTATGAACTATTATAAAGGACTGTATTTAATTAGTAGCTATAATGTAGGCATCTTTGGAGGATGGAGGTGTGGTAAAATCAGTATTGATGGTCATTATAAATTTATCACTGACTTGAAAGAGTTTGTGGTCTGGAAGTTTGGTGACTATGCTAACCTTGTATCTATTATTAAAGTACACGAAGAGCCTGATCTTACAGAGATCGAACATCACTTTTGTAATGATGTTCTCCTGGGATACATTCGCCAAGCAATGTCTAATGAAATAAACCTTGATCTTACTGATATTTCTGATCCGATATGGGATAATGTTTATGGAGATACTCGTGTAAAGATGTTAATATTATGGGATAAACTTAAACGATATGAATTCTTCAAACACAATGTGTCATTAAATATTCATTATGGTGATACAATCAGAGTTGCATCCGGTCGTGAATTCAAAGTAAATCACTATCATGATATAAAATCTTTAAATAAAAATGATGACAATATTCTTGTTAAACGCTATGACTATTTTCCTGAAATAAACATTATAAAACAATGAAAAAATATAAGTCAAAAATTGATACATATGTACTGAAAAAGGTAAAGAGTGATATTGTCAAGTGCAAGCTAAAAACACCCGAAGATTCTTATAAATACTCATTGGATTTCTTCCATGATGATATAAATATCTATGAGAGCTTTTTCTGTATCTTCCTCAACAGGGCAAACAATACCATCGGCTATGTCAAGATATCCCAAGGTGGCGTAACCGGTACAATAGTAGATCCAAGGCTTGTGTTTAAATATGCAGTGGACTCTCTCTCTTCTGCTGTTATCCTTATTCATAACCATCCATCAGGTGATGTTGAACCAAGTATCGAAGACAGGAAGATAACAACCAAGATCAAGGGAGCATTGTCTAACTTTGATATCTGCCTGATTGATCACATTATCATATCCGAAAGTGGATACTATTCTTTCTCTGATCATGGTCACATTTAATATGAAAAATAAACCCAAATGAACAGTCCGGACTGTATACGGATTGTAAATTAAAAAATAAATAACTATGAAAAAACAAACAGAACAAGTATCTATTTCACCACCTAATTTTAAAGTGCGTGAATTTAAGATCGAAGGTATTGCTCCTTTAGTGATAAACAGATTCTCACAAAAAGCAAAAGAAATAATGATTGAAACCCAGATAGCTGGCTCTACTGCGAAAGGAAAGAAAAAGCGAGAAGCTAAAGATTTTGATGCTTTATATGAGGGATCAAGATATGTTAGCCCTGAAGGATGGGACGGATTTAATGCTACCTCAATCAGAAATGCCTGTATTCGTGCCTGTAGTCTCGTAGGTTATGCAATGACAAAAGCAAAACTATCCATATTTGTCGTTGAAGATGGGTGGGATAAACAAGAACCGCAAATACCTTTAATAAGGATTTATGGAAAATCTGTTAAGCAAATTGACCCTGCTCCAGTTGCCAATGGTAATATGGATTTAAGAGTACGTGCCGCATATCATAAATGGCACGCAATAATCAAAATACGATGGGATGCTGATCAATTCACTCTCTCTGATGTAACAAATCTCTTAATGAGATCCGGTATGCAAGTTGGTATTGGAGAAGGCAGACCAAACAGCAAATCATCTTGTGGAATGAATTGGGGCTTGTTTAAATTAGCTGACAAGGTATAATATGGGTGTTATTAAACAAGAACTCGAGAGAATTGCAAATGACAACAATGGTGTGTTAAAACCCATTGATATTGTTAATGAAGCATCTAATAAAGATTCAGTACTACATTCTAAGTTTGAATGGGATGATACAGAAGCCGCACATCAATACAGATTAGAACAGGCAAGAAGATTAATACGTGTTGTTGTAAATATCATTAATACAAACAAACCTGATGAATATCGTGTATGGGTCTCTCTTTCTAAAGATCGTACAAATAAAGATGGAGGTTATAAAGCCATTACATCTGTTCTTGTTGATCAGGATGAAAGCCAAATGCTTCTTGATGATGCAAAAAAAGAAATGAAACATTTTACAACTAAATACAGAATGCTTAAAGAGCTTGCTAATGTAATTAATGAAATGAATAAAGTATTATAATCCATTTTAAAACAAGTTGGTTGAGGTAAGTTGTGTTTTTTTAATTTGAGTTGAGTTTAGTTGACGTGATCAGTGGTGATTTTTAGTATGGCAGGTTTGTTGATTTCACATTTGGCTGATTGAGTTATGGCCCATTCTGGTAAGGCAGGCTTATTACACTATACTCTGTATAATGCTCTCTATGGTGAATGATCTCTTCGGAGTGATGTATGTACTACTTTGTTGAGATCATTCGCTGTAGAGCTTTATCTTAATCATTAAACATATTTTAAAACTATAACCATTATGTATTTATTAAAAAACAAAAACTATAAAGATGGGACAAATAACTCTATTAAGAACAATGACAGGCAAATCTATTATTGGATTTGGCAGATATGCTGATATGTCTGTACAACAAGTTATAGATCTTCGTAAAGCTCCATATCTACGATGGCTTTATTTTAATTTTACTAAAATTACATTTACTGATGATATCTTGGATGAAATAAATTTATGGGAAGAGTTTAGAATAGATAAACCTGGTAAGTGTCCGGAGAAGCATAAAAGATTATCTGGTCTTCTTTATGATCGTTTACATTATAAATCAAAAAAACATATAGATAAAAGAATAAAATCTTCAAAAATTAAAAAAATGGTTAATTTTAGAAAACATGATCATAAAGCTTTCTCTAAAGATAAACTTACCAGGAATAATCACGGTCATAAATAAATAACTATGAAAAACATCTTATTCTTATTATCAGTCTTATTCATCACATCATGCGGTTGTGATTGTAAAGAAGAAGTTGAACTGGCATTATTTGATGCTGAACAAAAGAGATCAAATATTAATTTTATAGCCAGTACCACGGCTGGTTCTGTTGTATTAACAACGAATAGGCCCTACAACTATGAAACGGATCGTTATATCAGGGAATATTTAAGCATTCGTCCCCTATCTGTAACAAGAGATAGCCTGCCAAACAGGATTGTTTATGAGATCTATTATCCTGATCTAAGGATCATTGCCAGACATGTTTTTCCTGTTCCTTATGAAAGTGAAGAGTACTGGGATTTTTATGCAAACAAATATAATGGTGATGCCGTGATAATCCAATCTTCTTCAGACATTTGGGAACATAAGATAAGCCCTGAAGCATATCAGCAGATTAAATTCATTTGCTTAACCAATAATTGTAAATAATATGAACTCCCTGCTTGAAGATTAGCAGATATTATAGAGGTTTCCGATTTACACGATTCAATGTGTATATTCCGAAACTACTTTATCAGACTATTCCAGTAGTCGTTGTTGATTAACGAGGTGGTGCGACAGGAATATCATTCCCTTTGGAAAGGACAGGGAGTTTTTATTTAATACTAATTATATTCTAAATATACCATATTTATGCCATTAATAGCAGTTACAACGAAGGAAGAACAATATGACCGTTTATGTAAAGAAGCTGATGAATTACTTAAACTCCATGATCCATGCAAATTTATTGATGGTCAATGTATTTATTCAAGGGAACAGGGTATTAAAGACATGCATTGTTGCGGGCCTAACTGCCGTTGGCTTGGTACCGGTGGTTGTGAAACATCCAATTTAGCATGCAAAACAGGCTTTGGGTGTGATGCTCTCTATCGAAACTATGATCTTGCTGTCGAAATACAAAAGATCCGCTCAAAGGCATGGAAACTGGGAATAAAAGCTATCCATATATTTCAGTCAAGAGAAGAAATTATCAATGATATATAAACCAAAAACAATTATTATGAGTATTACAACGTTTGTTTCGATCATCTGTATCGCAATTATCATTACTGCATTAGTGACTGCTGTTATCCTTGTTCGTAAAAGATCGGGGAAAAAACACAGACCAGTTAATGAACCTGAACCAGAAAGAAAACCTGTTTATAAACCGGAAGATCTTGTTCACATTAGAAATGAATGGGTGAATCTGCTCCATAATGCAATCAATGATGGCTTTTATTTAGGCAAAAACGGTGAAAAAGAAAAAGAATATGATTGCCATCTATGTAATTATGCAAAGAGTTTCAGGCAAAGCAATTATAAACATTCTTCTGACCTTATTCATCAACTCGGATGTGAACGGTGCATTTTCAAGTGTACTTTACCAAATAAGGAGATAGTACCATGTTATCATTATCCTTCAATGAGTATTAATGATGTTTCAAACCGTAGAATTATCAGGTCGGCAAAACATGCCCTTCATATCATCAGACATACTCCGTTAATCTGCTTTGATCCTAATTACGTATTTCAATCTGATAACCCTATTCCGATATTATACGTTGATTCAATAAATTACAGGAGAAGAAAAAAACTAACCTATCCAGAGAAATTAGGCATACCTTTGTGTAAATAATTTTAGAGGCCGGTACCATGGGAAATGGTTTGTTGTATCTGATATGCGTGATTTTTTATAGTTTTTGCACGTTGTTCCCCGTCAGGTAGAAACCGGCCTCGCTTGAAGAAGTAGTTCAGTCAGGTAGAATATCAGTTTTTCAACATGCTGAAGGTCGAAGGTTCGAATCCTTCCTTCTTCTCAAAAAAAACAGCATCCTATCGTTCTTTATCCTATCTTGTGTTTATGTTTTTTCATATGCGAATTGTTCCTGGTTATGCTGTTCCAGGGATATTAAATCTAACCAGATAAAACCATGGAAAATTTCAATGCTTTAAGTTCAGTCGAAAAGAAAAAGATGATCAAATTTATCAAAAACGAGATCATTGAATCCGATTGTTGTTCAAATCCCAACAAAGTGAGATCATTAAACCCGGAACATTCATTGCGGGTTGGACTTGAGGACTTCGGTGCAGAGATGCTCGAAGACCATCTTCGCAATACAATCGAAAGTTCCGTTGCAATCGGAGCCGATGATTCCATTGTAGATATTATCGAAGTCCATCACGAAAAATTATCCGAGTTAATCTGAACGGTCAGTAGACTATGAAAGGAGGTGTTGCCTATGTATAAATTATAGTTTTAACGCTATGAAATTATAACGGGAATTAATCAAATTATAAAGGGTCGGTTTGTTCCGGCCCTTTTTTATGGCCTGGTGGTGAATCGGAAGCACCAATGACTATGATACCAGATTATTAGTGGGAAGTTAATTCTCTAAAGCTATTTGATTGAATAGACACAAAATAATCTCGCAAGTTCGAATCTTGCTCAGGCCACATAAAACCAATACCTCAAAGCTATGATTACATTGATTATTTGTCTTATTGCCATTGCTATTATAATAGCGTGGGCGTGTTATGCAACATGGAGAAGAAAAAAACGTATTGCTGATTTCCGTGATGGCATTAACATAGGGAGTCTGGGTAAAATCTATCTTTATGGAGATAGTTCCTTTGATGATTACTGGTATTATATCAGAGTAAGATCTATCAACCTTGAAGATGATACCGTTGGAGTAGTTTATAAATCTGCACCTAATTATGGTACTGTACAACCTAAATTTCCAAAGATTGACAGGTTGTTTCCTTTATCGAAGAAAAAAATAGCAAAACTGAAAGGTACGTTTTAACATATTAAATGATGAATATCCTCGAATTTAAAGAATGTACTTTACATATCAGGGAAATCAACCAGGATAACAGATCTGCTATGGTTGACTGTATGTGTCCCAGATGTCATAAAGGTATACTTGTATCGGATTATGAATTCAATGCCACAACTCCCATCCAATGGCATCATACATGTAAAGATTGTTTCGAAGGTGTCACTATTATTGGTGACATTCAGTTCCCTATGCTTATAATTATACGTGGATTTTTCGATGAAAACAAAAGACTTCAAGAAATAATGTTATGAAATTAAGAGCAATTAAATCTCCTTCAAAATTAGACATGCTTGAATGTTTTAATGATGAATTAGCTCATAATCCGTGTATATTTATAATATCATCTGATGGAATATTTAATCATATCTGTAAAGATTGGCTTAATGTAGAACATATCCAACTTGCCCTTGGTATAATGAATAATTTTAATATCTATTTTAAATCATTGAAATAATGAAAAACGTCGAATTAGCAAATCAAATTATTACAGCAATAAATCACCCTGTAAGGGAGAAAATTGTTGAACTGTTGGAACGTCACGAACTTAACGTTACAGAGATTCAAAAGAAAATCAATATTGAACAGGCAATGACTTCACATCATCTTGGTGTGCTTAAAAATGCTAAATTGCTTAAATCAAAAAGAAACGGCAAATGTGTTTACTACACCACCAATGATGGTATGGTACTTGCTCTTCGTTCATTTTTAGGAGAAATAGCATGGTAATTGAACAATTAAAACCATTAAAATGAGAAGATCACATGTAGCACTTACAAAATGCTTTGTTTGCAACGAAAGTAGTGACATCCTGTTAGCTACAAAATACTACCATACTAAAGATGGTGAGGAGCCAGTTAAAGACCTCTCTGACTACGATGGAAAAGTAATAACAAAAGAACCTTGTCAAAAATGTAAAGACTTAATGAAACAAGGCATCATATTGATATCCGCTAAAGATGGTGAATCCGGAGATAATCCATTTCGTACTGGTGGATGAATTATCATTAAAGATGAAGCAGCCAATAGAATGTTTAAAGACATTGACACTAAAAAGAATCGAATAATGTACGTTGAGGATACTGTATGGAAACATATGGGACTTCCATTAAGCGACTATCAAAAAGTTCATTCAGAGTCATAATATTCACCTTAAAAACTATAAAGATGGCACAAACAAATCCTTTTTCAAAAAATGATGCATTCTGTATCAAAAAAGACGGAGATGCATTTAAGACCAAAGCATTCAGAAAAGAATTGAGAGTTTACAAGAATGACAATCACGGATTTTCAGAACCGGATATAGATCTGTTGCAATCCTACTGTATCCACATGAGTTACCAGATGACCGAATATGTCGATTGCATTAAAATATTCAATCCTAAAACAAACTTATGGGGATTCATCCGTAAAGTCAAAAAACTTGTACAGGATGAGATACATTTCATACCGGTTGTCGAAGGAAAAACAGTTAAAAAAGACAAGCGGATCCATATCACTTATGATATCGTATACGGGTTCTTCAACAACGGGAAGTATGTCATCAAACACAACATCAATTCCGAGTTGATCCTCTTTCAACAGATGTATAAACGTAATGTTGGCCGTATCATATTGAATATCACATGCGGTATCATTGACCTTGATCCGAACCTTGGTAATCAACAAGCTTTAGAATATGCAACATGAAAAAATATCTGCACGCATAGGCGGAGCAAAATACGAGATACCGGTCTATTTTAAAGAACGTGTTAAACGGCTCCTTGAGATACTTCAAAGCGGAGAACTTAAAGGTAAATTACATATCGATGAGATCATAACGATCATATGCGCCTATTTTGGCGTTGATCAGAATGCTCTCAAAGAAGATTCCAGAAAAGGAGAAATCATTATGGCCCGAAGATTTATCTGTCATTTTGGTAGACTCCTAACACCATTAGGATGGAATGAAATAATAAAAGCAGCCGGTAGGACTAACCATGCTACTGCATATCACCATTTCCGAGAGATAGGAAACCTCATTGAAGGATTCCAGGTCGGGGATAAACATTACCAGGATAATAAAATCTATTCTATCTATAAAGAGATAATGATTGAATTCTTTAAACAGGGACTTGATCCTAACAAAGATTATGATTGGAAAAAAAGAGCAACCACAAGAGAAGAAAAAAAGGAAAATCCCGATGAATGATTATCTTTATGAGCTTTATCTGGATGATATTGCCCTTAGAGAAGACCTGTCCGGTGAAATAGAGAAAAGAAAATATATGAAAGAGATCAAGAATGAAAAAATGCAAGGCGAATGATTGTCCTTATGATCAGTTTGGTGGCGGATATTGCCGTAAACATGGATACCTTCGCACTGACAAGACGATTAAACCTTTCTCGGCATATCGTTCCACTAAACCGTTGCGTTCGTCTAAGCCTCTTAAACGGCCAAATAAGCCTATAAAGAAAATCACCTACAAAAAGCAAAAAGAAAAACAAGAACTATTAAAAAAAGACAGGGAACTTTATAATGAAATCTGGGAAGAAGAACATCACGTTTGTTATGATTGTAATCATCCCCTGGGAGATGAAGCACGACTATATTACTTCCACCATATTCTGGAAAAAGGAAGACAAATATATAAACATCTTAGGCACCAAAAAAGAAATATCTGTCTCTTATGTTTTGATTGTCATGGCCGTGTTACCAACGGTGTTCTTTCAAATAAGATGCGAATACTTACAGAAGATACGATCAAATATTTTCAAAAAATTGGGTTATTAAAATAAAACTATGAAGTATTTAAAAATTCAGTCGAAAGGAGAAATAGACATTAACGCCTTTACACTCCTTGGGGCATCCACAAAGAAAAAAGATGATTCAAAGATCGGTTTCTTTGGCAGTGGATTAAAATATGCAGTAGCATCACTATTGCGGAATAATATCGAATTCAGGATCTTTTCCGGTGAAACAGAAGTAACATTCGGAGTTAAACCTATTAAATTTCGTGAAGAGGAATTCAATAAGATCGTTGTTGGCGGTGAAGTAACATCTCTGACCGATGCGATGGGAGGCGATGATTGGGATGAAGCCTTTGCTCCTATAAGAGAGATCTATTCCAATGCACTTGATGAAGACAGTGATTCTACGGTAAAGATAACAGAGAATATTAATCCTGAAGCCACGTTTACCAAAGTCTATATCCAGATGACAAGTGAAATGCAGGATCTTTATGATAACTTCGATATGTATTTCCTGTCCAAACGATCCGATGTAATGTTCAGCAATGACTTTGGTGCTGTTTATCCGGCTACGAACAAAAAGAAAAGGTTATTCAGAAAAGGGATATTGTGTTTCTCCTCAAATGCCGTTGCCTTTTTCCACTATAACTCATCTAAGTTCGAGATCAATGAAAGCAGAACACTGAAAGATGAATGGTATGCAAAACGTGATATTGCGAGATGCTGGGGGGCATGCAGTAATGTTGCTTCGATAGCCGAAATAGTTGATGTTCTTAATGTAGGTCATAAATCCTCTGAAAGATATCTTGAATGGTCTCACGTTGAATTCTCCGATTCGTGGTTGTCATTTTGTGAAAATAAAAAGTTCTATGCGATAGAACATGAAATGATATTCAATGATTATGATAAAAGGAACAGGATCAGGTTGCCATTATCCATGCTTGGGAAACTTATCAGGCAATATGGTGATTCTATTGACGTTTTAGGGCTTTCCAAAGATGATCCGGATGAAGCTATCCATTATATCAAAAACCCCTCACAAACGCTTATGAATAAGGTTTTGGATGCAATATCTATTCTTCGTAATACAAGATATGTCGAAAGATTCAATGATCCGAAGATAAGGATTGCAAATTTCTCCGATGAATATAAGGCTGCTACTATAAAAGACGGAGTTATTGTCCTGGCAAGCAAGCTCGATTCAATGACAATCCATGAAATAGCAAAAATTCTGATCGAAGAGAATGAACATATATTATCAGGATATGGTGATGAAACAAGAGAGTTCCAGAATCATTTGTTTAATCTTTACTTCGAAGAATTAACCAGGAAGGAACTCGATCAAATAGAAGACAAAGAGAATATATTTGTTGACTTAACAGAATCAAAATGAAAACAGATTTGAGAAAACTATTTGAGGAAGAATATGGCTGTCAATTTAGTTACGAAATTGTCGGTAAATTCCCCAAATACAACAAGAAAACAAGCAAGTGGAGATACATAGAAAGAGGTACTGTATGGAAAGCATTTGCGGAATGGCTTGAACAAAAGCTTTCACAAACCATAGCAGATATCCCGACATTTATGATCCCATGTGAAAAAGAAGTTTATGATGATGTTGAAATTCATCCTGTTTGCGAAGAAAAAGGAGTATGTAGCGTATGTGATGAAGGAGATGCTCATTTCTGGAGTGTTTATCTGCACGTTCCTAAAAAAGGAATCAGATGTATTGCCGATCTTAAAACAAGAGAACATGCTACTCAATTTGCCGACCTAATCGAATTTCTATTAAACTTACAAGATGAATAGAATAAAAGAAGTTCTTAAAGAAAAAGGAGTCAAACAAACCTGGTTAGCCAAAAAACTCGACAAGAGCTATAATATGGTTAATTCATATGTTCAGAACAGAAGACAACCAAATTTAAGTATTCTATTCAGAATATCAGAAATTCTTGATGTTAATGTATGTGAATTAATCGAACAAAAAAATAAATAATGAAAACAGCAAGAGAAATACTTCACAAGCATACAGCCGACGAAACTGCAATAGATTATTTACGGGATATTATTGTTGAATGTATGGAAGAATACGCTTCTCAACTCACACCTAAAATTCCAAAGATAGAGTGGAGAGATGATGTAGGAATAGCATACTGTAATAATATCAAAGTTGGTTTAATTCGTACTGTTGTTTGGCATCCATATAATTTTGTATCGGTTGATTTAGAAAAAAGAGAACAAGTACATATAACTAAATCCGAAGCCAAAACCGCAGTAGAACAATCATTCAAAGACTTCATTTCAAAAGTAGTAGTGATGGAACAGATAAGTGATGAAGAGATTGAAGAAGAAGCAAGAAAATGTGAAGATTTTAGAGAAAATGAACCTGAGATTGTGCAGGCAGAATCTGCTGGACGTTATCATGGTTTTATCGCTTGTGCAAAATGGCTAAGAGATAAACAGAAAGGATAAGTGATGAAAAAACCAATCTAATTGATAATATGATTAATCATTTAAAAGAGATAAATTATGAAAAATAGAAACATACCACATAAAGACGATTGGGCTACACCACCATACTTTTATGATGAATTAAACGGTGAATTTGATTTTAACTTCGATCCTTGCCCGTATCAGCACGGTATTGAAAAATGGAACGGACTTGAAATTGAATGGAAAGAGCGAAATTTTATAAACCCACCTTATAGCAGAAAGTTAAAAGATGCGTTTGTAATTAAGGCAATAGAAGAAAGTAAAAAAGGTAAATTATGTGTGATGCTTTTACCTGTAAGTACAAGTACTCAACTATTTCACAAACATATATTGCCGAACCAAAAAGAGATCCGCTTCATTGAAAAGAGAATAAAATTTTGCGGTGTTAATACCAAAGGCGAATCTGTTACGGGCAAAGCTGGAATGCACGATAGTATGGTGGTGGTGTTTGATGGCAGAACGTAGCATTGTTTACAACGCCCAAATAGGAACATAGGCATAGCGTATTATATTAATTAAAAACCAGCCAATGAAAAAGACAATGCACAAATATAGAGCAGAAGCTACTTTACAAGAAATGAATGAACAGCTTAAAGAGTTAAATAACGATATTACTTTTCGTGAGTATGTCGGTTGCGAGTTGTGTATGAAGATATTTAAGAAGAAATACAAACAATGGCTAAAATAATTGGGATAAATAAAAATAATTCAACTGAATATTACGATGTATCTGAAGTGATTTGCATAAAATGTCATAAAAGATGGATATGTGTAAGACCTCAAGAAGTTTTATTAAAGAATATTGAATGTGAAAAATGTGGACAAGGGTGTGTAATCGAAACAGGAGAAATATTAAATAAAACCAACCAATGAAAACACAGATAATTGAAAAGCTGAAGGAAAAAATAAACAATGGGCATCGTGGCTTTTATATGCCCAAAGAGATTGCTAAAGAAATTCTCCAAGCACTCGAAGAACAACCTGTAAAAGATGAAAAATGTGAGCATGTAACACCAATTTGCTATAATCCGGATGCATTTTGTTATCGAAGTGAATGTGATCAGGCAGATTCATGCATCCATCATTCAGGTAGAAAGGAGAAGAAATGAGAGAAATAAAATTCAGGGGATTTTGTAATGGCGAAATGCGTTATCCCGTAAAAGTCCATCATTATCGTAATATTGATTTTTATTCAAATGAAGTTTTCCATGCTCCACGTGAAGATATAATAATTATGCAATTCACAGGGTTTCACGATTCAACGGGAAAAGAGATTTATGAAGGTGATATATTGGATTGTGGGCAAGACCCAAATGCAGAAGTATGGTGGGATGAAGAATTAGGTCAATTCTCAATAT
>JACKQG010006399.1_pt1 | contig 12453 bp, 13 predicted proteins | sample 8237621 | NCBI WGS metagenome assembly JACKQG01 (sample SAMN15677084, study PRJNA649215) | marine metagenome | biome: marine; feature: Black Sea; material: saline water; isolation source: suspended particulate matter (SPM) from the Black Sea western gyre | collected 2013-06-09/2013-06-10 | depth...
TTTCCTATGGCTTTCTCGCTCTGGCCCTCGTTATATACATCTGCAGTGTCAATAAAATTTACCCCTCCGTCCACTGCCCTGCTTAAAATCTCTTCGGCAGTATTAAAATTAAATTTCTCACCCCACCTGCCGCCTAATTGCCAGGTGCCCAGCGAAACTTCGGAAACTTTAAAACCTGTTTTTCCCAGAGTCCTGTATTTCATTATTATCCTTTTCCAATCTTAGCAACTAGTTTGATTATTTAGAATCATTCAAAAGATAAGTACGTATATTTATTGTAACAAGAAATTCTCCTAATGCAAATTAAGGAATTTCAAGAAATATGTAATTTGGCAAACTTATACAATACTATAGATTTTAAAATATTTTTGTTATAAAATAAAACACAATTGTTAAGTACCTTTTCAGCAATATGAATATAAGGAAAAAGCTTTTTATATACTTGCTGATATTTGTATTTTCTTCTTCGTTATCAGTCCCTGTAAATTTTATTTTTGCGTCTGGTATTTCTATAGACAATAAATTACTGGTGGCGCAGGAATCAGGAGAAACTGAAATTTTCGATACCGGGCGTCTTATCCCCTATTACGAGTGCCCCTATGACTATACAATCAATGTTGAGGACAATTTTACCAGAGTTGAAATACAGCACTACGGCGAAGACGGCAGGATGCATAAATTTGGTGGGTGGAAGGCCTGGCTTACAGTAAATGAAAGCCCTATATATGAATGGGAAAGTTTTACCGAGGGCGAAGGATCGGAATGGTACGACTATACAGATCAGACATACTATGGTGATTATCCACCCAATGAATATACCGATATTACCGACTACATATACCCCGGAGAAAATATAATAACATTCTACCATTACACGGAAGGTGCCGGTTCCGGTATAATTGTAAAAGTCTATTACGACAGTACCGGCGAAGAAGATACTTATCAGGAGGAAATACCGGCAGAAGAGACAACCCAGGATTATACAACAGATGAAACTTCCCAGCAGGAAGATCTATCAACCCTGCTTGAGCAAGAACAAGATACATCCACACAACAGGAGACATCAACTATCATTGAAGAAGAAGACAAGAATAAACTGATTTTTAACTTCAAGAAAGCATTTATAAATCCGGATAATCCTAATTATGTTCTTGGCAGAGGAATACCTGGCCTCACAGAAGAGAACTTAAAAGCATACCAGGGAACAATACTTTATAAAAGGTTGTTGGGGCCCGCCGACTATATTACTGCTGCAAACAGCTGGGAGGATATCGCAAGGCTTGCAGTAATCGAATCAAAGGTTCATTATAATTATTCTCAGAATCTGGGTTACTTTAAATCCTTATATAATATTCTTTCTGTCTTTTATAGAGTACAATCCTTCAGGGAATCACTCCGGGATATTCCCAAACAATTCAATACCTTAAAATCCGTCGGTTCCGCTAAAGATCTTATAAAGTATAAAGATACAATTATCGGCTTATCATCCAACCTGACTGGAATTTATGATACGGTTATAGGAATAGATAGAGAAGGAGCAGCCGATCTCGGTTTTCCGGAATTGGATTCAAAAGTAATGTTTGTAATCGGTGCAGTTACATCAGGCGGTTGGAGTGTCCTTGGTGATATTTCCAAGGAACTTTTTGTTGAAAATGCCCAATTTTCCATAAATTATGAAATGGAAAAAGCAACCCTAAATTCGTCCCTTGCATACCACGCGCAGAAGGCACACGAACTCGCAGTTAACGAAAAAATAAGTGCAGAGGAGATAAATGAATTCTTTTTCCATGTAAGAAGAGTAGTTGCTCTAAAGCAACTTGACACATTGCTTAATATAGAAGATTCTGTCTCACTATGGCAGGAAAACAGAGATCTCACAACGAGAGCTCTTAATTTCTTTAAAATAATTAATGCAGAAGCTGCACTGGAAGCTGACCTGCAGCTCTATGACGAAATACTATCCAACTATGAAGAAGCAGAGAATTTTTTATGGTCAGTAATGTCTGATTTAGGAATACAGTTGCAATAATAATTTAAAAAATTTAAACCGAAGAATGAAGAACTATAGTAAATTAAAAGAAAATAAAATAAAAAAATTTTTATTCCCGACACTTTCTATTGTCCTGATTTTAAGTTTATCCAGTTTGCTGCTCTGCAGCTGCAGCTCCGAGGAAAAAAAGGTAACCGGTGAACAGCTGGGTGAAGCTATAAAGAAAATAGATGAAGGAGTCGGGGTAAGCCGGGAAAGAGTGGATGAATTTGAAAAACTGGAGAAAGAAAATTTTGAGGCAATTTCTCCACTAGATATTCTGGAATTGGTCTCACTTGATTATCAATATACTACCGAGGAACAAACGTCTGAGGATTTTTCCATGCTTACTGCCGATTTTATAGACGGAAGAAGGATAATGATAATCAGATTTTTAAATCCGGGAAAAGTAGAATCCTTTTACCTGCAATTCCAATCCAATCTATGCAATCAGGGGTATAATTTTGACCAGAGACTTAAATATTCGGACCTATGTAATTCCTTTTTAAGCAAGGATGAATCTACAAAAGCATATCTGTTAAAAAAACAAAATCATATTATAGCTCTCATTAAATAAATGCAGCCTTCATTTAACTATCGTATTCTGTTTTGTCCTTATAAAGCTCTATAAGATTTGCAGTAATATTACCTGGAACTTTTCCGGCAAGCACAAACCTGTCAATTTTTTTTACAGGCACAATCCCGGCAATAGAGCTGGTTTTAAATATTTCATCTGCATTTATAATATCACGGTAGTGAATCTTTTTTTGCCTTACTTTTATCCCGTTTTCCTTACATATCCTTATAACCGCTTCTCTGGTTATTCCTGGTAAGATATTCTGTGTAAGCGGTGGAGTATAAACTATGTTTCTCTTTACAAAAAAAATATTACTTGATGCACCTTCCAGAACCAGATGATCCCTGGTTAAGAAAACCGCCTCCTGGGCCTTATTACAATGAGCTTCATTTTTTGCGAAAATATTTTCAAAATAATTCAGAAGCTTGTGACAATAAAGAGGGCTGCCCATCACCGGTCTTCTTATTGAAGAAGTGGTAATATTTATTCCTTTAGTATAATCAACTTCGGGGTAAGGTGTAAGACTGTCAGCAATTATTACGAGATTAGGCTTATACCCCCCGTTAAAATGGAGCTCCCCGCTGTGGATACCCCTGGTTACAATTATTTTTATATAGGCATCTCTCTTTTGAAGATTGTTTTTATCAATAGTTCTTCTCAGAGCATCTTTTATATATTCTTTATCAAAAGGAAGATTATACTTTAAAACCTTAAGTGAAAAAAACAGTCTCTCGAGATGGGCATCAAGCATAAATGTATAGCCCCCATAGCTTCTCAAGGTTTCAAATAAACCATCACCATATAAAAATCCCCTGTCTCTAACCGGTACTTTAGCCTTACTTTCTATAACCAGCTTCCCACTTACAAAAACATATTTAAACATACGAGTAGCCTGCCGGGTAAATTTTATAATAGTTTTCTTAGATTCTTTGCATTAAAAAACTTTAAAGTTTCCTTTAGGGCAATTCCTTTATCCAGAGTTTCATTATATTCATCTTCAGGTACCGAATCTTCTACAATTCCTCCGCCTACATTATAATAAAACTTATTTCCCTTTATAACAAATGTCCTGATTACAATATTTAAATCCATAGTACTATCAATTCCGATATAACCGGCTGAACCTGTATAAACACTCCTGACTGTTGGTTCAAGCTCATCAATAATTTCCATTGCCCTTATTTTGGGCGCACCTGTTATTGAGCCGCCAGGAAACGCAGCTTTTATTATACCTGAAATATCGGTACCTTTCTTTACTCTGCCGATTACCGTTGAGACGGAATGAAAAACCCTCGCATATTTTTCTACAACTGCGTGCTCGTAAACCCTGACTGTGCCGTAGTAACAGAATTTCCCCAGATCATTACGCTCCAGGTCAACAATCATATTCAGTTCCGCTCTATCTTTAATGCTATTCTTCAGTTCCATCATATTTTTGTTATCACTGTCAGAATCTATCCCCCTGGGCCGGGTTCCTTTTATGGGTCTGGTCTCTATAATATTATTTTTTAAAAATAAAAATCTTTCCGGTGAAGAACTGCCTACACTAAGCTCAGGAAATCCCATAAAAGCAGAAAATGGAGCAGCATTTTTTTCTCTTAATATATAATATAAGTCCATTGGTTCTACAGGCAGGTCCGCTTCAAATCTCTGACTGAAATTTGCCTGATAAATGTCGCCGTTATGAATATATTCTTTGGTTTCCAGTACCTTTTTGATATAATTCCGCCTGGTAAGATTTGAGCGGAGTTTTATATTTGAAATATTTTTTTTGTAATATTTCTCTATAATATCCCTTTTTATATCATTTAAGCCTTCTAAACTACTAGCAACACTCTCTACTTCCAGATTGACTTTCCTAATTAAATCCCTTTCACTTATATCAGGATCCATATAATCATCTTCCAGGAAAGTAGTCTCACAAGCACTTTTATTTTCCTCTTTCTTTTCACCGGTTAAAAAATTCCTGATAAAATACCACCTGCTGTCCTGGTGGCTATATGCAAGCAATCTGTCATAATAAGCAAGATAAAACATGGGAAGGTTAACATCATCTGAAGCATTCTGAGGAAGTTCTTCAATATAGTTTTTCAGATCATAAGAGAAATACCCGGCAAAACCACCTTTAAAATCAGGGAGTTTTTCTTCAAGGCCCCTGGTTATTTTCACAATCCTGCCCTTATCTATATAGACCACTCTAACTTTCTTTATTTCACTGTCTGGAGGGCTACAGGTATAATCTTTAATGTTTTGTTTGAGAAAAGACAAAGGATGCTGATAGGAATAATACTTGATATCTCTGGCGTTACCGGTAAACTCATTTTTATAGCCGCTGCTCTTTATAACAAATTTTGGATCCCAGCCGATATAAGAGAACCTGGAATATTTATCCGGAGAGAGACTGCTGTCCAGAAAACATAAGTAATTACTATCCTTTAAAATATAGGCTGCATCCTGAGGTGGTGTTTTTAGATTAATGGCTGAAATTGTCGAAAGGATTTTCATAGATCAATGAAATTTTTAAGTATTTTTAACCCGACTGGAGTCAGGAATGATTCAGGATGAAATTGTATTCCTTCCAGCTTATAGTTTTTATGCCTTACTCCCATTATAATGCCATCTTCAGTACGAGCAGTTACTTCAAGTGAAGAAGGGATGGTGTCTTTTTTTAAAATAAGAGAATGATATCTGGCGGCTTCAAAAGGATTTTCAACACCGGTAAAAATACTCTTTCCATCATGATAAATCTTAGATGTCTTCCCGTGGATTACCACTCCTGAATTAATTACTTCTGCACCAAATACTTCCCCGATGCACTGATGTCCCAGACAGACTCCCAGTATGGGTATTTCCTTATAAAAATGCCTGATTATATCTTTTGACATGCCTGCATCAACAGGTCTTCCCGGACCAGGTGAAATAACTATCCTGGATGGCGCCATCTTTTTAATTTCATCCAGACTTACCTTATCATTTCTCCTGACCTTTATATTCTCACCCAGAATGCCCAGATACTGCACCAGATTAAAAGTAAAGGAGTCATAATTATCTATCATCAATATATCTATTTTTTTAGTTCCGGTATTCGTGCTCATTTTATCTCATGACCTTATTATATTAATATATTTATTTTAATAAAACCCGGCTGCCTGTTATTTCCCGGTAGAAGGAATTATATTAGAAGCTAGATAAAATCTCAAAAGGAATATTTTGTTTCTCTTAAAAAAGCTGAATAAAAATAATTTTAAGGAATGATTTTCTTTATAAAATCTATTTTTTTTAAGTCCCTGTCAAATGTAAATACTGTATCGCAGTTATTTTTTACAGAATGGCTAGCCAGGTATGCATCTATAAAGTCAATATTTTTCTCTTCATATAAGTCCAGTGCTCTCAGGATAACCTGACGGTTTTCTATTACCGCATTGTCAGTCTCGACAATAGCCAGTATTTTTTCAACTACAGCATATCTATCCAGATTATATATGCTTTCCAGAACATAAATAATCTCAGCAATGATTAAATCACATATAAATAGCTCATATTTTCCCCTTGATACCTGGTCAAGGAACTTTCTGGATTCCTGAGCCTGCTTGTCGGGCTCACCGGTAAAAAATCTTATAAATAGATTGGTATCTCCATAAACTCTATTTTTCAAGATTTCACCCTTTTTGCTATATGATCATGTGCCTTTTTTTCTATTTCTTTCCAGCTCAATTTTTTTATATCTTCCGGCACTTGAACAGAGCTCTGCAGTGTAAAAATAGAGGGGATTTTTCTTATAAAGGCTTTTCCTCCGGAAAACTTAACTATAACTTTATCCCCTTCTCTCAATCCAAGCTGTTCCCTGACAGATTTGGGTATGGTTACCTGGCCTTTTTTTGTTACGGTAGTTGTACTCATTTAAAAAATCCTTACTATTATATTTTGGTATTACTTTATCATAAAAGTAATAATTAGTAAATTATTCTTTTCTAAATCTGCAATTCAGCCACTGACTCTCTAATAGCACCACTTTCTGGTTAAAAATAATTGTAATATTAAAAATAGGAAGTAGAAATAATTCCCACAGTGATTATTTTCTAAAACTAAAAGCCAATATTGCCAATAATAGCAAAATAAGGGGTAGTTTGTTTATAAAGATAAAAAAGAGTTAGCCTGTAAGCCGAGTTATAGACTGAAAATGCTTAAAATATGTATTTAAACTTGTGATAAGATAAATTTCATTTCTAAATTTTTATAACTAATTTTATATTCGATTTTGAAATTTTTTTTGAGTTGCTTAATCTACTTACATTCGTTTTAAAGATATATTAGTATCATCGATATTTTCGTCAGTTTATCTTTTAGCACCAGTTCCATCTTTATTTATTACTTATATCTTTATAATCATTACCCCTGTACCTGTCTGAACCAATAAGAAACTAATATTATATTGTAGCTTCTTTTAACATAAGCTATATTTAGCTAAAAAATTAATTATTATACAAAATGGAACCTCAAACCTTAAAAGCGTTACTTTTAACCTTAATAGCCGGACTTTCTACGACTATTGGTAGTGTTATTGGACTATTTTTTAAAAGAGAAAATGCAAAATTTATGAGTTCAGTGCTGGGATTTACTGCGGGAGTAATGATTGGAATTTCTTTTTTTGAATTAATCCCTAAGGGATTTGAAGAAATAGGATTTATAAAGACAAGCATAGCTTTTATAATCGGCTTTATTTTTATTTTTTTAATCGACTACTTTATACCACATGAATATATAGGACAAAAAGAAAAAATTACTGATAAAACTGATAAAAAACTGCTTAGGACAGGATTGTTTGTAGCCTTGGGAATAGGTATTCACAATTTTCCAGAAGGTATGGCTACATTTTATAGCTCCATTTCAGATATAAAGTTAGGAATAGCAATTGCTGTAGCTATTGCTATTCATAATATCCCTGAGGGTTTAGCAGTATCAGTTCCTGTTTATAAAGCCACAGGTAGCAGAAGAAAAGCTTTTTTATGGTCTTTCCTTTCAGGAGTAGTGGAACCTGTTGGTGCTATGCTTACTGCTTTTATACTATTACCTTTTATGAGTCCTGCTATCTTAGGATATATTTTATCTGGCATAGCAGGACTTATGGTTTTTATATCAATTGATGAATTGATTCCGGTTTCAAAATCATATGGATATAGCCATTTACCAATTTTAAGCTTTATAGTTGGGATGGGGATTATGATTTTAAGCCTGGTGCTGCTTAAATAATTCAGTTCTTCTTTATATAACCTACAACAGGAAATTTACTTAAAAATTCTACTCCATGTGGAGCTTTATCAAGTTCACCTGTTAAATCTAGGCCGGCATAATGAGATACCTGGTGCTTTCCACCCTGCCATAAAAAACTATCAGTTACATCATAAATTAATCCTTCATAAGCAATATAAGCCCTATTATCATTTTTACCATTATATTCTTTTAATTCTTCAAGACTGTAACTTTTCATTCGTTTAAGTATAGCCTAATGCAATTAATCACTCAAATAAAAAAATAGAGAAGGTTTTAACATTTAATTTAAACCTTCTCTATTTTTTGTATCTGTGTTGAAGTAGATAATATTTATTATCTTAGAAACTTACCTACGAATGGTGAAGTTTCTCCTCTCCTTAAAAAATGTCCTGAAGGGCCTTCACCAAGGAACTCAGAGAACCATGACTCATGCTCAATCTCCTCATTTAATATAGCATTAGCCAGCTCATAAGTCCTGTGGTCTTTTCCAGCAGTAAGATTGCAGATATGAGTATAACCTCTTACTGCACACCTTTCAGCTTCAACAAGCACTTTTAGTATAGCCATTACATCAGTTGGGTCTTTTGGCAAAGTTGCCGGAGGACATGCAGATAGATCATGGAATTCCTTCATATTTTCAGGAAGTTTTCCACCGAGTTCGTATATTCTTGGTACTATTGCTTCAAAATGATTTCTATCCTCTATTCTTGCAGTTTCAGCTATTTCCTTTATGCCTTCTCCCTGAAGTCCTATAAGATTAAATCTTAGTATTGTGTAATAGTAATAAGTTGTTAGTTCTGCTCCTGCATTTTTTACCAAGAGTTCTACAATCTCGTCTACATTAAGTCCAGCCTTTTCTACCATTTCTCTTGTTACTTTAGCCATTTATTACCTCCTTTTATTTATTTTAGTGGCCTTCACGAAACTCTGAAACCCTTTACTGGTGCGGGTTTCAGGCACTACCCATTTTAGACTTGCCCTCCACCTTCTAAAACCCTGTACTGGTGCGGGTTTTAGAAGGTAGCTTTTGGCCAAATTGGCCTATTTTAGCTCTTCCAGATGGGGGTGGAGGGCAAAAATCTTAAAGCTTTAGTTTCGTGAAACCCCTATTTTTTTAAAAACAAAAATTCTCTTCAAGCCTTATCCCATCTGGGTTTTGCTGATTTACTTTTTTACCTCCACCCCCTTAGAATTGTTTTTATCTATTTGTTAATTCTTAGGACCTTCACGAAATTAGGAGGTATTGATAATGTATCAGCACCCTTTATTTGATCTTGAGGAAATCTTTGACAAACCGCTAAGAAAATATGAGCTTTTCTTCTCTGTACTTGACCTATCTTTACTTGATAAGGGTAAAAGTGTGGGAAGAAAGCCAATCAGTAGAGCAGCCATACTAAGGGCACTTATCTTTAAGAACCTAAAGACTATTGCCAGCTTAAGCGATCTATCGGCTGAGCTCTATGAGAGACCAGCCCTTGCTTCTATACTGGGATTTGAGCCGGGTGATAAGCCGGTTCCTGTAGAGAGGTTTTCTTCCTATCTTAAGAATGTTGACAATAGGCTACTTCAGGAAGTAAGGATCTCTCTTGTAAGGAAGCTTATCAAGCTTAAAGTCATAAAAGGTGATTATCTATCAGTTGATTCCTGTCCCATTATGGCCAATGTTAAAGAAAATAACTTAAAGACCAGTGTGAGATACAGGTTTCTTAAAGAAAGACCTCCCAAGAATGACCCAGACTGCCGTATCGGGGTATTTCCTACTTTTAAATCCGGTAAGGCAAAGGCAGAGTTTTTCTGGGGATACCGCAATCATATCGTAAATGATGCACAGTCTGAGCTTCCCCTGGTTGAGACTACTATTGCCGCAAATGTGAGGGGTACAAATGTAGTGATTCCCCAACTTGAGTCTGTAAAGGATGATCTGGCTTTAAAACCTTTAGCAGTGATTGGCAATTCCGAGTATGATTCTTCTTCTATTATTGAATATATAGTAAAGAATCTGGGTGCAAGGCCAAGAATCTCCAGAAACCCCAGGAGGGGTGCCCCTTCTACTACAAAACTTACCTCCTCTGGAGTGCCTATCTGTATTGCAGGATTTAAGATGCTCTCCAGAGGCATCTGGTGGGACAAATCAAAGAATAGAAAACGTCATAAGTTTGTCTGCCCCATAAAGGGATCAAAGAAGTTTGCCAAGGATCATCCCTATTGCCCCTGGTTTCACCCCCGGTTTGTAGAGGGTACCGGCTGCTACAGGTATTTAAGGATCGATGTAGACGAGACCATAAGGGCTGAGATTGATTATGGGTCTTAAGTCCTTTAAGAGGGATTTTAACAAAAGAAGCAGCAGTGAAAGGGTGTTTTCTCAAGACTGCTATCAATCCTTATGCAAAAGCCTTCTATTATAGGTCTAGCCGCTACGGCAAATCTCTGCACCATCTCCCATATTACTGTCTTAGCTGTTGCCTATTTTTCCTCATTTGTCAAAGAACCTAATAAAATTCGGTTTGTTAAAAGCTTTCTCCCGAATTTTTAATTTCGTGAAGCCCTATTAAATAAAAACAGGGAATCAAAGTAGACAAAATCAAGGTATTCATCAATAAGTTGTTTTAACTATATTAAATCATCGCCATAATAAACTTTATTTATGATCTTCACCATTATTACTCTTTTTTAATTCTTTTCTTTTACATTCTAAATAATTATTTATTTCTTCAATTTTCTCTATAAAGTTACTAATATCTACTTCTTTTATTTCCCTTTTATTTATTAGCTTATTGAATAATTTAGCATGGATTATAAAATCTTCTAGCGGATAAATATTGGAAACTACCCCAGCTTTGTTAGCATTGTATTTACTTATTTCAATGCTTGCTTTCCAATTTTCTAAAGCTGTTTTAACTATTAACTCCCTTGAAGATTTTTTTTCTTCATAAAATTTGTAAATCCAATTGCCTAATAAAGATATTAATCCTCCTACAATTGCTCCAACAATTCCAATAATTGCATAAATAAAATTCTCATTCATAACATATAGATCCTTTGACAGTATTTTTAAAAATTATTTTTTTAATTCATCTTCAACGCCATAATTAGTATATTATTTGTTAATGTTAATTGAAAGTATTAATAATTCTACATGTTTAAGAATATACTTACTTGCTGAATTTTTAACATTTTTCTCTATGTATTGAAATCTTCCTATAATCCTCATACATTCTAGTTATATACTCAATATATTTATGGGCCACAATTTCAGGTTTTTCATTTTTAGACTCTAAATATTTTTTAATATCATCAGGTTTTATATCCTTATCATCAGCATTTACATTATAGAACTCTCCATAACACCGTATTAATCTTTTTCGTTTAAGGTCAAATATAAATCTTTAAAAATCCCCCGGTTTCTTATATTAAAATTCTTAAAACAATACTTATATATTTTATTAATACTGTTAGATATATAAAGCTCTCTTCATCTTTCATTTGTAATATTACAGATTATAAATATAATTCCTAGAAAGAGGTGTTAAATGAAAACAAAAGTTTTTACAGCTATAATTCATAAAGAAAAAGATTTATTTGTTGCAGAATGTCCAGAAATAGGTACTGTAAGCCAGGGATTTACAATTGAAGAAGCTCTTTCCAACTTAAAAGAAGCTACAGAATTATATCTTAAAGAATTTCCCATCTCAAATATAAGCCGGCCTATACTGACTACTTTTGAAGTTTCTAATGTCTGAATCAAACATAAATAATAGGTTAATATTTGATAAAGATTAAGTATTTTAATAATATATGGATAACAGAACTCACCGCGCCTCTTAACAATGCGTACCAGGGTGAGACTTTTATTTTGATAATATAATTAATACTGATAAGATTACTGATATTGAAATCTATCTAATTGATTTATTTTAAAATATAATGATTTTAAAAAATAAAATTAAAAACGAATTATGCCTTCTATTTTTAGATGAATCCGGTCATCACGGTTTAAGAAAAATAAATCAAGAGTATCCTATATTTTTACTCGCCTGTTGCGTATTTGAAGAATTCTATTTTAAAAATATGTTTACTAAAAAAGTTGAGGAACTAAAAATAAAACATTTTGGTAATAAAGACATAATACTACATTCAAGGGATATCCGAAAATGGCAAAAAGAATTTAAATGTCTAGGTGACCTAAATAAAAGATTGGCATTCTATAAAGAACTGGATAATTTAATAAAGAATTCTGAATTTTCAATTATTGCTTCTGCAATAAATAAAAATAAATTAATTGAGCAGTATGGACCCAGAGCAGATAACCCCTATGATATATCACTTTCTTTTATCCTGGAAAGAAGTGTTTTTTATACCGATAATATTAAATGCAATCATATTAGTATAATAGCAGAATCAAGAGGTAAAAAAGAGGACGACCAATTGTATAATCAATATCAGCTTATACTGTCCAATGGAACCCATTATGTTTCAAGTACAAGATTCAAAGACAAAATTAAGTTTTTTAAATTTATTGGCAAAAATGAAAATAATATTGGAACTCAAATCTCAGATTTAATTGCATATCCAATCG
>JACKQG010006400.1_pt1 | contig 12452 bp, 10 predicted proteins | sample 8237621 | NCBI WGS metagenome assembly JACKQG01 (sample SAMN15677084, study PRJNA649215) | marine metagenome | biome: marine; feature: Black Sea; material: saline water; isolation source: suspended particulate matter (SPM) from the Black Sea western gyre | collected 2013-06-09/2013-06-10 | depth...
TTATTTCAGTTAGTTATATTTTAAACTTTAAGGAAAACTAACTCAGAAAGTTGAGAAGATGATCTATTCTGGGTTGCATATTATTCCTTGAGGAAAGAGGCGTATTTGTGCTTTTAATCCCTGGTTTATCCGGTGCATTTTTTGTTGGAATTAAGTGTTGTGTCCCCGTAATTCCCATGGCTTATATGGAATGATCATTGGAACCCTGTAAAGACCGTATGCAATTGGCCTTCTGCCGAGCATATCAGGCGAACCCAGGGACACAAGGCTCCAGATAATACCTGCGGAAGCAGCAATAAAAAGAATATGAAAAAGCCATCTATAAATACCAGATGGTGAAATTATAGTATGGGTAGATTTTTGCCAAAGGAGTACTACCAGAAACAGAAAAAGCCCGGAAATGATTGAGAAAAGGGCATTGTGATATTCTTTTTTAATTCCCTTAAAAACAACCTGAGAGATCCTCAGTAACGCCCTTCATCAGATAAACAAAGTAGACCGCAACAATAAAAACCAGTTCCAGCCATGTTCCCAACAGAAAGAGGTCTATGCTGTTTTTCTCACGCAGATAGCGTCTGCCGTTGAGTATCAGGAAAATCACAATACTGGGTGCTTCAAAAAGGATCATCAGCTCAAATGAGAGCATGAATTTATTGTTGAGCAGTGCCCCGGATAGAGCGATATACGTGTAAAGCAGCATTCTGATCGAGGCGTAACTTGTGAGTAAACTTCGTAAACTGCCTCTGGTGCATGAATTTGCCTGTCCCATCCAGACAATAATCTTAAGGAAGGGGCTTGGCACAGCTCCGCACTTTCGATTACACGATCGCGATTAGAGACAACAAGGAGAGCAAGGGAACAATTGTGTTATATAGAGGGGTTATAATAAAATCAATAGGTGAAAATACTTAGCCCTTGAAAATTTATTCATGTTATCTATTGCTTTGAAAAATAAATATTTGTACCCTTTCGGAATGGGTAAGGATTAAGACACTTTATATCAGGGGAGAATATGGATTCAGACAGGGATAAAACCATTAGACTATATGCCGATCATGTGTATCCCGGGAAAGTTGAATTTTATCAAAAATACGATATCGTTCTTGTTTCTGAAAAGCGGGGCGGCTGTAAAATAAGTGATGCCAATGGGAAAACATTTTATAACTGCCATTGTAATGGCGGGGTTTTTAACCTGGGTCACAGGAACAAAGAGGTTATCAAAGCCGTAACCCAGGCAATGGAAACCTATGATATCGGTAATCATCATTTGATCAGCAAACCAAAGGCAATGCTTGGTAAAATGATTGCCCAAACCCTGCCTGAAGGGTTAAACCAGGTTGTTTACGGGGTCAGTGGGGGCGAAGCCATTGATCTTGCCATCAAGCTTGCCCGGGGGGTAACAGGCAGAGAAGATATTATTTCAGCCCGGGGAGGGTATCATGGGCATACGGGATTTGCCCTTGCAACGGGAGACGAAAAATTCAAGGAAAAATTCAAGCCCGTTCCGGCCGGGTTTAAGCAGGTCATGTTTAACGATATGGATGAAATGGAAAAAGCCGTTGGTTCCAATACTGCTGCAGTGATCCTGGAAACCATTCCGGCTACAATGGGGATGGTGATACCTTTTGATCATTATTTGAAAAGGGTTAAAGAGATCTGTGAAAAAAACGCAAGCCTTCTTATCCTGGATGAGGTTCAGACAGGCTTTGGAAGAACAGGCAGATTCTGGGGGTTTGAAAATTATGATGTCAGACCGGATATGATGGTCATGGGCAAGGGGATGAGCGGAGGGATATATCCGATCAGTGCCACGGTTTACGATGAAAAATATAAAGGTTTTTTTAAGGAAAACCCTTTTTTGCATATTTCAACCTATGGGGGCAGTGAAATAGGCTGTTTTGCTGCAATGAAAGTGATTGAAATATCCCGGGAACAGCAGTTCCTGGATCATGTGGTGTCCCTGGGTGAATTTTTCAGGCAGCAGCTTGAAGCGCTTGGTGGCAGATATCCGGGCCTGGGCTTGAAAATCCGGGGCAAAGGCCTGATGATGGGGCTTGAGTTTAAAGATGAGATCACTGCATTGTTTTTAATCAAGCTTTTTTTTGACAATGGTATCTATGTTGTGTATTCGGGCAATGATCCAAAAGTCATTCAATTTCTGCCTGTACTGAATATTTCAAAGACAGAGGCAGAGGAGATATTAACCATAATGGAAACATCTTTTAAAACAATATCAGGAGAATAGGTTTAGGAGGCACAATGGATATTGATATTGAATTATTAAACCGGTTTGAACACGAACTGATTCCCCATGATTTGTCCCGGTCTTCCATCCCGGCCAAAATCATAGGATTTGGTGAAATCTCCGCTATTTTCCAGATAGGGGAACAAGAGAACATCATCTACAAAAGAATCCCCATTTTTCCGGATTTTAAGACAGCCGAGTCTTATAAGCAGATGTATTTTGAATATTGCGCTCTTTTAAGACAGGCCGGGATCAAACTGCCTGAAGATGATGCAGTTATTGTCCAGGTTCCCGGGCATCCTGTGGTCATCTATTTTGCCCAGCAGCGGTTTGATGCTCAATTTTTCTGTCATAATCTGATTAACACCCTTGGTGAAGCGGATAGAATTGATATGCTTGCGCAGATTATGTCGGCTTTGACCTGCATCTGGAACTTTAATAAACAGCAGATGCCACAGTTTGAAATAGCAATTGATTGCCAGCTTTCCAACTGGGCGTGGATGGAGGAGAATGGAAAAAGAAAACTGTTTCTGGTGGATACTTCTACCCCGTTTGTCCGGAAAAACGGAATAGAACAACTGGAGGTTGAACTGTTATTGCAAAGCGTTCCCGTGTATATCCGCTGGCTGGTGCGAAGGCTTGATCTTGATGATGTTATCGGCCGGTATTATGATCATAAAAAAGTTGTAATAGACCTTGTTGCCAATCTCTATAAGGAGCAGCGGCCGGATTTGATTCCCTGGTTTTTAGAAATTGTTAATAAATATCTGGAGCAGGAGCTTTCTCAGAAAGAGATTGATAAGTATTATAAGGAAGACAAAATGATCTGGACCCTGTTTTCAGTTCTGCGAAAAACAGAGCGGTTTATCACTGTGCATCTGTTGAAAAAAAGATATGAATTTATCCTGCCCGGTGCGATTAAAAGATAAGGGACGATTAAAAGATAAGGAGTGATTCAAAGATAAGGGGTAATTAAACGATAAAGTTTTGGGAGGGTAGAAAGAACCTGATGTGTGATACATTTGTGGCAGTTTCAAGCGCGACGGAGGACGGGTCTGTGATATTTGGCAAGAATTCAGACCGCGAGCCAAATGAAGCCCAGGCGCTTGAATATTATCCCCCGGTAAAATATTCCGGACAGGATCAACTGTATTGTACCTATTTACGTATTCCCCAGGTCTCCGAGACTTATGGTGTTCTTCTGTGCCGGCCCTTCTGGATGTGGGGCGCGGAAATGGGAGCTAATGAAAAAGGTCTTGTGATCGGCAATGAAGCCGTGTTTACAAAAATGCCCATAACAAAAAACCATACCCTGACGGGAATGGATCTGTTACGTCTGGCCCTTGAACGGGCTTCAACAGCCCAGCAGGGCATACAAGTGATTACCGGGCTTTTAGCAGACTTAGGGCAGGGGGGTGCCTGCGGTTATGCGGACAAAAATCTGTTTTATCACAACTCTTATATTCTGGCGGATAAAGAAGAAGCCTGGGTATTGGAAACAAGCGGGCCCTTGTGGGCAGCCTTAAAAATTAAAGATATATATTCCATCAGCAATGGATTAACCATTGGAGAAGAATTTGACAAAAGCCATCCCAATCTGATTGACATTGCCAGGCAAAAGGGATGGTTAAAAAAAGGGCAGACCTTTAATTTTAGCAAATGCTATTCTGACTGGCTGTTTACAACTTTTTCCGCTTCCAGATGTCGCAGGAATAGTTCCTATGATTTGCTGGAAACTCAAATGGGGAAAATAGATCTTTTTTCTGCTTTTAAAATTTTAAGAAACCATAAGCAACAAAGCTATGATCCTGCATCTCATTTTTTAATGGATTCGGTTTGTGCCCATGCAGGTAACTGTTTAACCCGGAATTCAGGCACAACAGGATCTCTTGTTGCCCATCTTGCAAAGGACAGCAATACTTTCTGGGCCACGGGCACGGCCGGGCCCTGTACCGGGATTTTTAAGCCTGTGTGGCTGGAAAAAGAAGTCCTTCCGGATTCAGGAGGTCCAGGGGCAGGGTATAATCCTGAAACCCTCTGGTGGCATCATGAACGACTGCATCGCAACGTTTTAAAAGACTATTCAAAGATGTCACTCTATCGGGAAGAAAGGGATCAAATGGAAATTTCTTTTTTTAAAAAAGCATCTGATCTTAAAGAAAAGAGTCGGATAGAAATAACCAGCCAGGCCTTTGCCCAATCCCGTATTGCGACTGAAAACTGGATAAACCGGGTTGAATCCCAACCGGCAAAGAGATCTTTAAATCCGATATTTAACCATTATTGGAAAAAGCAGAATAAAAAAGCAGGACTGAAACTGACATGATTTTGAGATGGTTGTAAAAATGCCTGTCAAAACCAAAATAGCCAAGACAATGTTTAACCTGAAGGGGTAAGTGTCCTTCAATTGAAGGCGGGATACGGACTTCACACAAAGTTATTGCTATGCGCCCATTCCCGTCATAAAACGGATGAATTGTAAAAAACCATATATGAACAAACCCAGCTCTGATAATGCCATCTAATTGACTTGCCTCATTATTATGGTTGCTGTTCTATATCGTCTGGATCGAGAAGCATAATTGCCGTGGTACAATGAGCCAGAGATAAACAATTCCGATGGTTCCGGCAATAACCGCCGGAACCCGGGAAATCAAAAATCTCCAGCCGTTTCAAGCCCATCTCTGCAGCTACTGAGACCACCAGCAGGTTCGTGGAGGTTCCAATGGTTGTAAATGTCCCGCGCAGCAGCCGGTTAGATACCTTGCTTCAATTGATCTGCAACCGATTGATTCAGCAGGTTCTGAGCCTGGATGAGGTTTTTATACTTTGATTCTATCTTCTCGATATTTCGAGACAGAATCGCCTTCAATAAGTCGCCTTCCATTTCAGCAACATCGATTCGTTCATAATAATCCATGGTCTCTTTAAGATGAGCGATAACGATCTTGCCTGTCAGGATGGGGTGGTTGTTCGTTACATTTGCATCCTCAAATCTTGTTCCATGTTCAAGCTCAACTTCTAAACCCTTTTGGAGTGTCTTAAGGGGAATATCCATCCCTTTGGTATTCACAATATTGAGAATCGTGGATGCTTCTTCTTCCGAAACAATTGGCTCCGTTATTTGGGACCAGTCTCGCAAACCGATTTCGGTGCACACTCTTTTTACTTCATTCGCAGTGATATACTCTGGTAGTTTCATTTTTTCCTCCTTTTATGATTAATTTAATGCTCTGGTTAATTTTATGTATGTCTGGCAAATCCTGATGGTTTCAGGTTAGAATGTACCCCTTAGCCAGTGCCTGGTAGTCAGTCACCTGGGATTGTATCCACGCTGGGTCGCGTTTCAGTTCCCGGGCCATAATCTCCGCGACCTCCGGTGCCATGGCCATGCTGACCCTTGCATCCAGCAGGAGCATCCGTATTCTTCGGGACAGAAAATCTTCTACTGTTCGCGCCATTTCATTGCGGACGGCCCAGACCACCTGGACCCGGGTGTATTCGTAATCCGGATGCAGCCGAAGGCCAAGATCCGGCTCGGCCTGGATCATGGCGTTGATGGCGGTCCGATCAGAACCATAAAAATAACCCGGTGAATCAAAACGGGTGTTTTTTACATATCCGTGGATGGGCATGGTTTCGGTGACACATTTCCGTTCAGGTAATCCTCCCACTATCCAGGCTTTGTTGACTGTGTCTTCGGCCATTTTTCTGTAGGTGGTCCACTTGCCCCCGGTAATGGTAATAAGGCCGGACAGGGAAACCATGAGCCGGTGACTTCTGGAAATTTCCTTGGTACTCCGGCTCTTATTGTCCTGCTGTGCCGCTAGGGGCCTTAAGCCCGCAAACACACTGAGCACATCCTTTTTCCGGGGATCTTTTTTAAGATACTGGGCTGCTGTTGTCAGTATAAAATCGATTTCTGCTTCCAGGGCTCTTGGTTCGAGACGAATATCTGTTGTTTCTAGTGGGGTATCGGTAGTCCCGACAACGACCTTGCCATGCCAGGGAACTGCGAACAGGACCCGTCCGTCCGATGTTTTTGGAATCATGATGGCTGAGTTGCCCTGGAGAAATGATTTGTCCAGAACAAAGTGGATGCCCTGGCTCGGCCTTACCAGGGTATCTGCCCCGGCATCATCCATGGACAGGATATTATCAACGAAAACACCGGTGGCATTGATGACCGCACGGGAATGGACCCTGTAATCTTCTCCGGATTCCGTGTCCGTCACGTTAACCCCACAGACAATGTTGCTCCTGTCTTTGAGAAGTCCTGTGACCGGCATGTAATTGAGCACAATCGCTTCATTTTCCACAGCTGTCTGGGCCAGATTGATTGCCAGCCGGCTGTCATCAAACTGACCGTCATAATAGATGACACCGCCGTTCAGGTGACGTTCATCCAGGTTGGGAATGGCCGCCATGGTCTCTTCTCTGGAAATTTTTTCAGAGGGCCCCAGCCCCAGCCGGCCGGCCATCATGTCATAGACCTTCATGCCGATATTGTAAAACGGTCCCTCCCACCAGTCATAATTCGGGATAATAAAGGCCTGGTTTTTCACAAGGTGGGGTGCGTTTTGGCGCAGCAATCCTCTCTCGTGCAATGCTTCCAGCACCAGGGAAATATCTCCCTGGGCAAGATAGCGGACTCCGCCATGAACCAGTTTGGTGCTCCGGCTGGAGGTCCCTTTGGCAAAATCAGATTGTTCGAAAAGTACGGTTTCATATCCCCTTGATGCTCCATCAACGGCAATACCAAGGCCGGTTGCCCCGCCTCCGATAACAACAATATCCCATTGTTTATCCGGATTTTGTCTGAGGCGGTTGAGTAGAAAATCTCGTTTCATGCTGCTGTCTCCCTATTGTTATAGACTCTGGTTGGCCTGTTTTTGTCGTGATGCAGTGTAAACCGGTTTAGTTTTCCCCGGAGGGGGACTGCTGCAAACGGGACTTTTTTTTCTGCCTGCTCATCAAGTCTGGCCGGCCTGACTTTAACCAGCGCAAATTCAGCAGAAACAAAAAAGCCATTTATAGCCACGAGAAGAAAAGCAAAAATAATATTGATAAGATCAGTTGTCCAGGTCGGCATATATATCCCTCCTCATTTAATCAAAGCAGCCATAGTCTCTCATCAGCGCGGTAAATTTCCATCAACTGCGTTAATGAGTTTAAATGCCTTGCCAGGGAAAAAACAATAGGGGCACTCTTTGGGGGGGGTATTTTCATAATGAACATGCCCGCAGATCCGGCACCGCCAGATCTTTCCTCGTTTACGGCCAGCCCCCTTTTTTTCAGACGGATTCTGCTCATAGTGAATGGGCAGATCCTCCATTGGCGGCATGACAGGCGTGTAGCCGCCCATGACAGACCCGGCAACCACCATTCTCTGAATTTCACTGGTCCCTTCATAAATTCTGAGCAGGCGGGTGTCCCGGTAGAGTTTTTCCACAGGAAACATTTTGGTATATCCATATCCGCCTAAAATTTGCAGGGCTTCATCCACCACTTCGATACAGGCTTCCGTTGCATAAAATTTTGAGATGGAGGCATTCAGGGTCGGATCAATCCCCTTGTCAGATTCCCAGGCAGCTTTCAACACCAGCAGTCTGGAGGTCTCAATTTTTTGATACATGTCTGCCAGTTTAAACTGGATCGCTTGATTGTTGCCGATTTTTTGACCAAAGGCCTGGCGTTTTTTTGCGTAATCCAGAGCATATTCCATGGCGGATCGGGCGGCTCCAATGGCAAATGCGCCGATAACAGGTCTCGTTCTGTTAAAGGTTTTCATGGCAAGAACAAAGCCTTCACCCGGAGGGGCCAGGACATATTTCTTGGGAACCCTGACATTCTCAAAGTGGACCCCCACCGTGTTGGAGCATCTTTGTCCCATTTTTGGAATATGCTGGCCCACTCGTACGCCGGGCCATTTTCGATCGATAAAAAAGGCGCAGATACCTTCATGCTTTTTTTCCGGATCAATGGTTGCAAAAATAGAGTAATAATCTGCGATCCCGCCATTGGTTACCCAGTACTTGGTTCCGTTGAGAATAAAATCGTCTCCATCCGGCTTGGCCATGCAACGGATGGCAGACACATCTGAGCCAAGGGTGGGTTCAGATGTCGCAAAGCTGATCAGTTTAAATTCCTTGGCAAACCGGGTGAGATATTTTTTCTTCAATGGCTCATTGGCGGACAGAATAAGGGGTTCCATTCCCAGGGAATTATCAAAAATGGAGGTTGCCGTTCCCGGGCAGGCGGCTGAAATTTCCTCTGAGATAATACAGCCCTCAATGATGCCAAGCCCATTCCCACCGTATTCAACCGGGATATCGCTGTGGGAAAGGCCTTGGTCAAAGGCTTTTTTCAGAATATGTACCGGGGTTTCATCTTGGGTGTCATAATACCATGCTTCGGGCAGAACCTGCTCAAGGGCAAAGGTTCGGGCTTTTTTTTGCAGCTTGATCTGTTCTCGGGTCAGATTAAAGTTTAACATGGTGGCATCTCCTTTTTTTATATGTGTAAAAAAAATAACAGTTCAGGACCGATTGTTTAAAGGGTGTTGCCCGGCTTTTGCTTACCCGGGTTGGGGTTTTTTTGGTTCAGGCGGTTTTAACCATCCGGCCTGGTAGGGTGTAAAGCCTTGGGACAGCGTTGGTTTTATAATTTCAAAGTAGGGGGAGGCATCAAAATCCCTGGGGACAAAAAGGCTGTGATGCTTTATATAGCGGATTTCCCGATAGCATTTTTTACAGGCACTGCTGCTGGAAACTTCTAATGTTTTTTCCGGCAGAATCGGATAGCCGATGGACTGAAATGCCTGGGCAATCATGGAAGAACAGATGGCCTTGGTGGGGTCCCCGCTTCCAAGCGCCAGAAGCCTTCGTTTCAGGTGGCCGGGTATCGGAGGAGAGGAGACAAGGTATCGGGCCAGATCCAGGATATTTTTAACATCATAGGTATCTCCGATTTGAGCGATGGCATAATCCACCACGGCCGTGATATCCTCGTCAACGAGTCCGACGGGTCTGCAGATGCGAGTATGAAAGTGAGAATACATGGACAGGGGAACGGTTCTGACCCCCTCATTGATATTGGCTTCCACCAGAATCGGTCCGTTCCGGTCCTTTTGATCGGGATGGGGACCATCCCCGATGTACAGGGCGGCATGGGACCAGGTGGATTGGGTCAGATATTTTATGGCAGAGCTGATACGGGAGTTCCCTTCGATGAGAAGAATATCTCCTCGTCTAAGGGTCGAGGCCAGTTCAGAAGGATTGCTGGTTGCCACCTGGGTTTCTGTTTCTATGGGGGAAGACAGGTAGGTTGCCAGCCGTTTTCCAATGGCGTTAAAAAAACTCATTTTGCGGGCCCAACCGTCTCTTTTTTTGAAATACCCTGCTCAATAAGATTATCATGGGGCTGTGTTCCCTTTACCTGATGAAGCTTGAGTCTCATGCGGAATTTCTGCTGGCATTGATATTACCGTACAATGACCGTTCAATTATTTTTTCATAGGCCTGTAAGTGCACTGATTTTTTTTCGATTTTTTGAAAGGCATACTGCTGGATGACCAGCAATGGCAAAACAATGTCTTCCCTGATCTTGATGGACCGCCTTGAAATCGGCTCCTCTTCCATGAGAAAGCAGTTGCCGGAAACCAGCAGGGCCATTTTTTTTGACAATCGGTATTCTTCCGACAGGATATGCCAGAAGTCTGTGTAGTCCTTGTCTTTGGCGATATGGGCCGTTAATTCAAAATAGCATTTTGACATGGACATCATGCTGTTGAGAATTAAGGCCTTGAAGAAGGGCTGATCTTGGTACAGCACTTGTAAGGCCGTAAGGCCCAGGTCATCCGCCAGGGTCTTCAAGGCGGTTCCCATACCAAAAAAACCGGGGACGTTCTGCCGCAGCTGGCTCCATGACCCCACAAAGGAGATGGCCCTCAGATCCTTTAGTGCAAGTTTTTCCTGATTGCCCCTTTTGGCCGGCCTGCTGCCAATATTGGCCCTGCCATAATACTTTAAGGTGGTTTTGTTCTCCAGGTAGGGAAGAAACATCTGGTGATTTTTGAGGGCGGTATAGCTCTCATAACTTACTGCGGCCAGTTTTTCCAGGATCTGTCTGGATGTTTCCGACAGATGAATGGGCGTTTCAGCCAATTCATGGGAGAGGCCGGCAGTCAGCAATTGTTCACAATTATGGAGAAAATGGGCTTTTGTTCCATACTGGCTGGTGATGGTCTGGCCCTGGATGGTCAATTGGATGGCATGATTGGCAATCTTGTCCCCCTGGGATGCATAGAACCGATGGGTCTTTCCGCCCCCCCGTGCCGGAGGCCCCCCCCGGCCGTCAAAAAAGATGACCTTGATCCGGTGCCTGTCACAGACGGTGGTCAATCCCTCTTTTGTTTTGAAAATGGACCAGTTGGCCTGGAGATATCCGCCATCCTTTGTTCCGTCGGAAAATCCGAGCATGATGGTTTGCATCTCCCTGCGCTGTCGGACATGGGCTCGGTATTCCGGTATTTCAAAGAGCGCCTCCATGATGGATTCGGCGTTGCGCATCACCTCCATTGATTCAAACAAGGGTATGATGTCAACGGGAAGGGGATCTTTTCCCCAGCAGCACCATCGCAACAAGGCATAAACAAACAGAACCGAGAAAATATCTTCAGAATTGCTGATAATATAACGGTTGCAGCCCTGTTCTCCGTTTTTGTCCTGGATGGACTTTATCTGTAAGATGGTTCTAAGAGTATCCTTGACCATTTCGTCTTGAAATTGATCCGGATGGACCTGTATGGGGTCATGGACAAGCAGGGAGATCAGCTCCTCTTTTGACAGTTCATCCAGGCTGTGGGTGATCCGGTTTTCATTCTTGAGAATTATTTCAACAGTTTGTTTATGTTCGATGTGGTTTTGTCTGATATCCAGGGTGGCGAAATGTGTTTTGAAAATATTTATTTTATCAATAAATGCGTCCAGCTCTTCCCGGTACAAATCATTGAAGTTTTCTGTCAAAGCGGTTTTAACCTTGTTCAGCACTCCCAGGATTTCTTCCGGCGTTATGGTCTTTAAGGGATCAAACATGCTGCTGTAAAGTTGTTCTCTCAAACGAGCGATATCCTCTTCTATCCCTCGAAAGGTCAGTTTTTGTTCCAGGCGTTTGAGTTCCTGATAATAGCATTTCATCAGGGTCATGCGTAGTTCATCCGCCACCCGGGCGGTTGTTTCAGCGGTCACAAAGGGGTTGCCGTCCCGGTCCCCGCCCGGCCAGAACCCCAGTTGAATGATATCTGGATTGTCAAACCCGTCCATTGGGATCATTCGTTTGATGTGAGCGTAGAAATCTCCCACGGCGTCATAATAGACGCTGCGCAGAAAATAAATGATATTTTTTGCTTCATCCAGCGGGGTCGGTTTCTTTGCATTCATCAGGGAAGTCAATCCCAGCTGCTGAAGGCAAAGATCTATTTCATTGATCTTGTCTTCGCTGATAAGGGACCTCAGACCCGTGATGATATCCAGGACCGAGCGCGGATAGAACTGGGTCGGGTGGGCGGTAAAGACGATTCTCACACTAAACTCGGATAGTTTTTTAACCAGGGCAGGGGTCTTTTTTTTGTTGTCGGCAAGGTGAAGGCACTCTTTGAGCGATAAATGACTGCCAAGGGTCAGCACCTTAGCAAAGGCGGCATCTTCTGCGCTGTCATAGAGAACGATCTGCCGTTCAACATATTGAATCACCCGAAACATAAACGCAATGGTCTCTTGTTCCGATGCCAGGTCTGTGTGCATCTTGAAAAAGGAATCTAAAATTTCCAACGGGTCTTTCCCGGAGTCAAGCCCCTGTCTGCACGCCTGATTCAGAAGGGGAATGAGCAGTCCAATATGGGTGAGGTTTTGAAAGGGAAGGTTCAGGAACAGACTGTTGTATAGGTTGAATTTGTTGTTTACGGATTTTTCAAATTCTGTTTCCCTTGGGGATTTCTTCATTGATGGGCTAATCCTTTGGCAACTTTTTTCCAGAAAGGGCAATGAGAATACCGATGAAAATACCGATCAGCATGGTGATGCCCAGAAGTGTCGCCCTGGGCATGGTCATGGTCATGAATAAAAATTTGGTTTCCACTGCCTGGGTGTTCTGAAAAACAAGAGTGAGTACGGCTGCAAGCAGAACCAGCCCTGTATAGAGTTTTATT
>JACKQG010006402.1_pt1 | contig 12450 bp, 9 predicted proteins | sample 8237621 | NCBI WGS metagenome assembly JACKQG01 (sample SAMN15677084, study PRJNA649215) | marine metagenome | biome: marine; feature: Black Sea; material: saline water; isolation source: suspended particulate matter (SPM) from the Black Sea western gyre | collected 2013-06-09/2013-06-10 | depth...
ACGAAAATCGACCCGTTTTCAGGGGGTTACGGCAACCCACAACATAATGCAAGTATCTCAGCATCCGAGCACGTTGGAAAGATACACAATATACGGAAATCGTCTCTGAATTGACACCAAGCCCCGTCTCTCCTATACTCAACCCTATCAAAAGCAAAACAGCGATCTTTTTATTTCGCAAATTGCCCTTTCTTTTGCAAGGCAATCTTCAGATTCCTTCGCGCATCAGGATAGTCGGGCTGAATCCGAAGCGCTTCTGAATAATGAATAACCGCTTCCTCTAAATAGCCCTGGTGCTCGAGGGCAACTCCCAGGTTATTGTGTGCCCTGGCGTGGTCTGGCATAACGCGCAAGGTCTGGATGTAGTGGTCAGCGGCGTCTTTGATATTTCCCTGACGATGCAGGACAACACCAAGGTTGTAGTGTGCGGCTGGAAGGGAAGGAGCGATCCGAACGGCTGCGGTATAATGTTTGACCGCTTCCTTTAGCCGCCCCTGTCTTTCCAGGGCCGTTCCCAGGTTGTTGTGGGCAATCGCATAGTCGGGTTTAATCCGCAACGACTCGTAAAGATGGGCGATCCCTTCAGATATCCTCCCCTGTTCGGCAAGCGCCTGGCCCAGATTGGAGTAAGAAATGTAATTGTTCTTTGTAACCCCGATTGCATGTTTGAAAAGAGTGGTGCTGTTTTTCCAGTAGCCTACCTGTTTCCAGGTCAGTAATGCCAAAACGGCGATTGAAAGGAGTAATAGGGAAGCAAGCGGAATCTTTAGGTTTAACTTAGATGCCAGTAAGCCGGGAATACTCCAGGCTATAATGATAAAAATCCCGATCAAGGGTATATAGGTATAGCGATCAGCCATGGCTTGTACGCCGACCTGAACCAAACCGATCACAGGCACAAGTGTTCCCAAAAACCATAGCCAACCGACAATAATGAATGGATACTGCCGAACGGTCTTTACAGCCAGGAATGATATGGCCATAAGCAGCAAGCTGGCGCCTGCCACCTTCAACCCGTTAACCGTATGGGGATGAGGATATAAAACAGCCATTTTTGTCGGCCATAGGGTTTGCTCCATATATTTCAGATAGGAAGTCAGTGCATTGGCAATTCGTACAGGCAGGGGAAAGGATGTAAAAGTTTGGACCGCCCCCCCCTGAGCTCTGGGCAACGAAAGTAATAACGCCAGATGCGGCGGTCATCAGGAACAGAGGGCTTTTTTCCAGTAAGAGGCGTGAAACAGGCGCTTTCCTTTTCAGGTGGCAAATCGTATTAATCTCCTGACCCAATTGAAGGCGGCAAAGCGGCCAGAAGTCCAGCAGGAGAAACACAAACGGAAGGGTGATGACCATGGGCTTGGCCATCAGACCCAGCGCAAAAAAAAGTAAAATAAAACTATATCTTAAGACTCCGGGACGTTCGACATACCCTATATAGCTGAAAAGGCAAAGCATCCAGAAAAAGGTACTCAAAACGTCTTTTCTTTCTGAAATCCATGCTACGGATTCAACGTGCACGGGGTGCAGGGCGAAAAGGGCAGCGACAATACTGCTTCGCCACAGGCTGCCGGTCATCCTTCTCAAGAGATAAAGCAGCAACAACGAGTTTGCAATATGAAGCATTACGCTGAATATATGATGTTTGCCGGGATTTAGCCCAAAAAGCTGGTAGTCGACCATGTGAGACAACCAGGTCAATGGATGCCAGTTTGAAACATGGAAAGCCGTAAATGCCCAGGTGATATTTTCAGCCGTCAGTCCGGATTTTATCCTATAATTATCCGTCACATAACGGTCATCATCGAAATTGACAAAGTCATGGTTTCGAACCTGCCAATAGACAGCGATTATGGATATGAATATGAAAATACTGACCCAGATATCATGCCTGATATGTAGAAAAGTATCTTTTTTGTTTCCAATTGCTGTCATCAATTGATGAATACCCTGTAGCCACGCTGCAGGGAATCTTCCCCCGTAAGGAAGTGAACCTAATTTAGATTCGCTCGTCCGGTTAAACCCCCAAGAGGCGTGCAAAGCGCAATTTAATTGGGCGAACGAACCGCCCTGTTTTGCAGCAACTCGACTGAGCTCGCCGAAGTCAAGCTGCAAAACACGCGGGAATGCGCCCGCTATTTCAGTTCAAACAAGCAGCCTCTGGAAATGCCACTATCGGCAAGCCTCTGAGTTTCGCTAATAGGTAAGGTGATGATGATAAGAACCCGCTTTTTAGCAAAGGACTATAGGTGAATTCTACTTGTGAGTAAAGAAAAAACGAACCACAACGTATGTGGTGTCAGATTGGATTGTGGGGGTGAGGCGATGTCTTCTGACCTTTTTCCCGATGCAAGGATTCCTATATTATCCATCTGTTTGAATTTCCAGGCAAAAAGTGAAACTTAGCTCCGCCAGTGTTGCATGATCTTGTCGGATGTTCTAAGAGGGTTAATGCACGCTATCATTCTCCCACCATCGGGTGAGATAAACAGGTCTTACCATCTGGATGCCACGGTCGTCCTGCGGAATCAAAAAACAGATTCCACGGTAAGGGATAAGTTTTTCTTGAATCCACTTTTCATGTGCGACGCCTAATATCTGCGGCATCCTCGACTTAGGCAACGTTGGGGTCTCCAGGTTGGTTAGGCCATTCATCATCAATCCCCCTCAGGATCAGGTGCGGGCCTTCATGAGGCGAGCACTCCCACTGATACAAAGGCCGTCCGTACGGTCCTTGAAGTAGCGCTCTTTCGCCGCTTCAGGCCCAAGATCGTCCACCTGCTTGAACCCCATGGCCCGGAGGTCACGCGCGAGGGATGCTGGATCAAAGTAGGTGATCCACGGTTCCCCGATGTCAGCCACCCGGCGTGCCAGATACTCCCGGGCGGATCGTTGACGCTCGCTCAGCATTGAGGACAAGATCCCGTAGTCGAACACGATCTCGCTGCCGGCAGGCAGGGAGGCCACAAACTTGAATGTCTCCATGACGGCGGACTTCGTCAAATACACCACAACGCCCAGCATGGAAAAAAACGCCGGCTCATCTGTCCTGAAACCTGCGCGATCCAGACCGTCGGCGAGCGTCTGTTGCTCGAAGTCAACGGGGGCGAAGGTCAGCGAATCTGGAATCGCTATTTCCGCCTCGCGAAGCCGCACGCGCTTCCAGGTCTGCGTGGCCGGATGGTCCACCTCGAAGACGCGCAGACGCGACACAGGGTAAGGATTTCGATAACCGAACGTGTCAAGACCAGCTCCCAGGACGACGTATTGTCGGATGCCTCTCTGAATGGCACGGGCCAATTCGTCCTCTGCATACCGGCTCCGCAGAGCAATGAATGCGCGCAGGGAACGCTTTTTCTGAAGCTGACACAGATCTACTCGTATACCCGCTTCAGCATTTGCGCAGATAATCCTTAGCGCAAGCGGGTCATCGAAGACTTTGGGAACATCCAGCAATTGGTGTACCGCCCTGTGGGTTGCCGCACTTAGCGCGGTTCTGCTCGGGCTGCCCACCTCCATCGGGCTGCTCTTGGCCCTATTGGGAAGGGGACTCTCAGCAGCGGTCCGGGCGAACGGGGCCCTTACATCTACAAGCACTACAGACAGCCCGGCTGCCAGCCCGCTGAGCAGGAAATCTCGTCGGGTAATTTTTCTCTCGTCCATGATACTCCTCCTTTTTACCGGGGTCACTGGGATCGGACAAGTCACAAGAATCCTACACCTTGCTGCTTTTCCCTTCAAGCCTTTTTGAGAAGAATAATGCTGGTCTTAAAGGACACCATATAATCAGAAGACTCCACCCCGCCAAAGTCGCGATCTCCGACCGGCTCCAGTATGGAGGGTATGAGTTCATCTTTTGTTGCCTTCCATGAGCAAATCAGATAAATTTAACTTTTCGGTGATGTTCATTAATCATGGGAGAAAGATCTTCGAGGGAACCGGAGACAGTTAAATGAAAATTCTGAAATGGTTTTTTATTTTAATCGTAATCCTGGCGTCGGCAGCCTTTTTATGGGGAAAATTCTATAGGAATGGCGGGGCCTCGAAACAGGAGTTTAAGCTTGCTACAGTGAGCAAAGGAGCTATCCAGGCCATCGTGACCTCTACCGGGCAATTGAATCCTCTCAATACAGTCAAGGTGGGAACCCAGGTTTCCGGAAATATCAAAGAGCTCTATGTGGACTTTAATTCTCCCGTTAAAAAGGATCAGGTGATTGCCCTGATAGATCCCGCCATATACGGCGCCCAGGTGGCGCAGGCAAAGGCACAGCTTCTGATGGCAAGGATGCAGTTTGAGGAACGGCAAAAGGATATCGAAGCAGCCAAGGCTAATGTAAAGAGCGCAGAGGCCCAGCTGAATTCAGCCCGGGCCACCTATAGGGATGCCGAATTGAAGCACAACCGCCTGGCGATTCTGAGGGATACCGTTGCCAAGGCGGATCTGGATTCGGCGCTGGCCAAAAGGGATAATGCAATGGGGGCTGTCGACATGACCGATGCCGGGATCTTGACGGCCAAGGCCCAGTTGATGCGGGCCGTTGCCCAGAAAAAAGGCGTAGAGGCCCTAATTGCCGAAAGACAGGCAGCCCTGAATCTGACGGAGATAAAACTCCAGTACTGCACGATTCAATCACCGATAAACGGGGTGGTCATCTCCCGGGACGTGGATGTTGGTCAAACCGTAGCGGCCACACTCCAATCGCCGGTTCTTTTCACCATTGCCGAAGACCTGGCCCGGATGCAGGTGGAAGTGGATGTGAGTGAGGCAGACGTGGGTCAGATACAGACGGGGCAGGACGTCCTGTTCACCGTGGATGCCTTTTCTGAGAAGAAGTTCAGTGCCAAGGTTCAAGAGGTTCGGAATGTCGCAACCAATATCCAGAATGTGGTCACATATAAGATCATTGCGGACGTGGAAAATGATGCCCTGTTACTGAGGCCTGGCATGACAGCCAATGTGAGCATCGTGGTCGCTAAAGTGGATGATGTACTGAAAGTACCCAATGGCGCCCTCCGATTCAAACCGCCTGGAGAGGCCGAGGAAAGGAAGCCGGAGGAAAAGCCGGCTATCAGGGAGAGACCCCTGTATAAGAATGCCGTATCCAAGGTGGGGTTGGACACCGTGCAGTCCGAGGCCCTCATCAAGATCATCGAACAGGCCGGCCTGAAATTAAAAGCGGTCTATGCCCTTCCGGAAGCGGACAGAGACGTGAAGCTGGCCTGGCAAACTTTTTACACCCAGGTATTCACCAACCTTTATAAGATCCTCCGGGAAGATCAATACCAGAAATACAGAGACTATGTGTCTGAACTCAGAGAGGCCCGAAAAAAGAGGAAGCTCTATAATGGACGCCCCGCCAAGCTTTATATACCCGGTAAAGACGGGCGGCCAAATCTATTGAAGATAACGGTAGGCATAACTGATGACGATGAGACCCAGGTTATTCAGGGAGATCTGAAGGAAGGGGATAAGGTGATCGTTGGGCTCCTGTTCAACGACCGTGAAAAACCCGAACAGGCCGACAATATATTCTCGATGTTTTTCAAGAGGAGATAGATATGAGCCTTCCCGTCATCCGATTCAAAGGCGTCAAAAAGATATATCCCATGGAAGGGGAAATCGTCCATGCCCTGAAGGGAGTCGATATAGATATCAATCCCGGTGAATTTGTCGCGATCATGGGGCCTTCCGGATCAGGCAAATCAACAATGATGCATATCGCAGGGCTCTTGGACAGCCTGTCAGAAGGGCGCTACGAACTCGAGGGCGAGAATGTTTCCGCCATCTCAAGAGACAAAAGGGCGGATATTAGAAACCGGAAGATCGGTTTTATCTTCCAAGGCTATAACCTTCTGGCCCGCTGCAACGCCCTTGAAAACGTGGAACTGCCTATGCTTTATCGACGTCCCGGCGAGCCGCATCGGAAAGAAAAGGCCATGGAGGCCCTCAAGATGGTGGGGATGGAGGATAGGGCCTCTCATCAACCCAAGCAGCTGTCAGGGGGGGAGCAACAGAGGGTGGCCATTGCACGTGCTCTGGTCAACGACCCCGCCCTCATTCTCGCCGACGAACCCACGGGAAACCTGGATACCAAGACGGGTCTGGATATCATCAAATTGCTCGGCTCGCTCCACGAGAAGGGGATAACCATCATTATCGTAACCCACGACCCCGATGTAGGCCGAGCAACCCGGCGAAGGATTTATCTACGGGACGGACTTCTGGAAAGTGATGAGACGGAGTGATATGGAGATATTTATCACTGCCATACGACTGGCGATCCGTGCGCTTCTGGCCTACAAGGCCAGGAGCCTTCTGACCATGCTGGGCATCATCATCGGCATCGGGGCGGTCATCGTCATGATCAGCGTCGGACGGGGGGCAAACGCCAGCATCCAGGAGCAGATTAACAACCTCGGTTCCAACATGTTGATGATCTATTCAGGATCATCACGGAGTGGCGGTATTCGGCAGGGTCACGGGACCAAACCCACCCTGAGAGTTAAAGACGCCGAGGCCATCAACCGGGAGTGCGGGGCCGTCTCGCATGTAACCTACGTGAGCTCCCAGACCGCCCAGATTGTCGCGGGGAAAAAGAACTGGGGAACCACCGTCTACGGGACAACGGCCGATTACACCCTGGTAAGGGACTGGCCTGTAAAGGATGGAGAATTCATCAGCGACAGGCATATGAGATCAGCCGCCAGTGTGGTCGTAGTGGGACAAACCGTGGCCGAGAACCTTTTCGAGCCCGGCCAAGGAATCGTGGGCCAAACCATACGGATAAAGAATTTCCCCTTCCGCATTATAGGTGTACTGTCGGCAAAGGGGAGCAGTCCCCGGGGAAAGGACCAGGATGATGGGGCTTTTGTCCCTTACACCACCCTGTCGCGCAAATTGGCCGGTCGGCAGCTTCCTGGGGTGGTAGGTTTCATCGGTGTATCCGCCCAATCAAAGGACCTGGTCTCCGAGGCCAAGAGAGAAGTAGAGGAGCTTTTGAGGCAAAGGCACCGTATCCTGCCCGGTGCGGATGATGACTTTGTCGTCCGGACCTTGGATGAATACGCGGTGATGGCCGATAAGACAACGGGTGTCATGACCCTCCTGCTCACCGCCGTGGCCGCCATAAGCCTCATGGTGGGGGGCATCGGCATCATGAATATCATGCTGGTCTCGGTAACAGAACGCACCCGGGAGATCGGTATACGCATGGCCGTGGGAGCCAGGTCACGAGATGTACTGATCCAGTTCTTGGTGGAGGCTATGACCATGAGCATAGTGGGCGGCATTCTGGGTACCATTATGGGGATCGGCGTATCCGAATTGCTTGGAACCGTGGCCGGCTGGAAGACCATCGTATCACTCGATTCCATTCTCTTGGCTTGTCTCTTCTCAGGTGCAGTGGGTGTCTTCTTTGGGTTCTACCCGGCCCGGAAGGCCTCTCGCATGGACCCAATCGACGCCCTCAGGTACGAGTAGTGAAAAAGGGAATGGCAAAGGAAGAGCTCCAACGAGGATTCGGTCTATCAACATCGACCTATGTGGTCATCGCCAGTATGATCGGAACTGGGATTTTGGTTTCTCCTGGGTACATGATGGCTTCACTCAGGAACTACCCCGTTATATTCGGGCTCTGGGCCCTCGGTGGGCTGCTTGCTTTTTGCGGGGCTCTTTGCGTGGCGGAATTGGCAGCCGCTCTGCCACGGGCGGGTGGGGAGTACGTTTACCTTCGCGAGGCATACGGTCCGATGCCCGCCTTTCTTTCCGGTTGGACGTCGTTTTTTGTCGGTTTTTCGGCGCCGCTGGCTGTGACCGGCTACGTTGCGGCTTCATATCTCTTGACCCCGTTCCAGTTAGCTGAAGACGAAACAGGACAAATGGTCAAGATCGCGGCCGCAATCATTATCGTCGCGGTCACCCTGCCCAATCTCTTGGGTCACCGTCAGTCTGCCTGGACGCAAAATCTCACTACAATTCTTAAGTTAGGTCTGTTTGTGGTTCTGGTGGTGGCCGCGTTTTTATTTGGCGATGGGCGCCTGGCACACTTTTCACAGGGGCAGCCAGTCGGAAAGGTTGGACTGGGGACTGCGGCTACACAGTTGTTTTATGTCATGTTTGCCTACAGCGGCTGGAACGCTGCCAGCTATATGGCCGGCGAGGTGAAAAATCCTGCTAAAACTCTCCCACGATCACTGCTTCTGGGTACTGGGCTTGTCATTGTGCTTTATTTAGCTCTTACCCTTACGTTCGCCTATGCGGTCCCTCTGGCTGGTGTGGGATTTGACAATGCAGAACAGGTCCCCCAGATCGCCGTCAGAAATCTATTTGGCGCGAAGGCTTCCAGCGTTTTCAACGTTGTGCTTGGATTGACGTTCCTATCCACGGTGAGCGCTTTCATTATCACCGGCCCGCGGATCTACTACGCCATGGCAAAAGATGGATTGTTCCCATCATTGGCGGGGCATGTCAGTCCGAAAGGGCGGGTCCCCATCTATGCGATGATCTCGCAGAGCGCCTGTGCAATCATCATTTTGTTCGTGACGGACTTCCAGAACTTGTACCAGTATACCTCGGTGGGATTGTCGGTTTTTGCATTGCTCTTTATTGGCGCCGTCTACGTCCTTCGATGGCGCCGGCCGGATATGGAAAGGCCATTTCGCTTGCCCGGATATCCAGTTGTTCCAGCGATCTTCTTGGTCGTGATTCTCTTCATGACGGTGTTCGCCTTCAAGCAGTGGCCGAAGCCATCGGCGTACAGTCTCGGCAGTATCCTTGCAGGTATCCCGGTGTATTACGTCTGGTCCTTCGTTCGGCGCCGGTGAAATACATAGCGGCAGAAAGCCGGCATATTATCCCGCACATAATCGCCCTCTCTAACATAACTGGAGGAGTATCTATAAGTAAAACTTATACCCGCTATCAGGTTAAATGAGTTGACGTTACCGGATCAAGTCTTCAGAATGAGGAACCGTTATTGAAGAGCCACGGGCAAAACGGTCAAATCCAAACAGGGAGGCAAGACAAAATGGCGAAAGAAACCAAATATTCCATCTGTTTCTGGTGTAAACCCCGATGCCGCCTCAAGGTAGAGGTGGAGGACAATCGGCTTATCAAGATGGCCACATCACCCATCAAGGCCTGTCCGCGAAAGTACTGCTCAGACCTTGAGCGATTCTACCATCCGGACCGTCTTGACTACCCGCTCAAACGGGTCGGTGATAGAGGGGAAAACAAGTGGCAAAAGATTACCTGGGATGAGGCATTAGATGAGATTGCCTACAAGCTTCAGGCACTCAAAGACCAGTACGGGGCTGAAACCTTAGCGGTCACCCACGGCACGAGCCGGACTTACGAGGAACTCAATTCGCGATTTCTCAATCTCTTCGGAAGCCCGAACCAGTGCGGGCAAGCGCAGATCTGCCATGGCAACTCGGCTGTGGTGGCAACGGCACTCTTTGGCTGGTGGCCTTACTGGATGAACGTCGAGAAGTTGGAGAATACCCGTTGTCTGATGCTCATCGGCCGGAATCCCCCGCACTCCCATCAGACTATCTGGGAGGGCTATCTCAAGGCCAGAAAAACGGGTACGAAGCTCATTGTTATTGATCCCCGTCGTTCAGAGTCTGCGGCGGAAGCGGATCTATGGCTGCAGATCCGGCCCGGAACAGATGCCGCGCTCCTCCTGGGGATGATGAACGTTATCATCAAGGAGAAGCTCTATGACAAGGCCTTTGTCCGTGACTGGTGCCATGGCTTTGATGCGCTTTCAGAGCGGGTCAAGGAATATCCGGTTGAAAAGGTCTCGGAGATTACATGGGTGCCTGCGGACCAGATCGTTGCTGCGGCCCGAATGTTTGCTACGGAGACGCCGTCCTGTGCCATGGAGGGAATGGGGGTCGCCCACCAGCCCAATTCTTACAGCCCGATCGCTGCCCGGCATATTATCTCTGCCATTGTGGGTAATGTGGACGTGCCGGGTGGTGAGGAGCTTATGGGACCTGCCCCATTTATTACTGAACATGAGATAGAGATGGCAGAGGCCCTCCCGAGAGAGCAGAGGAGCAAGATATTAGGCAATCAATTCCGCCTTTATACTTGGCCGGGCTATGAGTTGATCCAGAAAAACGTGGAACGGGTATGGGGAAAACGATGCGATATGTTCGGCTATACATGTATGGCTACGGCGCCGTCTGTTTACAAGGCCATTGCTTACGATGATCCGTATCCGGTACGGGCACTGATTACCGTGTCCTCAAACCCCATGGTCACCATACCCAACACCAAACTCGTGTACAAGGCCCTCAAGAGCCTCGATCTTTATGTGGTTGCGGACTACTTCATGACACCCAGTGCCCAGTTGGCCGACTATGTTTTACCCAGTGCCTTATGGCTGGAGCGTTCATTCCTGTGGAATTATCACAACACAACACCTGTGATAAGGGCGGGCGAAGCTGCTTTGCCGCCTTCGATTCCAGGTATGTATGACCGGCGTAATGACTATGATTTCTGGCGCGGGCTGGGTATTCGCCTTGGCCAGGAGGAATACTGGCCTTGGGAGACCGTCGAGGATTACTATGATTATCGTCTCGAACCGTTGGGAATAACTTTTGGGGAGTTGGTCAAAAAGGGCAAGATAATCACAAAGAAATCGGAGTATAAAAAATACGAGAAGACCGGTTTCGGGACACCTACGGGAAAGATCGAACTCTATTCTACGGTGATGGAAAACCTGGGCTATGATCCGCTTCCCCACTATAAGGAACCCCCTGAAAGTCCCACCAGGACCCCTGATCTTGCCAAAAAGTATCCGTTGGTTCTTATCACGGGCGGTCGTTTTCATCCATTCTTCCATTCCGAACACCGCCAGGTGGAAACACTTCGCAAACGCTATCCCTGGGCTAAGATGCAGATCAATCCGGAGACAGCCAGGGACCTGGGTCTTAAAAACGATGACTGGGTCTGGATCGAGACCCAGCATGGCCGCGTCATGCAGAAGGTCCTTATTGACAAGGATATTGATCCCCGCGTTGTCCATGCACAGCATGGATGGTGGTACCCGGAGATGCCCGGTGAGGAGCCGTGGCTCCATGGGGTCTGGGTATCCAACATCAATGTTTGTACCGCGGGCGATGAGGAGACGTGCGATGAGGCCTTAGGGTCCTGGCCTTTGAGGACATTTCAGTGTAAGGTATATAAGGTCGAGAGCTTTAATGGGGATCACCCTTTAGCCAAGTAGGCGTTCGTCTGCTGCCGGTCTACCCTCCTGCCCCCTGTCGGGGTGGGAGGATGATCGGTTGCCAATTGAAAAGGAATTAAAGCCAACGAGATAATCATCCAAAGAAATTCGGAAAAAGGGTAGCCAATTCATGGAAATACGAGTATATAACATGATAACCTTATAATTGTCATGAGAAAGGAGGGAATTATCACGAGAGACTAAAAATGTGCCCTACAATGGGTAAGCCACTAACAATAACAAGGATGGTTTTCTGCCAGATGCTATCCGAAAATGGGGCTCTCTAAAAACGGGGGCTCCCAGAGAAAAGGAGGGAATGCAATGGGCGAATTGACACCTACGGCACGTTGGACCATAACACAGCCCTGGCGTGGACTCTTCGGTGTGGCCGTCACAGTGGGTTACGCGTTCTTGATCACGACCATTTTTGATCTAAAAACCTTTAACGGATATTTCACACTTCTCATCATGTCCTTTGTGCCCATTCTGGTTATGGTCGGTATGGGTTGGCAGCGTGGCACATATCCCTCAACCGAGGGGCTGCAGCAACCATGGCGCGGGATGCTGCTGACGGCTTTTGTGGTTCTTATTGGAGTCATTGCCAGTTATGTGATTCTTAATTTCCTGAGTCGCGGTGCTGCGCAACCCTTCACAAACGTTTATGCGATCACGGTCGTCATTACAACGTTCTTTCTCGTTATCGCATTTGGGTTGTGGCCTTTTAACAAACTGTCGCTTGGCGCCAGTGGATGGCTGACATTGCTTTTGGCATATGTGCTCATGTGGTATCTACTCAAACTGTTTTTTAGTTTCGATCTATTGTCTTTTCCTACCGGAGAATACCTGTCTTCAGTTAAAGCTGTTCCCTTCTATACCCAGGGCGGCCCACTGGCCCCATTTGCCGACATAGCGCCAAGCGGATTCTTCCGTTGGGAATGCGCCATTGCGTTCTATTTCTGGATGCTCATTTTTCTTTTTGTGTTTGCGGCACTGGATATGTGGCCGCTTCACAAATTCCCGGGGATCATGAAGCAACCTGTGCTGGGAATCGTTTTGGTCATAATCTGCGTGGTCCTTTCGGCTATCGCCTGGGGAATAGGCGTCAGCGCCTTAAAAATTGAACCGCTCAAGTTCATGCTTTATGGCGTTTGTTTTCTCTACGGATTACTGATGATGATGGTGATGTTCCAGATGTGGCCGGGCCGTGCACTTCCCG
>JACKQG010006403.1_pt1 | contig 12449 bp, 9 predicted proteins | sample 8237621 | NCBI WGS metagenome assembly JACKQG01 (sample SAMN15677084, study PRJNA649215) | marine metagenome | biome: marine; feature: Black Sea; material: saline water; isolation source: suspended particulate matter (SPM) from the Black Sea western gyre | collected 2013-06-09/2013-06-10 | depth...
CTTTATTCAGCGCCGGCACAAGAACGCCTATGAGGATTACAATAATACTCATAACCGTTAGCAGTTCAATAATAGTAAATGCCTTCTTTCTGCTGGACTGTTTTGCGATTGACTTCATTTTTTTCTCCTTAACTGTTTTAATTAAACATCTTTTTTATTTTGTTAGTACGGTTTTTATTGTTGCGAGCCTAAGCTCGTGATAACCTGAATCATTGGTAAAAATACCGCCAGAACGATAAGCATAACGATCCCGCCGAGCACAATAATCATAATCGGCTCAAGCATCGACATTAATGAGGCGACAAGCACGTCAACCTGCTCGTCGAAGTTGTCCGCTACTTTCAGAAGCATTTTGTCCAGGTCACCTGTTTCCTCACCGACAGCAACCATGTTGGATACGATTAAGTCAACGGTTTTGGACTGCCGTAACGGGCCGGCGAAGGTGTCGCCCTGTCTGATGGAATTGTGAACATTATTGAGCATATTGGAAAAGACTTCGTTTCCCGCAGTATCACGCGTAACGGTAATGGCATCCAGAATCGGCACACCGGCGCTAATCAATGTGCCAAGCGTTCTCGTCCATCTTGTGACCGAAACTCTATTAGTAAGCTGGCCCATAACCGGAAGCTTCAATTTGATGGCATCCAGAACATACCTGCCCATTTTAAACTTCCGTACGATTTGGAGTAGAAAAACGAAACAAAGCGGCACCGCCAATATAATCGCCCAGCCATATTGTGTTGCAATCCAGTTGCTTACACCGAGCACTGTGGTTGTTACGGGATTCAGCTGACCTTGCACCATCTCTTCGAGCACACTCTTAAACGACGGTATAACATATTTCATCAACGCCAGAAGAATGCCGAAAGCCGCACACAAAACCACCAGAGGGTAAACCATTGCACTTTTAACTCTTGATTTGAGTTTCTGGGCCTTTTCCATAAAGTCGGCCACACGAGACAATATCAAATCCAGCACACCACCAGTCTCGCCTGCCGCTACCATGCCGGTAAAAAGCCGGTCAAAGGTCTTGGGGTACCTGGCCATGGCTTCCGAAAGTGTGGATCCACCTTCTATATCATCGGCTACGTAACTGATGACCCTCTTGAATGTTCCGGACTTTTGCTGTTCTTCGAGAATCCTTAAAGACCGTAGAATGGGCAAGCCTGCATCCTGAAGTGTTGAAAGCTGTCGTGCAAACTGGGTTATATATTTGACTTTTACCTTGCCGCCGGAACCACGCTTGCGAGTTGTTCTTGCTGCGGTCCTCTTCCCTCCTTTTTTGACTGCACCTCGCTCACGAACCTTCGTGGGGAAATACCCCATGTTGCGTATCTTGCTTATTGCTTCCTTTTGGCTAAGGGCTTCTACCTCGTCTTTTATCTCTACGCCCTGTGTGTCCAGTGCTGAATATTGGAAAACCGGCATCTTAAATACCTCCTATGTATTAACTATTAACTGTACAAGTCCCGATTCATATACATTCAGTCCTTTACTATATTTCTTCCATTATTGTTTCTTTTACGATCTCATCTATGGTGCTAATGCCGTCATATATTAATTTCATGCCGTTATCACGCAGTAATTTCATGCCGTTTTTCTGAGCTGCCACACGCAACACAGCAGTTGAAGCCGAATTCATAACCAGGTCTCGTATCTCATCATTGAATACCATAATCTCAAAAACGCCAATTCGGCCTCTATAGCCGGTGCCGTTGCATTTGCTGCAGCCACGGCCGTAATAAAACTGTTTATCCTTAACATCTTCCGGTGTAAGTTGTAACTCCATTAGCTGCGCTTCACTTGGCTCGAACGCCGTTTTGCAGTTTTCGCATATTTTCCTCACCAACCGCTGGGAGATGATGCCTTCAATAGTAGCGGTAAGAAGAAACGGCTCAATACCTAAATCCAAAAGCCGTGCTATCGAGCTTGGTGCATCGGTTGTATGAAGAGTGGTAAACACAATATGGCCTGTCAGAGAGGATTGGGCGGCAATCTGCGCCGTCTCAAGGTCACGAATCTCGCCGACTAATATAATATCTGGATCCTGACGCAAAATTGAACGAAGGCACCTTGCGAATACCAAGCCAATAGACGGTTTCATTCCTACCTGAATAATACCGTCAATGTCATATTCTATAGGGTCTTCAGTGGTGATTATCTTCGTCCCGATGTCATTAAGCTCATTCAAGCCCGAGTAAAGAGTGGTAGTTTTGCCGCATCCGGTGGGGCCGGTAACAATTATAATACCGTTTGGCTTACGTATGAGTTTACGGATTATATTCTGGTCTTCTGGGCTCAATCCGAGTGCCCCCAAATCAAAGCTTGCCTGAGACCTGTCAAGGACACGCAATACAACGCTTTCTCCGAACATTGTTGGTAGAACACTGACACGCAAGTCGATTGGATTGTTTTGGACAGTCAGCGATATTCGGCCGTCCTGTGGAAGACGTCTTTCAGCAATGTCCAGATTTGCCATAACCTTTATACGTGAGCTGAGGGCCGCGGCAATATATTTTGGTGGAGGAATCATTTCGTAGAGCACGCCATCGATGCGATAACGCATCTTATATTCGTTTTCAAAGGGCTCAAAATGAATGTCCGAGGCCTTGTCGCGAATTGCTTGTAGTAAAACGAGGTTCAGCAATTTTTTTACAGGATTTGACTCGGATAGCTCCTTAAGTTCATCCAGGTCGATACTTTGATTCCTGCCTTCAAATTCCGCAAGGAAACTGTCACCTTGTATTTCATCTATCAGCTCGTTGATGTTTTCGTCTTCTGTCTCGTAATATTTAGTCAAGGTACTTTCCAGCGCATCACGGTCGGTTATCTTGGCGGTAACCTTGAAACCCATCAGTGTGCTTAGGTCATCGGTGGCTCTGAAGTTATCGGGGCTGTCAAGGGCAACAATCAATTCGTTTTTTTGCTTGTTATATTCTATTGGTACGATGTGGTATGTCTTGGCCATTTGAGCAGGCACCTTCTCAACCACATCAGGAGGGATTTCAACGCCATCCAGACTCACATATTCCATTCCGCGTTGGGCCGCAAGCGCCATTTGCAATTGGAAATCATCGACCAATCCAAGTTCGAGGAAAATCTGGCCTATTTGTACGCCTTGACGCTGGCTCTGGATTTTAAGGCAATCGTGAACCTGATTCCTGCTCAGAACACCCATCTTAATAAGAATTCTGCCGAGTGTTCTTCCCCTTAATTGCTCTACGGGAGGGAGCTTTTGTGCTTCTTTCATCTTTCCCATAAGAGTTTTCCCTTTACTGCTTTCATTTCAAAATCCACTTTATTATACGACAATAAAACCTTTTTGGCAAATAAATTATCGTATGGACATTTAGTTATTCGGACTATTGAGATTTCCCTTTTTCAAGCGTTTTGAAAACAAATTATAGTTAGCTTCCCATAAATAAAGATATTAACAGACTTAATAGGAGTAATATGCCAATATTTCCCCAAAAAAGCAGAAGAGTTGTGAAAAAAGCAAGAAATATGAGCTAATAGTATGTTAAATAGGGCAATATGGGTGCATTGGAAAGGAGATATGCTACTTAATGTGGCGAAAAAGGCGTATTCGTTATGGGACAATTAGTAATTCAGACTATTTAGTCTATTAACAAATAGTGCTAAAAAAATTAAAGGCTGAGGGTAAAGGCTGTTGGTTTGACTCGCAATTAAAAATGTGCGGATTATATTGAAGATATGTGTTAAATCACGGCTTATGCTGATTCAGTGCAGGCCACCTAAAATGGAAATGTCATTGCTAACAGATTTCCGCCTTGGCGGCCCCCAGCAGAATCAAGTTTGGCGATTTTGACATCGCTTCGAACAGGTTTGGAGACTATTTAATTTTAGTTATTTCAAAGATTACTGTGCCGCCGCGTGTGTATTCACAGGGATCGGGGCAGTGAATGTAGGCTTTGGTTTTATCTTCTTTTCCGTCAAGGCCCCATTGCGAAGGTTCAGAGACGCGCAGAGCATTATAATAAGGCATTAAAGAAGCCAGGCCATGCATGCAGACAGCGGTGTCGCTTACAAGCTGATAACCTGCCTTAAGGGTAAAGGAATCTCCTGTTTTATATGTTGGGCAATGGCCGTTAATTTCTTTTACGGTAATTACTAAATCCATATAACCAAATCTCCAATAATTAGGTTCACTTTAGATACTCTATACTATTATGCCGATTACGTCAGTTTGTTCAAGATATTTTTAGGCCGCGAGTAACACAGCTAATATGATTCGTTAAAGAGATAAGTTTTTTTGCAGCGTTAGTCTTAATATAAGTGTGCTTTGCAAACTATTCAAAACATCAGCTTCATAATGTGCTCAAGATCTGTTTGTTGATATAAAGGCAGAAAGCCATAGCGTGTGATTTCATTGTTGCTCGATGGCACATAAATTGAAAGTCCGGAGTAAGAAGAATCAGGCCTCTTAAATGCTCTGCTCACGATAAGACGGTTCTGGGACCAATCAAGAAAACTGCCGAGTTCTTTGCCGGCAATATCATTGTTAGCCGAGTTGAGAGCCTGTAAATAATACACCAAGTCATAAAACCTTTCACCCTCAAACTCGAATAGAATGGGATAGGAATTGGGCTGATTCAGACTTGACTTTTGTCCAAAAGATTTCAGTACAGGTGTAAGTTTTTCGGGGAGTATTTTTAGCTCCTTATTGCTAATCAGGGTGTACATAATGTAATGTTCATCTTCCTGCATAACAGTTTCGGCAAGGATTTCACCCGTGATATTCGGATCACGGGCAACCGAAGCAAGCGTCTTAGTGTAGTAAGTGTTAGGTGCATCCACTTTTAGCGGAGAGGCAAGTATATATTCGGCCGTGTCCACAAAATTATAAAGATTCTGGACTGCCGCACGCCCACACTGCTGAAGGAAAAGGAGTCTTACCTTGCCATCAGCTTTTTGATTAAAGTTTGCGACAATTTCTCCCGCCTCTGCGGCACGAAGCCATTTCCCAGAAACAAATCGTTTGTTTTCACTATGATTTCTAAACGGATTCCGGTCGAGACACATGTGGTTTAATGTTCCTCCGTGGTCTAGGAAGACAATACAGTAATTCTTTGCGTTCCACTTTTTTCGCACCCATTTGAGATATTTCCTCAATTCGTTCTCATCTGCACTGTCCTCGCTTTTCAGGATGATTTCTTTTCTTTGTGGTTTTCCATTTGCATGGTACAAAGCGATACGTTTCATTCCTTTGTTGTCTATAAAATCCGCCTGAACGACAACCGCAACCTTCGAGTTCACAATGCCCTTTGTTAAATCACTTAGTATGACCTTACCGAAAGGATTAAGGTCGTTATCGTAAGACATATAGTAAACGAAAACCCACTCGTACACATTTGCTTTTGGTTGGATAAGGGCAAAGCCGAGTAAGAAAAGCAGTAGCACTAACAAGCACAGCTTTATAATATATCTGTTGTTTCGCATATTTTATTCCCTGCAATCGCTGTTTTGGCCTTCGTATTATAGCATTTCCGGATTGTAGTTCAAAATACGTTTCAAGCGAAGGATAGAGTTTATGTGAAGATTATGGGCGACAAAATATTTGCTTTTAAAGTGTGTTTATTGGATTGATCCTACAAAACAATTGTAAATGGAAGATAAAGTAATTACGATAGTGCCCAACCTGAGTATCAAGGAGTATAAGATTATGGAAGAAGAGCTGATTGGGATAATAGGCGGTACGGGATTAGGCGAGGCATTGGCTGAGCATATCATTGATGCGGAGTTTTATGATATTAATACGCCTTTCGGCAGGCCGAGCACCTCTATCATGGTCGGCAGGATAGGACAAAAGCGAGTAGCATTTTTAAATCGTCACGGCAAGGGGCATAGATTTTCGCCGAGCGAGGTGCCGTTTGCGGCTAATATTTTCTCTTTGAAGAAACTCGGCGTCCATACGGTAATAGGTAGTGGGGCGATTGGGTCGCTTCGGGAGGAAATCGCCCCGGGAAACCTGATTATTGTTGATCAGTTTATTGACAAGACGTTCAAGCGGGTAAACAGTTTTTACAGGGATTTTGGTGCGGTGCACTGCGAGATGGCTCAGCCGGTTTGTGGGAGAGTGCGAGAGATACTTATTGACACGGCCCAAGGTATCGATATTAAGACTCATCTTAAAGGTACATATGTATGCATGGAAGGGCCGCAGTTTTCAACGAGGGCCGAATCACTTATGCACCAAAGCTGGGGCGCTGATTTGATTGGTATGACTGCTATGCCGGAAGCGAAACTGGCCAGAGAGGCGCAAATGTGCTACGTTCTGATTGCCTTAGCCAGTGATTATGACTGCTGGAAGCCGCAAGAGGCGACAAAGAACAAACAGACTCTGCTCAAAGAGATAATCGGCAATCTCCAGGTGGCAACGTGTAATTGTCTGGAACTTGTAAAGGCCGTTTTGGCAGGTGAGCGCAAACTTGTTTGTGATGACTGTCACTGTAGAAATAGTCTCGAATTGGCTGTCTGGACAGACCAGAGTCAAATCGCGATGGCTGATAAAGAAAAATTGAAAGTACTTTTTGAATAGTTCAATTATTTAACAAGGATAACAAGGATGAAAAGAGGTGTTCGGAAAATATTTCTTTTGGTGGCTGGCGTTGCTGTTATATCGATTGCGGGCTGTGGGCAGCCGGAACCACCCAGCGATAAAATGAGCAGACTAATATCGGTGGAAAATACGAGATTAAAAAAGGAATTAGACCTGCGCAACAAGGAAATCGAAAGATTAAAAGGGCTGCATAACAAAGAGAGCAAAAAGCAGGATAAACTGCTTGCCGAATGTATGCAGGAAAAAAAGAATTGGCAGCGGAAGGCCCAACAAAACGTGAGAAATCAGGTAAAAGGAGTTTTTGATTCTGTTATGGAACAAAACGCAAAACTTGCTGAGGAAAATGAAAAGCTCAAAGCGCAAATAGAGAAACTCCGAGGCCCGTGAAGCGAAATATAAGATACACTTCACACCTCACAAGATATATTAGGTGGTAGCTTAGAGGGTGCTAACGTCCAAAAAAATCACACATAAAGAGCAGAAAAACCAAAAAAGAATAATATTGCAAATCTTTGCAATTAAATACCAAATCGGATAGAATACAGGTCTTTATTATTCCTGACGTTGGTTTTGAAAGGACCGAATTTGCAATGAGTTTTGAAAAGTTTTTTAATCCTGAATCTGTTGCTATAGTTGGAGCATCCCGCCAGAAAAGCAAGGTGGGATATGAAATCTTAGCCAGTATGATGGAGGCGGGATATAAGGGTCAAATATATCCGGTTAACCCAAAGGCAGATAATATTGAAGGATTGAAGTGCTATCCTGACCTTGTATCCATCAAACAAGTGCCCGAGCTGGTGATTATTATCGTTCCTGCCAAATTTGTACCGGCAATTATGCAGCAGTGTGCAAAGATTGGGACGCGAGCTGTCATTATTATTACAGCCGGATTTAAAGAGGTCGGTGACGAGGGCAGAGAGCTTGAACAACAGATTATTCAAATAGCCGGCCAAGCCGGCATCAGAGTCATAGGTCCAAACTGTCTTGGAGTGATAGCACCTGCATACAATTTAAATGCAAGTTTCGGTGGAACCATACCGAGGCCAGGCGCCATTGGATACCTCTCACAATCAGGGGCATTGTTAGCGGCCATTCTTGATATGGCTAACACCAACAATATCGGCTTCAGTAAGCTTATAAGTATAGGCAACAAAGCGGATGTAGATGAATTGGATTTGATAAAGGTTTTAGGTGAGGATCCTGAAACCAAAGTTATCGCTGGCTATCTTGAAAGTATTACCGATGGCAATGCTTTTGTCAGCCAGGCGGAGCGAATTTCTCATAATAAACCCATACTACTTATGAAATCCGGCGGGACAGCGGCAGGTGCGAAGGCCGCCTCATCACATACCGGAAGTCTGGCCGGCAGCGAAACAGCCTATGGGTGTGTATTTGAACGGGCGGGAATAATTCGATGTAATTCGATAAAGGAACAATTTGATTATGCCCAGGCCTTTGGAAATCAACCGCTTCCGGCCGGACCACGCGTTGCTGTTATCACCAATGCGGGCGGCCCGGGGATAATGGCCGCTGATGCTGTCGAGAGAGAGGGGCTTAGCTTTTCGAAACTAACCGATGAAACGGTAAGTAAATTAGCATCTAAGTTGCCGGTGGCTGCGAACTTATATAATCCTATCGATATTTTGGGAGATGCATTGGCCGACCGGTATGAGTTTGCGATTGATGTTGTTCTTGATGATCCCAATGTGGATACTATTCTGGTGCTTCTGACTCCACAGGCGATGACTGAATCTGAGGGTACTGCTGAGGCTGTTGTCAAAATATCTCGAAAAAAACCTGCAAAGCCGATTTTTGCCTGTTTCCTGGGTGCAGGCAAAATTGAAGATGGTGTGAAAATCTTGCGGGAAGGAAAAATTCCTGTGATAGATTGCCCCGAAAGTGCCGTAGCAACAATCAAAGTTATGACTGATTATGTAAGATGGCGATCCAGGCCGAAACGAGTCGTAAAACTGTTTCCGGTTAATCGACGTAAGGTTGAAGGCATTATCGAACGACATCAGCGACAGGGTATTCGGGAAGTTGGAGAGACCGAATCAAAGGAGATACTCGAAGCATACGGCTTTGTTACACCGAAAGGTTCTATCGCAGCTACATCTGAGCAGGCGGCAAATATTGCTCAACAGTTGGGATTCCCCGTTGTATTGAAGATTTGGTCGCCTGATATATTACACAAATCGGATGTTGGTGGTGTTAAGGTTGGGCTCAATAGTGAGCAGGAAGTTAAAGATGCCTTCGACCTGATGATGTATCGAATACCAAAAAAACAGCCCGAAGCAAATATACTTGGTGTTCTTGTACAGGAGATGTGCAAGAGCGGAAAAGAGGTTATTCTTGGGATGAATCGCGACCCGCATTTTGGTCCATTGATGATGTTTGGGATGGGCGGGATAATGGTGGAAGTTCTTAAGGACGTTTCATTTTATCTGGCGCCCCTGACGGCTGAAGAAGCCGAGCGTATGCTGATTAACACGAAAACATATCAAATGCTAAAGGGTGTACGCGGGCAGGAAGGTGTGGATATAAAAGCAATAGCCGAAGGATTGCAAAGACTTTCGCAATTGGTTACGGAATTTCCTCAGATTCAGGAGATGGACATAAATCCGTATGTTGTTGGCCCCGAAGGCACAACGCCGATTGCTGTCGATGCCAGAATGAGTATAGAGAAATAAATATGCATGAATTTAACTGGAAAGAAAAATATAAAGAGAAGGTAAGTACTGCTGCTGTCGCTATGAAATTAGTTAAGTCCGGCAACAGTATATTTATAGGGACCGGATGTGGCCAGCCCCAACATCTTGTCAACGCTTTGGTTGAATATTCCAGCCATATTTACGATGCTCATATCGTACATCTTTTGACGATGGGTGCTGCGCCGTATGCCGATGAGAAGTTCCGCGAAAAGTTCAAGATGAACACCTTTTTTATTGCTGACAATGTGCGGGATGCTTTATATAAAGGCATCGGAGATTATACACCGATATTCCTGTCTGAGATACCGCTTGAGTTTGAGACCGGAAGAATTCCCATCGACGTTGCTATGGTTTCTGTAACACCGCCCGATGTAAACGGGCTGTGTAGCCTTGGTGTTTCAGTGGACATTGTTAAATCTGCCGCTGCCAATGCCAGGTATGTAATTGCGCAGGTCAACAGCCGTATGCCTCGGACATTCGGAGACAGTTTCATTCACATTAATGCCATCGATATGTTGGTTCCTTATGATGAGGATATAATCGCGCTTCCGATACCAGAATCGAATGAGACTTTACGCCGTATCGGCCAGAATATCGCCAGTCTTGTCGAAGACGGCAGCACTATTGAGTGTGGTATTGGACGTATACCCCAGGCGCTTGCTGAATATCTGGTGTATAAAAAAGACCTTGGCGTTCACACAGAGATGTTCAGCGACTGGATTATTGACCTGATTGAGTGCGGGGCAATTACGTGCGCAAAAAAGTCTCTGAATAGAGGGAAGGTTGTGGCGAGCTTTTGCATGGGCTCGCAGAAGTTGTACGATTTTATCAACAATAATCCCTTCTTCGAATTTTATCCAACAGAGTATGTTAACGATATTTATACCATCAGCCAGCACGATAAAATGGTTGGAATTAACGTCGGACTGGAAATCGATTTGACAGGCCAGGTCTGCTCGGACTCGTTGGGTTATAAATTCTACAGTGGTATTGGGGGCCAGGTTGATTTTATTCGTGGGGCTGCGAGAAGCAGGGGTGGCAAAGCTATAATTGCTTTGCCCTCTACCGCAAGAGATGGAAAAGTTTCGCGGATTGTACCGCGTCTGACCGAAGGGGCCGGCGTGGTTACGACGCGTGGAGATATTCACTATGTAGTTACCGAATATGGGATCGCGTATTTGCACGGTAAAAGTATCAGAAAAAGAGTGCTGGACCTGATTAATATCGCGCATCCTAAGTTCCGGAAAGAGCTTATTCAGGCGGCGAAAGCTCAAAACTATATTTATGAAGACCAGATTGAGTTGACCTGGGACCAGGTTGCTTATCCAGAAGAATTGGAGCGCTATGAAACGCTGCGAGATGGTACGGAGATATTCTTCAGACCTGTTAAACCTACCGATGAGCCGGCACTTTCAGAAATGCTGTATTCGCTGAGTGAAGAATCCGTCCGCACTCGTTATATGACCCATACTGTAGTATTCCCTCATAGAGATATTCAACGCTTCACCAATATCGACTATCGTCAGGATATCGCCATTGTTGCTGTTATTCCCCGTGTTTCAGGCGAGGAAATCGTTGCACTTGTTCAATATTTTCTTGACCCTAAAACACAGGCTGCGGAGGTGGCCTTCCTTGTCCAGGATGAATGGCAGCAAAAGGGAATGGGGACCTTTCTTCTGGACTACATTACTCAAATAGCTAAACAACGCGGCGTAAAAAAGTTCTATGCAAAAGTATTACCGACCAATGAACCGATGCTTGCCATTTTTCATAACTCCGGCTACAAGGTGAATACTGAATTCGACGGCTACGCCTATGACATTACGTTTGATTTGACAAAGCGGGAACAATAGGAGTGAATTTGGGAGCGAAAAAAGCTGCTTTTATTTATTCAACCGAGCTTGAGAAGTATAGTTATCCGGCTGATTGTCCGTTTAATACGAGCAGGGCGGGGCAGGTGAGAAAGATTCTAAATTCCATGGCTCTTCTCTCTGGCGACAACAGTAGTGAGGTGACGCCTGTTCCTGCCGAGAGAGTTGTGCTGAAAAAATTTCACTCAGCCCGTTATCTGCACGCATTAAAAACAGCGGCCAAGGGGCATTGGGATACCGAAGCACTGAATATGGGAATCGGAACACTGGATTGCCCTGTTTTTGCCGGGATGTATGACTACGGAGTTCTGGCCACCGGAGGGACACTTACCGGCGCCAAAATGATTCTGTCGGGTTCTGCTGAGGTGGTGTTTAATCCCTCAGGTGGATTTCATCACGCCGGGCCGGAACGAGCGTCCGGCTTTTGCTATATTAATGATGTGGCCCTGGCATGTATGATATTAGCTGAAGAAGGCAAGAGAGTTTTGTATCTTGATGTGGACGTTCATCACGGCGATGGCGTTGCATACGGATTCTATGACCGCTCTGATGTGATGACCATATCATTTCATGAAAGTCCGGAAACACTGTTTCCCGGAACAGGATTCGTCGAAGAAATCGGTAAAGGAGAAGGTAAAGGCTATTGTGTAAATATTCCTCTGCCGGTCGGTACTTATGATGAAGTATATATCAAGGCATTTGAGGCCATTGCTCTGCCGTTAATTGGCGCATACAATCCTGATGTAATTGTCTTTGAGTTGGGAGCTGATGCCCTTGCCGGCGACCCGCTTGCACATCTATGTCTTACTAACAATGCTTATGCTGAAGTTATCAGGCATCTGTTAAGTTTTGATAAACCAATAGTTGCCACCGGAGGAGGTGGTTACAATATCGAAAACACCGTAAGGGCATGGGCTTTGGCATGGAGTATCTTTGCCGGAGCTGAAAGCGACCATGAGATGCATCATGGCGTCGGTGGTGTTATGCTCGAAAGTACGGACTGGCAGGGGGGCTTGCGGGACAGAGCTTTGGCGGTTAGCCAGACACAGCGTGAAATGGTTGTCCCTGCTGTAGAGGCAACGATAGAGGCGGGTCTAGGAAAAAACTTTTCCACTTAAAACACAAAAATCGTGGCCGGCGAAAAAAAAAACCCCACCAATTTTTTTTTATTGACTTTGGGGTTTTTAAATTTTTTTGTCAAATATTTTTTCGTCCCCCCCCACACAAGTGTGAAGAGGGGTTTCAAGGGAAGAACACCACCCGCCACAGTCGCGAAGGACCCCCTGA
>JACKQG010006404.1_pt1 | contig 12445 bp, 12 predicted proteins | sample 8237621 | NCBI WGS metagenome assembly JACKQG01 (sample SAMN15677084, study PRJNA649215) | marine metagenome | biome: marine; feature: Black Sea; material: saline water; isolation source: suspended particulate matter (SPM) from the Black Sea western gyre | collected 2013-06-09/2013-06-10 | depth...
GATCCCTCCTCCAGGTGTGTCCGGCGGCGGGGGCAGACCGCCTCCGTCCGGCGGGTGAACGCCGCCTACCAGTGGGCGCGGGTGAGGCTCGGCGGGCTCAGCTTCCGGGTCGCCGCCTCGGACGGCCGGCCGATGGCCGCCATGCCGACCGTGACCGAGTGGGAGCTCGGGCCGGGCGAGCGCTACGACCTGCTGCTGGTCGGCGGCCAGCCCGGGCTGAGGAGCGCCACCGTCGAGTACCTCGACGACCACAGCGGCGGCGTGCTGGGCGCCGTCTCGACCCGGATCCAGGTGATCTGAGCCCTCCTGCGGCGGCGGCGGCGCTGCGGATATCCTTTCGCCGTGCCTTCGACTCCGCCGCAGCTCCAGACCACCACCCTCTGGCAATTCAGCTCGCGCAGCTACGGCAAGCACCAGCAGGGCAGCGACGACTACCGCGGCGCCACGCCCTCGTACGTGATCTGGAACCTGCTGCAGCGCTTCACCGCCCCGGGCGCCCTGGTGATCGACCCGATGGCCGGCAGCGGCACCACCCTCGACGTCGCCCGCGACCTCGGCCGGCGGGCGCTCGGCTACGACCTGCAGCCGACGCGCAAGGACATCTTCCGCGCCGACGCCCGCGAGCTGCCGCTCGAGGACGGCAAGGCCGACTTCGTCTTCGTCGACCCGCCTTACGGCCGCAACCTGCGCTACTCCGGCCAGCCCGAGTGCATCGGCGAGCTCGACGCCCACGACGAGGCCTACTTCGAGGCCATGGAGCGGGTCTTCGCCGAGATCGAGCGGATCCTGCGCCCCGACCGCTACCTGGCGGTCTACGCCTGCGACGTCTGGAGCCGCAAGGGCTTCGTGCCGATCGGCGCCCGCTTCGTCTACCAGCTGGTGCAGCGCTTCACGCCGGTGGACCACATCGCGGTCACGCGCGGCAGCAAGGACCTCAAGAAGGGCAACTACCACAAGGCCGCCGAGGAGACCAACTTCTTCCTGCGCGGCTTCAGCCACCTGCTGGTGTTCCGCAGCTAGGCAGCGCCCCACGCGCCCCGGTCCCCGGCCTACTTCAGGATCGCCTCGACCACCTCGCCGTGGACGTCGGTCAGCCGGAAGTCGCGGCCCTGGAAGCGGGCGGTCAGCCTCTTGTGGTCGATGCCGAGGCAGTGCATCACGGTGGCGTTCAGGTCGTGGACGTGGACCGGGTCCTCGGTGATCGAGTAGCTGTAGTCGTCGGTGGCGCCGTGGGCCACCCCGCCCTCGACGCCGCCGCCGGCGAGCACGGTGGTGAAGCAGCGGCCGTGGTGGTCGCGGCCGTAGTCCTGGTCCGTCAGGTTGCCCTGGCTGTAGACGGTGCGGCCGAACTCGCCGCCCCAGACGATCAGGGTGTCGTCGAGCATGCCGCGCTGCTTCAGGTCCTGGATCAGGCCGGCGGTCGGCTGGTCGACGTCGCGGCAGCTTCGCCGGATGGTGTTCGGCAGGTCGAAGTGGTGGTCCCAGCCGCGGATGTAGAGCTGCACGAAGCGCACCCCGCGCTCCACCATCCGCCGCGCCAGCAGGCAGGAGGCGGCGAAGGTGCCGGGGGTGCCGACCTCGGGGCCGTAGAGCGCCTTGACGTGCTCCGGCTCGCCGCTGGTGTCGACCAGGTCGGGCACCGAGCTCTGCATCCGGAAGGCCATCTCGTACTGCTCGGTGCGGGCGCGGATCTCGGGGTCGCCGGTCTGCTCGAGGCGGTGGGCGTTGAGCGCGCCCAGGCCGTCGAGCAGGCGGCGGCGGCCGTCCCGGCCGAGGCCGGGCGGGTCGGAGAGGTAGAGCACCGGGTCGCCCTGCGCCCGCAGCGCCACGCCCTGGTGCTCGGAGGGCAGCCAGCCGGTGCCCCACAGCCGCGAGAACAGCGCCTGGGCCTCAAGGCGGCCGGTCCAGGTCGGCGTCATGACGACGTAGGTCGGCAGGTCCTGGTTTGCGCTGCCCAGCCCGTAGCTGAGCCAGGCGCCCAGGCTCGGCCGCCCCGGCAGCTGGTGCCCGGTCTGGATGAAGGTCATCGCCGGGTCGTGGTTGATGGCCTCGGTGTGGCAGCTGCGGACGATGGCGAGCTCGTCGGCGACGCCGCCCATGTGCGGCAGCAGCTCGCTGATCCAGGCCCCGCACTCGCCGCGCTGGGCGAATTGGAACCGCGACGGCGCCACCGGGAAGCGCGCCTGGCCCGAGGTCATGGTGGTCAGCCGCTGGCCCTGACGAACCGATTCGGGCAGGTCCTGGTCGAAGCGGTCCTTCAACTGCGGCTTGTGGTCGAAGGTGTCGAGCTGGGAGAGGCCGCCGGACAGGAACAGGCCGATGACCGCCTTGGCCTTGGGCGGGTGGTGGAAGGCCGACAGCGCCGCGCCCGGGCCGAGGACCGGGTCCCGGCCGCCCCGCGCGCCCGCCGCCGCCCCGCGGGCGAGCAGGCCGCTGCCGCCCAGCAGCGATGCCAGCGCCGCGCCGCCGATGCCGGCGGCGCTGTCGCCGAGGAACGCCCGCCGCGTGAGCTGCCGGCGCAGCTCCTCGCGGGGACCCTGGTGGTCTCGAGGGGCGGGCATCAGGACTTGGTGACGGTCTCGTCGAGGTTGAGGATCAGGCTGGAGACGGCGGCCCAGGCGGCGAGTTCGGCGTCGTCGATGCCGCCGGTGCCGGGCGGCCGCGGCGCCTCGCCGACGGCGAGCAGCGCGGCGGCCGCCGCGGGGTCCCGCTGGAAAGCGGCGAGCTGGCCGCGGAACTGCTCCAGCAGCACCGCGCGCTCGAAGTCGTCCGGCTGACGCGAGGTCGCCAGGCGGAAGGCGCGCGCGGCCACGGCGTCGGGCTCCGGGCCGGCCTCGCGCCGCGCCCGCAGGCCCAGCATCCGCGCCGCCTCGACGAACTGGACGTCGTTCATGAGCGCCAGCGCCTGCAGCGGCGTGTTGGTGCGCGCCCGCCGCACCGAGCAGGACTCGCGCGTCGGAGCGTCGAACAGCCCCATGGTGGGCGGCGGCGCGGTCCGCTTCCAGAAGGTGTAGAGGCTGCGGCGGTAGAGCGCCTCGCCGCTGTCGCGCTCGAACCGGACGGTGTTGCTGCCGCTGTAGCCGACCGCCTTCCACAGCCCGTCCGGCTGGTAGGGCTTGACGCTCGGGCCGCCCTGCTTCTCCACCAGCAGGCCGCTGGCGAACAGCGCCAGGTCGCGGATCTGCTCGGCGTCGAGCCGGTGGCGCGGGCCGCGGGCGAGCAGGCGGTTCTCGGGGTCGCGCTCGAGCAGCTCCGGGGCGGCGCGGGACCGCTGGCGGTAGGTCGCGGAGGTCACGATCAGGCGCTGCACGTGCTTGAGGTCCCAGCCGCTGTCGACGAGCTCGACCGCCAGCCAATCGAGCAGCGCCGGGTGGCTCGGCCACTCTCCTTGCGAGCCGAAGTCCTCGGAGGTCTTGACGATGCCGGCGCCGAAGAAGCGCTGCCACAGGCGGTTGACCGCCACACGGGCGGTCAGAGGGTGGCTGCCGTCGACCAGCCAGCGGGCCAGCTCGAGGCGCGACGCGCCGCGGTCGCCGGAGCCGAGGCTGCCGAAGACCGCCGGGATGCCGGCGCTGAGCTCCTCGCCGGGGGCGTCGTACTGGCCGCGCTCGAGCAGCCGTGCCGGGCGCCGCTCTACGCGCTCGCGCACCACCAGGGTGGTGGGGACGGCGGCCTGGAGCGCCGCCAGGGACTCCGCCAGCGCGACGGTCTGGTCCTGCAGCGCGGCCCACTCGGGCGAGTGGCGGCGCCGGAAGTGATCGCGCAAGGTGGTGCGCTGGGCCGGGCTGCGCGCCTCGCCCGCGGCCCGCAGCGCCAGGGCGACCTCGCGCGGCAGCTCGCCGAGCTCCTGCCGGGGGACGCGGAAGCTGAAGCCGGCGGCGCCGCCGTGGTTGGCGATCTTGAGCAGGACGCGGTTGGCGCCCGCCCGCAGGTCGAGCCTCACCCGGTCCTGGTCGGCGGCCAGCGCGCGCGCGACGAAGCGGTCGGTGTGCAGCTCGCCGTTGAGCCACAGCTTGAAGGAGTCGTCGCTGCCGAGCGCCAGCTCGACCTGCCTGGCGGACGGCGCGCGGATGACGCGGGCGAGGTAGGTCGCGGAGACCTCGCCGGGGAGCTGGTGCGGCTCGCCGTCGGCGGCGTCGAGCGGCTCCCAGGTGACCCCGCTCCGGTCGCCCTCCGGGCCGAAGTCCCGCTGGTGGGCGTCCTCGGCGCTGTCGGCCGGGTACGGACCTGACTTCTGCCACGGCTCCAGCGTGACCGGCGCCAGCGAAGGATCGTCGCTGACCGAGACCCGGAAACGCCGCAGGGTGTGCTGCTTGTGCACCGACTCGAAGCGCAGCCGGACGCGCAGCTCGGTGCCCCCGGCGAAGCCGAAGGGCGACGCCGGGGCGAACACCGCCTGGTGCTCCTCCCCGGTCCGCGGCAGGAGGGCCCAGCCGGTGTCGGCGCGGCCGTCGAGCGCGGCGGTGATCGGCCACAGGTCCTGCGAGAAGTCGGCGACGGCGTGGACCAGCGCCACCGGCTGGAAGTCTTCGGTTCCGGCGGGGGCCGCCGCGACCTCGAAGCCGCTCATGACGACGTTGCCGTTGTCGGGCCAGCGGCCGACGCCGACCACGTCCGGCGGCAGCAGGACCTCGAGCCGCAGGGCGCGGATCCGCTCCATGGGCGCCCTGCCGCGCAGCTCGTAGACCTCGATGTCCGGACTGGGGCCGCCGGCGTCGATGGCGCCGCCGGGGCCGAGGTCCAGCGCGGTGCCGTTGACGCTGGCCAAGCCGTCTGGCCGGAACGGGCTCCAGCGGTCGGCGATCGCCCAGCGCTGCTCCAGCTCCCACTCGGCCTGGGCGGCGTCGCTCGCCGGCATCGGCGCCTCCATCGCCGCCCGCTGCCCGGCCAGCTCGGCGCCGAGACGTCCCAGTTCGGATTCCTGCTGGCGCGACGGCACCCTCAGGACCGGCGGCGGCGCCATGATGTTCTCGTCGCTGGCCTTCTCGTCGAAGTTGTTGAAGAAGGCGAACATCCGGTAGTAGTCCCGCTGCTGCAACGGGTCGAACTTGTGGTCGTGGCACTGCGCGCAGCCCATGGTCAGGCCGAGGAACACGGTCGAGGTGGTGTCCACCCGGTCCATGGCGTACTTGGCCAGGAACTCCTCGGCGATCATTCCGCCTTCGGCGCTGGTCGGGTTGCAGCGGTTGAAGCCGGTGGCGACCAGGTCGTCGGTGGTCGGCTCCGGAAGCAGGTCGCCCGCGAGCTGCTCGACCACGAAATCATCGAAGGGCTTGTTGTCGTTGAAGGCGCGGATGACCCAGTCGCGGTAGGGCCACATGGTGCGCTGGTTGTCGAGGTGCAGGCCGTGCGTGTCGCCGTAGCGGGCCGCGTCGAGCCAGTGGCGCGCCAGGTGCTCGCCGTAGCGGGGCGAGTCGAGCAGGCGGTCGACGGCGCGCTCGTAGGCGTCCGGCGACGGGTCGGCCAGGAAGTCGTCGAGCTCGTCCAGGCTCGGCGGCAGGCCGGTCAGGTCGAGGCTTACCCGGCGCAGCAGGGTGGCGCGGTCGGCGGCGGGGGAGGGGGCGAGGCCCTCCTGCTCCAGCCGCTGCAGCACGAATCGATCGGCCGGGCTCCGCAGCCACTGCTCGTGTTCGACCGCGGGCAGCTCCCCGGTCACCGGCGGCACCAGGGACCAGTGGAGGTCGTATCGGGCGCCCTGGTCGATCCACCGGCCCAGGACTTCGACCTGCTCCGGCGTCAGCGACTTGCCGCTCTCCGCCGGCGGCATGTGGTCGTCGAAGTCGCCGGTGCTGACGCGGTACCACAGCTCGCTCTCCTCGCGGTCGCCCGGCACCACCGCGGCGGAGCCCCGCGCCGCCGCGGTGGCGCCGTCGAAGGTGTCGAGCCGCAGCTTGGCCTTGCGCGTTCCCGGGTCGGGACCGTGGCACACGAAGCAGTTCTCCGACAGGATCGGGCGGACGTCGCGGTTGAAGTCGACCGGCTCCGGGTCGCCCCCTCGCGGGGCGGCGAAGATCGGAACGGCGGCCGCGGCTGCGGCCAGCAGCAGGGTGGTGGCGGATCGGGGGGAGAGCATGCCGAGCCACGATTCTAGGCGAAATACCGGGGTCAGACCTCGATTGAAAGGAGAGGTCCGACATTGGATTCATATCGATGTCTGACCCCATGATGGCCTCTCGACCCCGAGGCTCAAGCAAAATGCCGGTCGCGATCCGATGCCGCGGGGCAAGGCTCGGCCCCGACGGGGAGAGCAGAAAAGAACCGAGCTCTGCGGCGACGTGAGAGCGTTTCGCTCGGTCAAAGCCGCAGAGCTCGGTTCTTTTCTGCTCTCCCCGTCGGGGTCGAGCCGGGTACCCGATCACTCGATCAGAAACCCATTCCTCCACCCATCCCGCCCATCCCGCCCATGCCACCACCAGGCGGCATCGCCGGCGCGGCGTCCTCCTTGATCTCGGTGACGAGGGCCTCGGTGGTGAGCAGCAGGGTGCTGACGGAGGCGGCGTTCTGCAGGGCCGAGCGCACGACCTTGGTCGGGTCGATGACGCCGTCGGCCACCAGGTCGACGTACTGGTCGGTGGCGGCGTTGTAGCCCATGCTGAACTTCTTCTGGCTGCGGACGCGGTCGACCACGATCGAGCCGTCGAGGCCGCCGTTGGCGGCGATCTGGCGGATCGGGGCCTCCAGGGCGCGGCGCACGATCTGGGCGCCGAACTTCTGGTCGCCGGGCAGCACCATCTTGTCCAGCACCGCCTGGGCGCGGATCAGCGATGTGCCGCCGCCGGGCAGGATGCCTTCCTCGGCGGCCGCGCGGACCGCGTGCAGAGCGTCCTCGACGCGGGCCTTCTTCTCCTTCATTTCGGCCTCGGTGGCCGCGCCGACGTTGACCACGGCGACGCCGCCGGCCAGCTTGGCCTGGCGCTCGACCAGCTTCTCCTTGTCGTAGTCGGAGGTGGCCTTGTCGATCTCGGCCTTGATCTGCTCCATGCGGGACTTGATGTCCTTGGCGGAGCCGGCGCCCTCGATGATGACCGTCTCATCCTTGTTGATGGTGACCCGCTTGGCGCGGCCGAGCAGGTCGAGGGTGGCCTTCTCGAGCGAGTAGCCCAGGTCCTCCATCAGCGCGGTGCCGCCGGTCAGGACCGCGATGTCCTGGAGCATGGCCTTGCGGCGTTCGCCGAAGCCCGGGGCCTTGACGGCGCAGCACTTGAAGATGCCGCGCAGCTTGTTGACCACCAGGGTGGCGAGGGCCTCGCCCTCGACGTCCTCGGCGATGATCAGCAGCGGCTTGCCGGCCTTGGCGACCTCCTCGAGCACCGGCAGCATGTCGCGGACGCTGGAGATCTTCTTCTCGTAGATCAGGATGAAGGGGTCCTCGAGCTCGCAGCTCATCGACTCCATGTCGGTGGCGAAGTGCGGCGACAGGTAGCCCTTGTCGAACTGCATGCCCTCGACCCAGGTGATCTCGGTCTCGAGCGAGCGGCCCTCCTCGACGGTGATGACGCCGTCCTTTCCGACCTTCTCGAAGGCCTCGGCCAGCTTGCCGCCGATCTCGGAGTCGTTGTTGGCGGCCACCGTGGCGATCTGCTTGATCTCCTCGATGCTCTTGACCGGCGTCGACTTCTTCTTCAGGAAGGAGACGACCTCGGCCACCGCGGCCTCGATGCCGCGCTTGAGCTCGACCGGGTTGACGCCGGAGGTGACGCAGCGCAGGCCCTCCTCGAAGATGGCCTCGGCCAGCACCGTGGCGGTGGTGGTGCCGTCGCCGGCGACGTCGCTGGTCTTCGACGCGACCTGGCGCACCAGCTGGGCGCCGATGTTCTCGTACTTGTTCTCGAGCTCGATCTCCTTGGCGACGGTGACGCCGTCCTTGGTCACGGTCGGGGTGCCGTAGCTCTTCTCGATGATGACGTTGCGGCCGCGGGGGCCGAGGGTGACCTTGACGGCGGCGGCGAGCTTCCTGACACCGTTGCGGATGTGCTCTCTCGCGTCCTGGTCGTAGGCGATTTTCTTGGCAGCCATGATTTCAGCTAGGTTGGGGGTATCCGGGAATCAGGCCGTTCAGCCCACGATGCCGAGGATGTCTTCCTCGGACAGGATCAGGTATTCCTCGCTCTCCCACTCGACCTCGGTGCCGGCGTAGGAGGTGAAGAGCACGGTGTCGCCCCTCTTGACGGTGAACTCGGTGCGCTTGCCGTCTCCGAGCACGCGGCCGTCGCCGAGGGCGATGACGGTGCCCTGCTTGGGCTTCTCCTGCGCCGAATCGGGCAGGACGATGCCGCCGGCGCTGATTTCGGCGGCGGCGAGGCGCTGAACGAGGACCTTGTCACCCAGGGGGCGAATGGCAACTTTTTTGGCGGTCTTGGCCATCGGGACTCTTTGTTTCTTTACTCAGGCCCGTTGGTCGGGCGGATCTCGCGGAGGACTTGACGGACGGTGATGCGCAGGATCTCGGCGGTGATCGGCTTGCGCAGGATGGTGCGCGCGCCGGCCTCGAGGGCGGCCGATTCGATGGCCCGCGACGGATGTCCGGTCATGAGGATGCTGGGAACCACCATCCCCGCCGACTGAAGCTGCAACAGCACTTCCAGCCCGGTGAGGGTCGGCATGTGGACGTCGAGCAGGGAGAGGGCGAAGGCATCCGGACGGGCGAGCAGGCGCTGGAGCGCCTGGGAGCCGTCCTCGGCCAACTCGACGTCGAAACCAGCGGCCACCAGCAAGGCTTGCAGCACCTTGCGGGAGTCGAGGCTGTCGTCGGCGACCAGGATGCGGTAGGGCATGGCGGTTTGACCGACCTACCTGTGCAACCGCTGTGCCACCGGGCAAGAATTCCGCCTGATGACCCAAGTCATTATGAATAAGTAACTTCCGCGCTTCGTCCGGCCCTGCCCGTGCGGCACTTCCTGCTGGAATGGCAGTCCAGGCGGTCAGAACAGGGGATCTTCCTCGTCCTCGCCTTCATCGCCGAAGTCCGGCACACCCTCGTGGAGCTCCTCCTCCTCGGCGAATTCGGACTCGGTCTGGGCTCGCTGCTCGCCGACCCGCAGCAGCTCCTCGTCCTTCCACCGGTCGACCGCCGCCACCAGCTCCTCCCGAGCCAGTTGGCTGCCGCACAGCAAGCACCGGCAGCCCCCCTCCAAGGCCTCCAGAGCCTCCGTGAAGCTCGAGATCTCATATTCGCATTGCAGGCATTTCATTGGGGTCGTACCTCCCAATTCAATTGATGTCTGACCCCGAAATGGCGGCCTCCCGAAGGGCTTGGAGGGCGCCGGAGCGGTGGAGGGCGTGGAGGGCGCCGGAGAGGTACTCGGCGGCGGTGCCGTCGGGGTTCTCCTCCTCGAGGAAGCGGGTGCAGGCGGCGCTGGCGCCGACCAGGTAGCCGGCCTCGGCCTGGTCTTCGTGCCAGAAGCGGTCCCACTCGCTGAAGCGGCTCTCGGCCCGGCGCGCGGCCATGCGCAGCATGCCGCTGGCGCGCAGGGCGGCGGCGCCGACCTCGGGGCCGCCCTGCAGGCGGACCTCCCACAGCGGGTCGTGGCCGAGGGCGCCCCAGGACATGCCGGCGAAGAGCACCAGGTGGGCCTCCGCGTCGGTCCAGCGCAGTCCGTACTCGTGTACGCCGTCGCCGGCCTTGGCCGAGGCCAGCCGGAAGCTGGAGTCCTCGGGCAGGGAGAAGGAGCTCAGCATGCGCTCGAGCACGGCGTCGATCTTGCGGAACAGGGCGGGCAGGCGCACCACCGCGATCATGTCCTCCAGGACCACCGGCTCAGCGGTCGGCGCGCCCGGGTCCAGGGCCGCAGCGGGCGAGGCGCCCGGCGGAGGGGGGGTGGGCTCGATCAAGGCCCCCAGCCTAACTGTCCTCGGGTCCAGCTCCTGTCCCGGTCAGGCGGCCAGCTCGGGCCCGATCTCGCGGGCGAGCTCCGCCGGCTCGATCCCGGCCATCAGGCCGGCGAGGAGCGCGTGGGCGGCTTCGTCCCGCCGGTCGAGCTGGTGGAGCGCCTCCATCGAGCCGCGCAGCGCCGCGGGGTCGGCCGGGTCGGCGTGGCGGGCGCGCTCGAGGTAGCCCAGCGCGCCATGAGGATCCCCGGCGGCGAGCAGCACCAGCCCGATCTCGCGGGCGATCGCGCCGTCGTTCGGCGACTCGCGGAAGGTCTCGAGCAGCAGGTCGGCGGCGGCCAGGAAGCGGCCCTGGTCCTGGAGACGGCGGGCGCGGAGCAGGTCTTGGGGGGGAGCGGTCATGGGTTCCGGGTCCCCTCCATCGGCCGGCGGAGGCGGCGTCCTGAACCCGGCGGCCCCGATGGAAAAGAAGGAGGGCCGGACCCTCGAGAGGGGCCGGCCCGGAATCCGTCGGGCGGACGGATCAGAAGACCGTCAAGGTCAGCAGGTTCGAGTCGAGGATCGTGCCGTTGTCGTTCTGGCCCACCTCGAGGTAGATGGTCAGGCCCGCGGCCGCCTGCGGGATGGTCACCATCCACGATCCGGCGCCGGTGGGGTCGGAGGTCGTGGCGGGGCCGAGGGTCCACGGCGAGCCGATGTCGAAGGGGTGGCCCTGGATCGTCGTGCCGGCGTTGCTCAGGCTCCACAGCAGGTAGGCCGTCTGGCTGGCGCCAGCGCCGGTGAAGCTGAAGATGGCGGTGGTGCCAGCCGCCGCCGCGGTGGTCCCGGCCAGGAAGATCTGGTCGGTGTTGCCGCCGCCGCCGCCCCCGAAGGCGAAGGGCTCGCCCTCGCTCAGGTACTTGTGGCTGGTCCCACCCGCCGCCTTGACGTGCACCGCCCCCGCCAGGATGCCGGTCGCGGGCACCGTGAAGGAGATCTGCGTCCCGCCGCTGGTGGAGGGGACGTTGAGGATCTTGTAGGGCTCGCCGCCGGCGTTGTCGTTGGTGATGGCGCTGCTGTTGAGCCAGATCTCGTTGCCGCTGGCAGCGAAGTTGGTCCCGGTCAGGACGCAGGTGCCGCCGCCGGAGAGCGAGCCGCTGACGCTGTCGATCGACGGGTTGATGTTCACGTCCCGCGCGGCGTAGATGAAGATCACGCCGTTGCGGTCGTCGGTCTCGATCGAGCGGTTCGGCACGCCGTTGCCGTTGGCGTAGGCGTACATGGTCGCGGAGCTGTCGCTCGAGTGGCCCAGGCCGAGCGCGTGCCCGAGCTCGTGGCAGGCGATGCCCTGCATGTCCATCTCGCCGCTGTTGAGCTGGTCCGGGCCGTCGCCCCAGGTCCAGGACTCGTAGTAGCGGATCCGCCAGCCGTCGCTGATCGGGGTCTCGGTGTAGGCGAGGACGCCGCCGCTCGAGCCGGCGATCGGCGAGTTGATGTTGGCGTTGTAGCCGCCGGTGCCGGAGGCTTCGCCGTTCCAGAAGTAGTTGAAGTTCGACCGGCCGTCGCCGATCTGGTACTGGGTGGAGTCGCCCGAGCCGTCGCCGAAGACCCGGCTGCCCCACTCGGCGCCGGCCTTCCAGCAGGCCAGCTCGATCTCGGTGAAGCCCGGCCAGTTCGCGTGCGGCTGGGTGTTGTTGTGCGACGCGGCGTCGATGAAATTGTCGTAGATGCGGAAGTCGCGCTGGGTCAGGCCCAGGTTGCCGCCGATGGTGGAGAAGCCGGTGGCCTCATCCGGGACCACCAGGGTGGCCGCGCCGCCGACGAGGACGACGCCGAGGGAGATTCTGAGGAGGTTGTTCATGTGCGGCTCCTCACTTGTTGCTGGCCTTGTCGGCCAGGGCCTTGCGGATGCCGGACTGCAGGTCTGCCAGCCGGGTGTTCTTCTCGACCGCGGTGCCTTCGCCCTTGCCCATCAGGACCGGGCCGTTGGGCGTCGCGACCTCGCGGAAGATGCCGCCCATGGCGGCGTAGACGCAGCGGTCGATCTCAGGGCCCCAGCCCTCGACGGGAGCGCTGAAGACGACGACCTGGTTGCCGAGGCGGTAGTCCGCCGGGTGGGGCATGCAGGTGACGTTCATGGTGTCGCCGCCGTAGCTGCCGCCCAGGAAGGCCGCCTCGATGGTGCGGGCTTCGCCGGTGTAGAGGTCGGTGCCCTCCACGGTCAGCACGGTGTAGATGCGACGGTCCTCTTGGGACACTTGATAGAGGACCGAGTGGACCGCGGTGATCTCGCCGCGGACGGCGGCGTCGGTCTTCTGGACCATCTTGTTGAGGTCGAGGGCCTCGATGCAGGCCAGGGCCCCGCCCGCGAGGACGAGACCGGCGGCCAGCGAGGCGAGCCAGGGAGTGAACTTCATGGGAGTGCTCGGGTTCCGGTCTGGGGTTGAGGTTGGAGGGCGGACGATGGGCCTCGTCTCCAAGAGGATCCCCAAGAGGGGGACCACCGCAGGGCAGACAAGGTTCCCGCCTTTCCAGGGCGGTCTGGAGGGGGAGTGGGGGGGCTGAAAGCACCGCTCCCAGCCCTCCGTTTTATAGAATTGTCGGCCAGAAAGGGGATTTTCCATCCGAAAGAGCTTTC
>JACKQG010006405.1_pt1 | contig 12443 bp, 9 predicted proteins | sample 8237621 | NCBI WGS metagenome assembly JACKQG01 (sample SAMN15677084, study PRJNA649215) | marine metagenome | biome: marine; feature: Black Sea; material: saline water; isolation source: suspended particulate matter (SPM) from the Black Sea western gyre | collected 2013-06-09/2013-06-10 | depth...
GGCTGATGGTGGGGGTGTTTGGGGCGTTTCTGGTGGAGTATTTTGAGGGATGGGGGGAAGAGGAGGAAATAGACGATGGAAGCAGAATCACCCCTTGAATTAAACGTTCACCAGCAACAACCAGGGATAAAGACGTTCGCCTTCTATGCCGGGCCGAAAATCCCCGAAGGGCTGGTGGTCATCCTATGACTCGTCTCTTATTTCACGCAAAATTCACGCAAGTTTTACGCCAATTTCATGCACGAATAGATCAAATGATGGTATACTTCTAGATGCAAGGTGAGGAATAGCCCGTGTGAGGAAATGATGACCGAACCTTAACCTGATCTTAACCCAAACTTCTCTCTCTGTCCTTGACAAAAGCATGGAGAATGTAGTATAATAAGCGTACAAGGCAAAGGTTTCTTCCCAATTGCATAAGGTCCGCCAAAGGCAAACCCATCGAAAGGTGGGGGCGCAAAGCCACGGGTCTGTCTCAGTAAACAGTAATCAGTGAACAGTAATCAGTAAACAGTGGTCTGATCACCGATAACTGATCACTGGTAACTGATCACTGACATGATGGCCGGGCTGCCGAAGACGTATTCAGCGTGCTGTTCTGAAGCAGGTCGGCCGGTAGCACGCTTTTTTGTCGGGGATGTGTCCTTGACAAAGACAGGGAAGATTGTATAATATAGTCGCAGGTGAAAGGAGGGAGCCATGTTCCAAAAAATGTTTCTCAGGCTAGCTCGAGCGAGAAGATTCCGATCGGGAATAATCACCCTCTGTGCCATAGGGGCCATTGTGCTCGTGGCTTTGGGACCATTACCGCTGCTGGCCAATCCAGGCACAGTAACCGTGCGTGTGGACCCGGCCACACGAGCTGTGCCAGTCAACGGGACGTTCACGGTGGACATCGTGGCGGATGTGGGCACGGAGATGAGTGCGACCGGCGGCCTGGGTGCCTACGAGTTCGACCTGGTGTACGAGCCGAACTACCTGGAGGTACTCTCAGCAGACGATGCCGAGGAGCTGGGTGCAACGGGCCGGACGGTGGCCGAATTAGGGCCAAATATTACTACAACAATCGTGACCACAATGACGTTTGGGGCGATCAGCTACCCGCCGGAGGGGGCAGAAGAGAACATTGCTGGTCCCGTGAGCCCCACCGTGGTGCTGGCCAGAGTGACGCTGAAGGCGAAACGGGCTGGCGTGACGACACTGAACCTGGGGAACGCGCTGCTGACGGACACCCAGGCGAATGCGTGGCCGGATGGGGGGGAGAGGGTTCTCGACGTTCAAACGAGCACGATAAAAGTAAACATGGCCCTGGGTCAGTACGATGTTGATGGTAAGACAGACATTGGCATCTGGAGAAACGATGGTTGGTGGCTGGTTATGCAGTCTTCGAAAGGCTATGACCCCGGCCAACTCATCGGAAAGCGCTGGGGAAATCCGGTCGAGTACTTCAATGCCATGCCTGGCGACTACGATGGCGATGGCAGAATAGACCTTGGCCTCTGGAACCATATCGGTTGGTGGCTGATTCTGCAGTCTTCGAAAGGCTATGACTACGGCCAGGTCATCGCCAAGAAGTGGGGCGACCCAACCAACTACCAGGCTGTGCCTGGTGACTACGATGGCGATGGTAAGACAGACCTTGGCATGTGGAGCAGTGCCGGTTGGTGGCTGATTCTGCAGTCTTCGAAAAACTATGACTACGGCCAGGTCCTCTCAAAGCAGTGGGGAAATCCAGCCAACTCCCAGGCTGTGCCCGGTGACTACGATGGCGATGGTAAAACGGACATGGGCATCTGGAGAAACGATGGTTGGTGGCTGGTTTTGCAGTCTTCGAAAAACTATGACCCCGGCCAACTCATCGGAAAGAAATGGGGCTATCCAACTAGCTACTTCACTGCCATGCCCGGTGACTACGATGGCGATGGCAAAACAGACCTTGGTCTCTGGAACTATCTCGGTTGGTGGCTGATCCTGCAGTCTTCGAAAAACTATGACTACGGCCAGGTCATCGCCAAGAAGTGGGGCGACCCAACCAACTACCAGGCTGTGCCTGGTGACTACGATGGCGATGGTAAGACAGACCTTGGCATGTGGAGCAGTGCCGGTTGGTGGCTGATTCTGCAGTCTTCGAAAAACTATGACTACGGCCAGGTCCTCTCAAAGCAGTGGGGCACTCCAGCCACCGCAGTTCAGGTCTCCAGTCATTAGTACCTAAACACAAGCGCATGGGAAGTCTTATCTCCAGGACCGCAAAGACAGAACTTCACAGTACATCATGTGGGCTCCGGGGTTGATGTTATATCCTGACTGATGGGTATTCTACCTCTGAGCCCACATGAGCTTTTCCTTGACCTCCTAATCTCCCCCAATGCGTTCTACATACCAGATGCTACGGCATGGACTTGATACATAATCTTCAGCAGTTTCCATTTACTGAACTACAACGTCGGTATCTGATACGCGGCACCACAATTCTGCTGCTAGTCGTGTTATTGCTATGGATACACCGACTGGGCTTACCTGAGCAGGAATGCGCAGGGCGTCTGCTAGTTCGAGCTCTGCAGCAAGCATCTACTGACTCTACGCACCCGCTCATGTCACCGCCACTCTACGTTGCCATAGAGGATGCGCATAAGCAACCCGACATCTCCAAAGCCATTTCCTCTCTACAAATGGCAGTGTTGAATCGCCCCTCCGACGCCCAGCTCCATTACTTATTAGGGCGCGCCTATCTCCTCGACGGAAACCCACCAGCCGCCATCAAGGCGTTAACCACATATACAAACCTGCGCCCCACATCTCTTTATGGTCATTGGGAGCTCGCTTTGGCTTATGAAGCAGTGTGGCGGCAGTGGCACGACCGTCTCATAGCCGACCTGATATTAGACCTACCTCTGGCAGAGATAGAAGCCCCTGCACAACCAGGGGACATCCCTTTTTGCGCCGCAGAACAATCTACTGGTAACTGCCAGGTGAAGGTTCAGGAGATGAGTGGGCTGGGCGAGGGAGCTTCACATTCATCCCTTCTTATCCACTCTCCTATGCGGATTCATTATCCGCTAACTTTGCCCAAGGGCTATTTTCCAGTGTTCCAGGCTATCTCCAGAGTCACATTGGATGGGGCTAACTCTGGCAGTGACGGGGTGACCTTTGAAGTGTGGACCCAATCAGTGAGTGGAGGTGATCCGGCTCAGCGCTTCAGCCAGCACTTAACCCCTGGCCAACAGGCGCCGGTGCATGTAGACTTGACTCCCTATGCCGGGCAGACCATCACTCTCACACTAGCTACGGACCCCGGTCCAGTGGACAATAACTTGAGGGACTTGGCAGAGTGGGTCGCGCCTCGGGTGGAGGACGCTACAGCATCGCAATATGAGGCTGCCGCCCGCTCAGCCCAAACGGCGATGCTTAGAGAATGGCAAGCCGCCGGCCTTGCTGCTGATGATCTCATTAGCCGAGGAGAGGTGGCTCGTAAACTCAAATCGTTCGAGGAAGCACTGGCCTGGTACGAGCGGGCAGTCACATTAGCGCCGGATTGGAGAAGTGCGTACTATTACTATCGCTACTTGACTTTTCGCGATCAGGGGATCGAAGAAGAGGCAATAGAAAGCTTGCGCCATGCGATTTCTTGGGACAGTGGATGGATTAATCCGAACGATCAGTTCCAAGCATGGCTGGCGTGGGGAACATGGCTTCTTGACGAAAAGCGCGATGAGCAGGCCGAGTCCGTCTTGCAGAGAGTCATCGTGCTTAATCCCGCGGGCGAGAATTCAATGCTACTCCTATCGGAAGCCTATCGCATTCTGGGTCTGACCCAATGGGTCCAGGGGAAATTGGATGAGTCTCTCCGAAATATGCAGATGGCTGTGGCATTGTATGACCAGAGTGCATGGGCGCATATCCATCTAGGGAAAGTGCTTTTTGTCGCCAAGCCGAACCAGGTCGAGAGGGTGAAGCAGGAGTTTAGCCGCGCCCTCGATCTCATTCCTGATGATTCTCGTATCTGGGTCAATCTGATTGAATTTTGGCAATGGCAGGCTCAAGACCAGCTAGCGGAAGAATACTGTGAACAGGCTATTGAGAAAATGGGTGATAATGCCGAACTGCACGCGGCCTGTTCCCGATGAGAACTCACCTCGCAGGTGAGAGTTTGCGATGACTTGACCACCGGCTGTGTTTGATGTACAATAGGGACAGAAACCCACGAGAGCAGTAAGTTTGCGCTATTGGGAGAGTGATCAATAGGCCTGGCCCCCTGTGGGCGAGGCCGTGTTGTATCTCATTCGTTGCCCACAGGGTTGCTGTCTCTCCCCTTTTGATCACCGGCTATGGCAAAAGTCGAGTTGATTAGTTGCACCTCTCTATGGGCATCAGTCGGGGTGCCGAACAGCAAGGGGCTGGTGGTAGTGATGGTGAACCATAAATGCTGACCAAAGTTCTCAAAGCCAACGGCGTGTATGCGATTGGCAGCGCGGCGAACGGTATTGCCTTGTTTTTGCTAATACCTTACCTAATCAACCACCTCTCGCCAACGGAGTATGGGGCCTGGGCCCTCTTTGAAGTCGGGATTATGCTCTTAACGATGGTGGTCCTGATGGGCCTGGACGTAGGGCTAATGCGGGAGTACTGGTTTCTAACAGATGAGACCAGCCGCGCTCGGCTGACCGGCACAATTATCGGCTTTGTCACAGTCTGGGGAGGGCTCTTGGTCGTGGTCCTCAGTGCACTGGCTACCACTCTCAGTCACTGGTGGAAACTACCTGAAACGCCACAGACTTTGCTGCTTGCTACCGCGAGCGGTTTCTTTGAGGCATTACTTGCGCTCTGGCTAACCCTCTTCCGCATTCGTGAACGAGCGTTCACGTTTGCAGCGCTTTCATGCGGTCGGATGCTGTTGTTTCTGAGCGGTGCTATTCTCTTCGTGCGAATGGGGATGGGGTTGAGCGGTGCACTAGCCGGCCGTCTGTTGGCTGCCAGCATAGCCTTGGTAGTAGCCGTTGCCATAGGCCGCCAGCATGTACACTGGACGTTCGACATGGTCCACCTGCGAAGGGTAGCGCGTTACGGTTTGCCACTCCTGCCTACGAATCTGGCAACCTACGTACTCCTCGCCTCAGATCGCTATATACTCCAGAGTTTTTCAACCCTCGAGGTAGTCGGCATCTATACGTTTGCCTATAAGATAGCTACTACATTAGATGTGTTGATCACCCGCCCGTTTGCCATAGATTGGGCACCCCGGCGTTTCAAGATCGCCACAGCATCGGACGCACCCCGCAAGTATGCCCTAATACTGCTGGGCTATCTCTTCGTTGGCACTTTGGCAGCCTTGCTAATTGTGGCTGTCACCCCTGCCATCTATCAGTGGATTGCCCCCGTCGTCTACCATCAGGGAATGGCAGTGGTACCCATCATCCTTGCCGCGTACCTTATCTACGGATTGAGTTATCCATTGAACGTGGGCATTATGCTGAAGGACAAAACTGTCTATCTAGCGCTGCTCGGCATCGCGTCAGCAGGAATATGCCTTGCGTTGAACTTCTGGCTTATCCCCATGTACGGAATGATGGGAGCAGCGTATGCCACACTAATCGCATACCTACTATGGACAGGTGGGATTGCGTGGGTTTCGCTTCGCCTATATCCTGTACCGTATTCGCTCCGCTTATTACTCCTCATTGGCTTGAACGCCATACTATGCTATGCAGGCATCCACGTCCTGGGTCAGGGTGGAATAGGGGATGGTAAATCTATTATGCACTCTGTCATTAAGTTGATCTGGGTTCTGATGACCTTCAGTGGGCTGGGTTATGTATTGACACGGAAGACGGGCGTTTCCATTTTTGCTCGTTCAAAACCGACCCGACAGGTTGAGCCGCTGTGACTGGATTGCTAATCTTGCTTCTATGGTTGGCAGCAACCATACAATACCGGGTGGAACTTGGCTTATTTAGCTTTGCGCTGATGGAGCCGGTGGCTCTGCTGGTGGTGGGGTTCCTGTTCCTGTATCAATTGGGGCGGGGACGACTAGTATTGACGAAAGATCGCCTGCAGTGGTTGTTCTTGGCCTTCACTATCTGGGTGGCGATAATTCGCCCCTGGGCAGAGGGGTGGAAACATGGCCTGAGTGACGTGCGAGACTGGGCCATTCCTGTGTTGACCTACGTAGTCCTAATCGGAACAGTCCGTAAGGGGTGGCGACGGTGGTCACGCCTTTTCGTCTTATTAGCGGTGTTATACACTTTCCTGGGCCTTTATCAGGTCGCTACCGACAGTTTTCGTATTACAGGAGGTACAGCTCTTTTCAAGTCGAGTTTCTCAGTTACTCCTGAAGGCAAGCTGGCTTTGGCCTCGTATGCCGCAGGGTTCTTTAACCATCCAAACAACTTTGCTGATTACTTATCCTGGGCGCTAATGATCTGTTTGGGTTTATCTACTTCTCAACCTCGGTGGCGTTTTCTCGCGCCTCTGGGAGCTATTCTATTAATGATTGGAATATTCCTCACCTATTCCAAATCAGCCGTAGCTGGCGCGGCGATTTCAATTGTCGTTCTTATAGCCCTGAGATTGAAAGGTGGTAAGCCCCTCGTTCTGGTCACAGGTCTGTGCGCAATGTTGGTCCCCGCCGCTGCCTTGATATTCTTGGCTCTTCTTCCCCAAGGAGGCTTTACTAGCCATCCGATACTCAGCACCTTTTTCTGGCGCGTTGGCGTATGGCGCGACACCCTGCAGATCATTCAAAGTCATCCAGAAATCCTTCTGATAGGTAATGGAGACGGAATGTTGGCCGCGTTGTACCCTTTTGTGTTTTTCCATCCGCACAATCTGTTTTTATACTTTTTGCTTGATTATGGAATAGTGGGGCTAGTGTTTATAATTGCAGTGGGGTGGACTATTGTAAACCGGGGCGTAATGCTGTATCAGAGGCACCTGGCACGGCGAGAGCCTCTATTGCTTGCATTATGGATGGCCCTATTGAATACGTTCATCTTGGGATTAGCAGAAGCGGCCTTCATTTGCATCGAACTGCGAATGATTTTTCTCATCGTCGCGGCCTGTTTTACTGGCCTCAGCCGCGAGATTCGAGCTGAACAATCGCTGACAACTGTTGAACCAGAGATACGTAGATTGGGGAAGTATGGTCAAGCGCAGGTTGCGCGTCCTGTTCATCTCTGAGTTGTTTCCTAACCCAGCATGGCCGGCGTTTGGAATCTTTGTCGAGCGTCAGGTATGTCATTTGCGGCCATATTGCGATATCCAGGTCATCGCGCCACTGCGGGTGTTCCCACCCTTGCGTATCTGGCGTTCCCTGCTTAAGCCATCCCACTTCGTTGCGGAATGGCGTCATTGGTGGGCCGACTTAGCCTGCATCCCAGCCCGAAATACCGTCAACGACGTGCCGGTGTGTTATCCACGCTACGCATCGCCACCGAAGCAGGTTTTTCATGGCACGTGGGGCTTCTTCGCCTACCCATTTGTGCGCAGCACGCTGAAGGAACTTCATTCGCGTTATCACTTCGACTTAATCCACGCCCATTACGCAGTGCCGTCAGGTGTCATCGCCCTGTTCGCCCAACGCTGGATGAAAGTGCCGGTAGTGCTCAGCGTTCACGGGTCAGATGTGACCTACACTGTCCATCAGAACTCCATGGGTGCATGGATTATCCGCTGGGTTCTCGATAGTGTAGACGCCATCATCGCCAATAGCACCTGGACGGCTCGTCGAATCGTGCGTCACGGGGGTAACCCAGAAAGAGTGGAAATCGTGCATTATGGAGGTAACCCGGAGGAGGCGCCAATCGTGCGTATGGGGGGAGATAACCTCGTCGGATACGAGCAACCCAAAGCCGCCACCAAGAATGGTACCCTGAAGTTACTTTCGGTCGGCTATTTTGAAGAGCGCAAAGGACATGCTTATGTATTGCGAGCATTGAAGGAGTTGATCCTGAGAGGGTACGAGTTGCAATATGTAGTCGTTGGGGATGGCTCACAGAGAAAGGCTTTGGAAGCACTGACGCATGAACTGGGGCTAGCGAAGGTAGTGTCATTCGAGGGTTACAAACCACACGCAGAAGTCTGGTCCTATTTTGCCGATTGCAATATCTTCGTGCTACCAAGTTGGAACGAAGCCTTTGGCATCGTGTATATCGAGGCATTGAGCTTGGGCAAACCAGTAGTGGGGTGTGAGGGGGAAGGCGGGCCGGAGGAGTTGAAAGCTCTTGGAGATTGTGTCGAGTTGGTGAAGCCCCGAGACGTCGAGAGTTTAGCTGCCGCTTTGCAGCGGCTAATAGACAACCCAGAACGCCGCCAGCGGATGGGCGAGGTGGGACGGCAGATTGTGCAGGAACACTTCACCTGGCAGCGAAATGCTGCCGACACACTCGCTCTTTATCATCGAGTCTTGGGTCAGAAGAATGCGTAAGCAGCGTGGGTTCGTCTACTATGACGAGCGTCGCCAGCGTTTTGGCATAGACTGGCGGGAAACCCTCTCCGTTGCAATTGGGGAACTGCTGCTCCAAGAGATCTTGCTGGCGCGCTCGTTCATTAAGGGGCGTTTGTTGGATGTGGGCTGTGGTGTGCGCCCTTATGCTCTTATCTACGAGCCATTGGTGGAGACCAGTGTGGGAACCGAGGTGGCGTATTCGCCCCACGGCACCGGAGCAGCCGATGCAATATGCCCAGCAGAGCGCCTTCCTTTCGCTAATCAGAGCTTCGATACCATTTTGTGTACCGAAGTACTGGAGCACACCAGCGAACCTTTTGTTGTAATGGAAGAGTTTGCCCGGCTACTGAAACCAGGGGGGCATCTGCTTCTTTCCGTACCGTTTATCTATCCTATCCACGAAGCACCCTACGATCACTGGCGTTTTACATCCTATGGCATAGCTCGACTCTGCAAGTTGGTAGGATTGGAAGTCGTTTATGTCCATCCCAAAGGCAAGATCGGTGCGACCTTGACGGTTCTATGGTGTAACCTTGCGGTGCGCGGAGTGAATGCAATTAGCAAGCTGTTGCACCAACCGACGCCGTTACGTGATAGAATGGTGATCCGCTGGTTGTTGGTTCTCCCCCAATGGGCATATCTTTGGTTGCAAAACACCCGAATCGCGAAATCTACAGCTATAAAGAACATCTACGCCGAGTTGGGGGATTTTCTAACACCAGGTTACTTTCTGGTTGCGCGGCGTTGAGCTCGTAAGGACCATTAGCTGCCAACTGGCATGGTGGGTAGCGACCCATCGCGCGATTGTCACGAGGAGTAAAGATTGGACGTCTGGGTTGTAATGCCGGTTTACAATGCAATGCCATATCTCAAATATGCAGTCGCCTCGGTTCTTGAACAGACTTACAGAGACTTTAGATTCTTGATAATTGACGATGGTTCTACCGATAACTCCTACGAGTTTCTCCAGAGCATTTCCGATCCGAGGGTGGTATTAGTAAGGCAAAACCAGCGCGGTCCCGGAGAGGCAATGAATAGGGCTTTGGAAATCTGTGAGGCACCCGTTCTCGCTCGTATGGATGCCGATGACGTATCAGATCCAAGAAGATTAGAATACCAAATTGCCCTACTGGAATCTAATCCAAAGATGGCAGCATGTAGCTGTAACTGTAACTATATTGACAAGCAAGGAAATCTTGTTGGAACCTCAACAGTGCCGATTTCGCCAAGAATCATTCGCTGGGAGATTAGTTTGGGTCTTCGGGGGCTTATTCAAGGAGCTACTTGTTTCCGCACGGAACCTTTGCGGGAAATCTCTGGCTACAGACCGCGATTTCAAAGAGCTGAGGAGGTAGATGTATTTCTGCGATTAGCGGAGAAATACGAATTCGGTAATTGTAAGGAGTTTCTGTACCAGATACGCCTTCGAGGAGACAGCTATTCAGTGGCTAACACTTTGTTGAATTCCATCTATGCCAAGTACGCTCTTTATTGCAGCTATCTGCGGGCCAAGGGACAGCCCGAAATAGAGTTCGAGGAGTTTGCAAAGAGTCGTTCCTGGCAAGCCATTGTGAAACGGATGCAGGCCCGGACTGAGACAACCTCTTTGCAGTTCTGGAGACAAGCGATGACACAAGACGGCCGCTGGTTGCACAGATCGCGAAAGATCGCCTTCATCATGCTTGCCGCCCTCTTTTCTCCAACCCGCGCAATTTCAAGGGTCACGCGAACCATAGAGAGGGCCTGGGTAAAATGAGTGATGCACCGCTCACGTCGGACAAGACAGCACAAGGCCCAAAGGTTGCTTTTGTCGCCAATTTCTGTCCCCACTATCGTGTCAGAACTTTCGAGACCTTATCGAAGTATCTTGATATTGATTTCTTGTTTTTTTCTAAAGGCGATGAGTGGTTCTGGCTGCAGCAACACGGCGTGCGATCTGGGGATTTTCACTATGAGTACCTGCCTGGCTTTCGGCTGGGCCGGACACGCATCACTCCAACGCTGCCCTGGAAGCTCTGGCACGGAGATTATGATGTCTACGTAAAAGGTATCACCGGCCGTTTCGCCCTACCTATCACCTACCTGATTGCCCGACTTAAGCGCAAGCCCTTTATCCTGTGGACCAGCATCTGGATGCGGTTGCAGACTCCCTTTCACCGCTTGGCCTTTCCGCTCACCCGCTACATCTATCGCCATGCCGATGCCATTGTGGTCTATGGGGAGCACGTGAAAAGCTACCTGGTAGGTGAAGGCGTGCCAGCAGAGCAGATTTTTATAGCCGCCCACGCGGTGGACAACGACGCCTACAATCGCGAGGTCCCGGAAGAAGAAAAGGCCGCTTGGCGTCAGAAACTGGGTATTGCACCAGGGCAAAAAGTGGTGCTCTACCTGGGGCGGCTAGAAGAGCTCAAAGGGCTTGCCTACTTGTTGGAGGCTTTTGCATCATTACAACGAGATGACACCGTACTGGTTCTGGTCGGAGCAGGTTCTCAGCGCTCGCACTTGGAGCGGCTTGCTGATGAAAAAGCGATAGCGGATCGTGTGCGCTTTGCTGGCTACGTACCGCCAGAGAAAACGGTTCCACTTTATGCAATCGCCTGGGTATATGTGTTGCCCTCCATCACCACCCCACATTTCAAAGAACCCTGGGGGCTGGTGGTGAACGAGGCTTTCAACCAGGGTGTGCCAGTTGTAGCTACTGACGCAGTGGGCGCGGCTGCCGGTGGGCTGGTGCAGGATGGGATCAATGGTTTTGTGGTCCCAGAGCGGGATAGCGCGGCCCTGGCCAGCGCCATTGGACGTGTGCTGGATGACGCTGGGTTACGAGAGCGAATGTCCAAGAACACGCGCTCGACTATAGTCGAATGGGATAACGAGCGAATGGTGAAAGGCTTTCGAGAAGCAATCGCTTATGTGAGCGCTGGGTGAAAAGCATCGACTTCCTCGCTACCCAAATTGTCATCGTCATAAAGAAGACATGTCGTGTTTGGCAAGGTAAAAACGCAATGATGAGATCGCAGCGACTCGCGGCCAGCCGATCGCTTAAGACTTGCTTCAACAGGAAATCGAGGTTATGACTGAAGAAATGTATACAAGCGGGGAATACCTGCGGAAGAACCCGACTTGGGATGTGGAAGATTCCCCCTGGAAAGCGAAGCAGATTATTCGAATGATGGAACGAAATGATATTGCGCCTAAATCCATCTGTGAAGTAGGGTGTGGGGCTGGCGAGATATTGCGTCAATTGCAGTATCACATGAATAAAGAATGCATGTTTCATGGATATGACATTTCCCCACAGGCTTTTGAGCTTTGTAGAAAGAGAGCTAATGAAAGACTTCACTTTAAATGTAAGGATTTCTTGCAGGAGAAAGATGCTTTCTTTGACCTAATCTTACTTATTGATTTAATTGAGCATTTGGAAAACTACTTCAACTTTCTAAGGGAAATAAAGCCGAGAAGTCAATACAAAATACTCCACATCCCACTAGATTTGTCAGTGCAAACCGTGCTTCGCAAGAGTCCAATAGTAAAAGTCCGAAGAAGGTTTGGACACATGCACTACTTCACAAAGGAGATAGCTCTTCAGATTCTAAATGATGTTGACTATGAGGTACTTGACTGGTTCTATACGGCTGGGTTTATTGAACTTCCACCCAAATCTATTAAAACCTACATTGCAAGGTTACCAAGGAAGCTATTTTTCGCAATTCATAAGGATTGGGCTGTGCGTATTATGGGAGGTTACTCGCTGATGGTATTGGCAAGATGAGATCAACGAGCACCGACCACCTCTTTTCGCAGGACCAGGTCAGCAATGTGCGTCACATCTTAGAGCACCTGGTAGTTGCTGCAGCCCCTTCATGGAAGCTGTTAAGTGACGTAAGTGAATGTTGGTAGTACCTTATCAATGAAGTTCTTGCACAAAAAACAAAGATTTTAGGTCTGAGCTTCGAAGCCGCGTGCAAGCTCGGGGATAATAACCATCTCTCGTAGCTTC
>JACKQG010006406.1_pt1 | contig 12440 bp, 13 predicted proteins | sample 8237621 | NCBI WGS metagenome assembly JACKQG01 (sample SAMN15677084, study PRJNA649215) | marine metagenome | biome: marine; feature: Black Sea; material: saline water; isolation source: suspended particulate matter (SPM) from the Black Sea western gyre | collected 2013-06-09/2013-06-10 | depth...
TTTCTTCAGGAGGAACTATGGACAATGACACATATGATGACAGTCGTAATCCCCTTAAAAGTCGGGTCCATTTCTTCAGCAAATAAGATGCTGAAAGAGATTGCATTGATTGAGTCGTAATCCCCTTAAAAGTCGGGTCCATTTCTTCTGTCCACCTGTAAATTAATGATATCATAAAGTAAATAACTATCTTTCCGCCAAGCTCTGGATGTTTGGCATCGTTTGATCATCAGACACTCCATTGAAGTTTGCAAATTAATGAAATCATTAAATAAAGTTAAAGCGCCGACCTCCACAGGAAGAACTATAAAATACTAAATATTTCCAGTATGATAAGAAATACAACTCTAAATGCTCGGGGGTTGGCGCAAAGTCAGCTTAAATAATGAGCAGAGGTTGCATTAAATCCGGCTGTTCACCTTCACCGATGATTGTGATACGCTGTTCGCACTTAGGACAGAGGGGGAAATACTTAACTCCGTCCTCCCCCAAATCCATAACCTGCAACAAGTCTAGGCGCAATTGACGCAAGACCTCTTTGGTCAAGGCCGCTTCAAAGATTGATTTCTGCACACGTACACCATAGTTTTCCATAACTTTGGCGACTTTGGCAAGTCTTCTTTCATCCGCAATATCGTAGATTAGCAAGTAGTGCTGCATGACGTTTTTGTATAATCTCAACCGATGATATCAAATTCCAGCAAATTCAAATCGATGCCGTCCCCCAGCCTCTGCGCTCGGCGTATGCAGTTGCGGCACAGCTCATAGATGCGCACCGAATCTCCATCTGCGGTCACCTTTTCTGCAAGAGATTCCAGTATTTCACGATATTGCGGTTCATCGACCAACATTTCAAAAACAGATTTTTGTGAAGCAATGCCGTAATTTTTCAGCAACTTATGAATTTGTGTACGCAGTTTGTCGTTGCTAATATCATAAGTAATTACAAGGCGGTAATCCATGGAAGCTGCAAAATATCAGGTTTCAACCAAAATGTCAGTTTCAGGTTGTCGTAAAATCGACAAATTCTGAAAATCATGATTTAGACAATTTTCCTCATTTCATTTGCAGATAGTGGTTATCTTGTAACTGATAACGATTTTCCAATCGTTCCCAAATCGTTCCTACGCTCTGCGTGGGAACGCCCACCGGAGGCTCTGCTTCCCGTGTTGCACCGCCGGAGCGGTGCAGTCTGCATTCCCACGCAGAGCGTGGGAACGATTAGTAGCAGTTACAAGATAATCATGATTTAGACAATTTGCCTCATTTCATTTGCAATGGTTGATAAGTTTTTTGTTCGCCTTCCAAAACGCTGCGAAAATGTCGGGCTTGAACAATTAAGGCCTCGGCATAAGTGATTTTTGTTCCGGTTAAGGGATGCGTGAATTCGGTATTTATTTTTTCTTCAAAACCTTCGAGCACACGTTTGAAGGCATCAGAAGTTAGCCGACACGGCCGTTTTTCACTTGGTTCATGTTCCGGAAGGTTATTTTCTTCTATTCGCTGCTCCGGCATTTCAAAAAGGCCCTCGTCCGGATTTTCATAAATATAGCCGATGGAGTCATCTGTAACATGCGCACGGGTTTGTGCTTCAGCTTCCGGCAGGACAGGTTCTTCATAAAAGAAGTCCGCCGAGCGCAATATTTTCAGATTGAACAAACTTAAAGTACATGTTTCCGCGATGATGCTGCGAAATTCTTCGACTAAATCCAAAGCTAGTGAATGCCGTCCATACTCCAGTGTGTGCAGATAGCCGACCATCGGATTCAAACCCGCCACCCTCACGGCGGCATAAACGCGGTTAAGTAAAATCGTATAGAGCAGAGAAAGTACAGAATTAACCGGATCAGTAGGCGGACGGCGGATGCGCTTTTTGAAGTTCCATTCATCCCGGAAAGCAAAGCGAAAGCCCTCAAAAAATAGCTTGGTTCCCTGCCCTTCGCAGCCACGCAGAATTTCGATTGCCGGAGCCTGACTTGTTTTTTCCAGTAGTCTCCGGATGCCTTGCACTCGTTGTTCGAAGAGTTTCCCGTCAAGCTGTTTATTGCGCCGTTTGAGACGACCCAGCAAAGTCGCCATATTACTCAATTTACCCGCCACCACCGCCCGCGCTAGACGCAAACCGAAGTCTGCGTCATGCAGTGAATCAAATTGCCGTTTGGCGAGAAAGACATTTTTGCTTTCCTCAGTCTCCAAACGTCCTTTGTAACCTCCGTTTTTGGTGAGAAAGATCGTGTCAATCTGTTCTTTGCATAAAAGCGAAAGTGCTGGATTACTCAGGGTAATATTTCCCATTATAATAAGTTGTTTAAGACGATGCGTGAAGACAATCTGTTTAAAATCATCTTTTTGTACAACCAGCGTTTGAGCTTTGCGGGAAACCCATGCACCTTGATGTTTGATATATACTATCATGACTAAATTATGTTTTAGGGGAGGCACTGGATTTATTATAACCAGCTATCATTGTCTTCCACGATAAACTATTTATCGGTGAAGGGGGGCGCTCAATCTACAACTAATAACTTGTAGAAGCGAGCAGTAGCTCACATAACTTCAAGCCGTGTAGGTGGAGCGACCTCGCGATAACAACCTGCGAGTGCATCGTAATGTTGTACCCGAACATCAAAATGATTGAGTCCGATCAATTGTCCTAGTGTAAAAGAAAGTGCTACTGGTCCGGACAAAACCAGGTCAATTCTCTCACCTTGCCATATTTTCAACTGTTGATAAATTTCTTGGCGTAATTCCGGAATTTCCGTGGGCGGGATTTCGCCTTTACGGATCACGGCATCGGCTTGGCGATTCAGTTGCCGTTCTGCGCTGTCCACAATGTCGCGTCCAACGGAGAGGATGAGGAGTTTCATTAGAGATTCCAAAGTGTAAATTCTTCAACGGGATAGTCGGCAATCCGTTCGCTTGTAGCTTCTTGCTCGTAAAGGTCGTGATTTGGCCAAAGCTGAGCAACATAGACACTTCCGTTTAACAAAAATGCTCCCATTCGTTCGCCTGTATTTCCTGGTTTGTAAATATCAAGTTCCGAAGAATGCGCATGAATTTTTTGTTGCCGCCAAAGCGGTTCGGCGACTCTCTTCAGCATAAAACTGAATTGTTCACCGCTCTTATGTGTTTTGTGTTGTTCATAGATTTGCCGTGCTTTTTGATGTAAAAACACCTTGGTTGGTCGTGCTTGCAGTGCCTGATATAATATTAAACCGAAAGCAGACAATATCACACTTTCGCCATCGTCTTCCAAGAGCGTTGCGCACCATTTCTGATCTTCACGTGAAGCTTCGGGCATTTTGTTAAAAAAACCCTGTTTACCACCCACGCCTTTTTTTCCGAGCCAGCGCAAGGCCTCTTCAGCTATTTTCAAACGTTCGTAATCGAAATTGATCGGTGCGGGCGGCAAGTTGATCAATTGGCTTGATCGTTCAAAAATATACACCACTTCAAGCTGATGAATCTGACCGTAGAGTGTCATGTAAGGCACTACCGACTTAAAACCTCCGGTCACATTGAGACGCAAATTCCAATCACGTTGACGCAAACGCTCCAACGTTTCAAATAGCGATTGGATACCTTCACGTCTGAAACGTTCTGCATTTTCCACCTGCAAGCCTTGCAAACAGAACAACTCCGATTGGACATCTAAGTTGTTATTAATGATTTTCTGCACTTCTTCAGCACATATTTTTCCGTCTTCTGTTTCGCTGTGCAATAAAGCAATGCGGTCTTTTTTGCTGTCTAACTTGAGCCGTACCAGACTGTTTGTTTCCGCACTCGCCCAGTGTAGAAATTCAGCAGAGGAGTGCGTTTCGGCATATTCTTCGAGTTTCCGCTGTATCGCCTGCTGATACAATGATGAGTCGCCATTCCAGACCTGTCCTTTTGCAATGGAAGTTCCGGTTGTACAAATAAGGGTTTGCATCATACACCTTTCTAGTTTTTCAAAACAAAGTAATTCCTGCTAATTTTGCGGCCTTTGCTAAAGTGTTATCGAGCGTGGCCAGAGCTAAGTTTTGCCGAATTGCGAGTTCCAGATAAGCGGCATCATACGAAGTGAGCTTATACTCTCGGGCTAAAGGTAAGATATTTTCCCAAGCCCTCGCCTGCGATAAGGAATCAGTTTCGATAGGTATTTGACACATCATTGACAAAAACTTCTGGCTTTTAGTTTCTGCAAGTTGCTCCTGAGCCTCTGCACGGGCGATCACATTGATTACTTCCAGCCACCAAATTTCAGGAACAAAAATGGTGTTTTTGACCAAACTCGCCAATACCAGCTCTGCATAGCGTAAATCTGTTTCTGTTCCGTCATGAAAAAGCCAGCGCATTGAAATCGAATTGTCTAAAACGAACCGCATCAGTCCCGACCTTCCTCAATCAATTTTTTTAAAGTGCCGGGAGGCATCTGCACCATTTCCTCCTGCATAAATCGTTTCATATTTTCAACCGCCTGACGGGCTTTTTGTCGCTTGGTTTCATCCAACGGAACCAACTCCGCCACTGGTTCACCTCGAACAGTGATGCGGTAGAACTGCCCCTTTTTTACCTTCCGCAACAGTTCCGCTAAATGCGTTTTTACCTCATAAGCCCCGACTTCAATCATGTCATTCATTTTTCTTCCTTAGTTTGTTTGGTAGTGGTTATCTTGTAACTGATAACGATTTTCCAATCGTTCCCAAATCGTTCCTACGCTCTGCGTGGGAACGATTAGTAGCAGTAACCACTACCGTTTGTTTTTCGTTAGACCAGTTTATAGACCAGTTTATAGACCAGTATAAAAAATATTTTATCAAACACAACTCATTTTTCCAAAATTTGTTTGAGTTTTTGGATTTTTTGAAACTGCTTCTTCTTGGCAGGTTTCACCTCCCAGTCGCCATCCTCCACAAACCGCTTTCTGAAAAACTCAGCCAAGCGGCGTTTATTTTCTCCCTCAAACTCGTCCAATTTTCCAAATTGCCCTTTGTAATCTGGTGCTTCCCGCAGTTCTTCAAGCAGCCGTTCGAGCGGAGACATATTGTTGAGGCGTTGCAACCGTTGTTCGTTTTCGAGGCGTTCTTGTTCAGCTTGGTCTTCGGCTTGTTTGCGTTCTTCTTCCTGTTGTTTTTGAGCTTGTACGGTTTGCTCTTTTTTATTGGTGATGATCTGTCGGATGCGTCGCAGATTTTCGCTGTGCTGGAGTTTTTTCTCACGGGATACTGCTTCCGTTTCACGATATAACTCCGGATATTCTTCAGCACTCCAAAGCCGCACCCAACCGAATGGCAGAACTGGTCCGTTTTCGTTCACCACCAACCGGCGTGTTTTGGGAAATTCCGGATTATTAGCTCGCAAGCGGTAAAGTTCCCGCATTTCATTTTCGGTAGGTTCGTCCATCCAGTCGCCGGTCATACCGCGCCAACCGCTCCCCCAACCGAGTTGCAGATAAATCGCGTCCTTGTCTTTATCCATTTTTTGCCACAAATCGGCGTAAATTCCGCTCGCCGCCGCTCCGTGCTTTTGATAAAATTCGCCTTCTCTCTTAATCCTGAAGAGCGCGTGTGCGTTCAAAATCTCCCGTAATTCCGCAAAATTACGGGGGACATTTTGCCATTTCAATGTTCTTTTAGCGTTTGGATCATCCAGCAAAAAATCATCTATCGTCACATCAAATAAGGTTGTGGCTCCGGGCTGAAGCGCCTCGGCCAAAACGCCTTGGGACTGCTTCCAATCGTGAAGATTCCCTTTACCGGAAAAATCCTTCCACTGCAAACCGTTGTGCGTGATATTCAAAAAACGCACATCCGCCAATCGTAAATCATTTTGCGCAAAGTTCGCATCACCAATTTTCCAAAGGCGCATCGTGTCATAATTGGGTTCTTTTTTCCACGGCGCATTGGCGGAAAAACAGGCTTGCGTTAATTTTAAAGCGGCAATTTTTGGTCCGACATTGGCTTTTCCGCCTTTTTTTAAAGGTAATTTCTTTTCCCATTTTTGTTTTGGCGTATTGCGCAAAAACTCGGCAAACAAAGCGGTACGGATTGCACCCTTGAGCGAAGAACCAGGAAGATAAGGACGAGCGAAAGAGTCTTTGACTTGTTCTCTGATTTCTTTATTTGCCTGAGGAAGAGGGGACAGTGGCGTTAAAACATAGCCGAAATATTCTCCGAATTGCCGATGAACATCCTCGACAATAGAAGGCAATTTCCCAAGATTTTTCAAGGAAATATCGCTGACGGCGAGTGCGTCAAAAGTCGCGTTTTGATCGACAACAAAGGGCCGTCCGTCAACTGAAACAAAATCCAAATCCGGAAACAAGTCCGCACCGCTGCCGATTTGCAGCGGAGTTAAAGTTTCAAGTATCCATGTAAGGTTCGCTTTCATTTTTAACCTCCTACCATAAAAGCCCGACCGTCCCGATAAATTTTATGTTGAAAACGAGGATGTTCACCCACTTCAACGATGCGTCCGGATAATTTTCCGGAAAAACAGCTCCCCTCACAAAACATCCGTAAGCCCGCTTTGCGCCAAGATTCACCGGAAATCCAGCCGCCGCGTTGTGTCAAATCATAAGCCGCTCCGTCCAACCAGTTTTCAGAAATGTCGCTCTCCGGATCAGGGTTCACCAACGACAAAGTAATACTTTGCTTGACTGCGGAAAAATCCGGTGCATCCGTTTTTGTAAAATCGAAATGCCCGTGTCCGGAGGTACGATCCGAACCGAGTCCGGAATCTCCGAGCAGTTGGAGCGCGGCCTCAAATTTTTCCTGTTCCGCATTTTCCTCAAAGCGCGCCAGAAAAAACAAACCGCCTTGCGGATCATAATGGATGCGTGAAAAGTGAAAAATCTGTCCGTCTGCCGCACTATCTCCGGAACGATCAACCGCAATTCTGGGGCGTTCTTCTTCTTGCCAAAGTTTCCATTTATGCGGAAATTCTCCGTATAAATCTTTATCAATGCCCAAACTTCCGTAATCGTAAGTAATATTTTCAAACCAATGTTCTCTCCCTTCGACTTCGCTCAGGGCAAGATAGCGAAAAGTTTCTTTCCAAAGCGATAATTCCAGCCATTGAATTTTCTTCAAATTTTTCGCTTGATCGACTTTTTCCAGCGTCAAATAAACCGCTTTGCTTGCCACCGGACGCGGAAAGAACAAAAACTTCCGCCAAAACGGAAATGCCGAAGAAGCCTGCCAGGGCGGATTTTCAAACAAACTCTCCGCATCTTGCGGAAACAAACGCAACCAATTCACCGCCACCGCCGCACTGAGTGTGTCGGAACGCACGACAGGCTCCGCCGTTTCATAAAACCCGGTGCCGAGTCCATCGATGTGCAAAGGGCCGAGAAAACGCAATTTGTAACAAACTTCAAGCATCGGAAAACTCCGCAAAATTTTTGAACAAATCGCTTTCAAATTCTTTTGCATCAGCTCCATTTTTGTAATTTTCGGCAGTCCGTTCACTGACAGTAATTTTGCCAAACTTGACCTGACCATAACCGCGACTTCCGGAGCCGCCCAAACTGTCATCCTGCACCAAACGCATACCTTCCGCCAATAATTTCAGCCATTGCTCTGCCGTCTCGTCTCCCAAAAGATCAATCGCAAAACAAAACTCAAATTTTGCTCCCGCCGGAACGCGCTCAATCTGCCGAGGCGAGGCCGCTGAAGTAATGCGGTCAATCACGACTTCTGTTTTGACTTCAGTCAAGGGCATATCAGTGTTGGGAGCATTTTCCAGTTCTTCTTGACTTTGCGGCGTGAGGGGACAATCCCGAACCGTGAGACGCGTTACGCTTCCTCCGGTTTCTGCGGAAGTTCCGAAGAATTTCCCCAAATCGGTTTTCGGTTCTTTTCCAGCCAATACGGTCAACGTAGGATTCCCTTTGTTATCTTCACCTCTTGTAATGGAAAAGCCTCCCTTTCCTTCTTTGCCTTCCATTCCGCGAGTGCGTTCCATCAGCGAGCGCATTTTTCCACGCAAAGAGGAACCCGGAATGTAGGGAACATTGGTGAGCGGATTGCGGACGACAACCGTATCTGCGCCGCCGATAGCCATGCCGACCGAGTTTCCGCCAATGTGTAAGCCGGTTTCGGCTTGAATGATTCCGTTCACAAAAATCTTGGCGGCGAGTTTTTGTGGGGTATTTGTTGCTTCGTTCATGATCCTCCTGCGGCTTTGAAATAGGCGACAATCGCCTCAAAAAATTGACAAAAACGTTTGAAATTTCCTTCACTGTCTCCAACGGCATCAATGCCGTATCCGACAACACTACTCAAGTCTTTCATACCTCCCCCGTGCCTTCCGGCGGCGTAAGCCAAACGGGGTTTGATGAGCAAAAGTTGTCTTTGCGTAGTTGGATTCCAGCCTGTCATTTCCAACTTTTTCATACTTCCGTAGGCATTGCGAAGTTGAGATGTGGAAACTTTGTTGTATTTCAAGTCACGACCAAATTTTTCACAGGCTTGAATCATAGAGGCCGTTGAATCTTCATCTTGAATGAAAACAGTTACTTTTTCTTTGGGAATACCGGTTTCCGGTTTGCCACGGTTTTCGTAGTGGTGTTTCCCACCACCACTTTTTTTTTGATAATTTCCGTTCATTACGATCTCCTTTTCAAAAATTCAGCCCAACGAGTGGGCAATTGCAACCAGTCCAACACATCTGTGGTGGTTTGGTCTCCTGAAACTTGATTGTTCAAAATTGCGTTTTGCAACGCTTCAATGGTTTCTTTGAGGGAGCCGTCCCGTTTGGAGAGGCGGCTGAGGTTGTAAACCATCTGCCAACGCCACGGCCCCCAACGCACCATTTCCGCGATTTGTTGCGCGTTCAAACCATCACGACGGTGCAACAGTTGTTCGTGTTTGTGGTGCGCCGCAACAATTTTTCGCATCCGGCTCAAAATCGAGCGGTCTTTTTCCATTGTTTCCAGCAACAGATCCCGCAATTTTTTGAGTGCTTCAAAATCTTCCCAACCGATAGTAGTTTCCAACATCCGGAAAGCGTTTTTCTTGAGACCGTTTTGATCATTTTTTCGTTTGAACATTTTAGCAGTTTTTTCTGCTTCTCCAGCGAGTTCCGCAGCCCGTGAAATCGGAAATTTGCCACGTATCAAACTCATGCCTCCGGAAATGCCAATGTCTGGATTTCCTGTGCAATAGACGGAAAATTCCTGCTGAATTTGACGTGCGGCTTCGGGTAATTCATTCCACGAACCAAGCAAAAACAGATCATCGCCTCCGGCATAAATGATTTGCACTTTTTCGAAGTTCCGCAACAATTGCGGCAAATATGCGGAAAAGAACAAATCTAGTTGTCTTGATAGCGTGGCCACACGGGACAGCGATCCCATTTCTTCTTGGTTTTGTTTGTCCCACTTGAAGCCTCGCATAAACATCTGCCCCAAATTGTCCACATCCATCCGCAAAACACCAAGCCGCTTCAAACCTTCTGCATTTTCCGCAAATTGATCAAATTCATATTTTCCGGAATCTTTATCGCGCTCCCATTTTCCCAACCAACGGACGGAACAGGCATAGCCGTTGAGGTTGCCGTCCAAACAATTCTGTTGGTTCAGTTTTTCTAAATGTGAGTCCGGCAGTTCCTTCATTACAGAAAAGTCCGGAGGGTTTTTGAGAAAATAAATGTCCAAATTCAACGGTTCCGGAAAAGTTTGACAGTGCAGGGTTTTGGATAAATCGTGCGCTATTTTTCGATCCTGCTCCCAAGTCCAAAACAAGTAGGAAGTGTCGGCAAGATTTTTTCCCAAATTTTCAAGTTGCCGGCATTGCTTACAAACTGAACGGTTTTCTTCGGGTTTTAAGTCAATGCCTTCTTCATTTCTTCCGCAAACATGGCAATGACTGCCTTCCTTGAGTGGTGAAATTGGAGCAAAAAAATAAGCGTTCATTTGCGAGGAAAAGCGCTGCAGACGATTTTTTGCTAAATCGTCATTGGCTTCCCTCCATTTTTCTGACATTTTACCTCCCTGAAAATCAGCGGCACAAACCGTCGCCACACCTAAGCCCAGAAAAACTTCGCCGCCAAATTCTTTGAAAAGCCAAGCGTTGACCTCATCAACCGCCTTTCGTAACGGTTCTTCCAATACATCTGCAATCAACAGATAAAATTTACCACCGGAAGAATAAATGCGGGCAGTCGGAAAAAGCCCCAATTTGCGTAAAAGGTGTTCGGAAACCGCATCGCAGAGCAGTTGAATATAAAGCGAACGCCCACGCAAAGCATTGGCTGCGCCTTTGGAAGTAATGCGGAAAATGAAAGACTGAATTCCGGAAAAGTCACCGCAAATCAGCCGCCATTTTGGAGTTTCTTCCTGTAAAATCGCCTGAGTGTTTTCAAGTTCATTCCGTGCTTCATGGTGCCAAAACAGTCCCTCGGTAATGGCCGCCGTAACACGCAAATGGTCGAAAAGCGAAATGTCTGCATGGACAACATTAGTCGCCGCCGGAACTTGTACGAGGTAACGTTTGAACAAGGCCAGTAAAGAGGTTATGGTTGAACGCAAGGCTTGCGGACTTGCTGATTGTTGCTGAGGGAGACTTTTTAAATCGTGCAGCATTGACTGGGCAAGTTTGGCGTATTTGTCTTGCACAAGTTTGGGGCTGAGCCAAATTTCTTGACCGTATTCATTTGTTTTGGCTTCAAGTTTCAGAGTATTTCGGTGTGCCGGAAAGACGCAAGAAGTTTCCGGAATGCCCTCCTCAAGTGGCAGGCGGTATTTTGTTTCTTTGTTTTGTCCCTGCAAGTTGACTCGTTCAAGCATGGATTCCAGATATGTTTTTTGATGAACCCGCTTTTCGTAATAGTTGCCTTTTTCACGTTCCGCGCTGGCCAAGTGGTCGGCGTGCATCACAATTTTCTCCAAAGGTGTTCCGGAAACATGGTGACGCACTGCCAAATTGATCCAGTGCTGATCAGCTTGACGGTTGCGCTGATATTCCTCCGGGCGTAGAAAGTGAACATGTTCGCTCAAAATTTCACAAAATCTGTGTGTGTGCAAAACATGTTTGTGCGAACGATAGCCTTCTTTGGCTTTGGGGCAATCCTGTTGTTCCTGTTCGGCATCATTGCGGTACTCGCCCAAAAGCTCAGCACGTTCAAAGAATTTCCCGATATCATGCAGCAGTGCTGCAAGAATAAGATGCTCCTGTTTTTTCATCAGTTCCCTTACTCTATGAAGAAAGTGATATTAATTTATGCCAAATTTTCAATTTTTATTTTTCCAAGCCCAAAGCTGGTTTCTTTGCCTAAGTGTACAATTTCTGCTGCCTTTAGAAACTGAATAAAAGGAGTTAGGTCTCCATTGACTTCAAATGTGCCTGAAAGTCCGCCTATGAACAACTTTGTTTTTTGTCGGTTTGAGTAGCGTACTTGTTCCTCCCAGCGGATGTTCTTAGCCATAACGGTTATACTGGTTGCTTTTTGTAGCAATGATTTTTCATCCACATTCCACTCGTTCTCCGAAAACTCGCTAAACAGCATCCGTAAACGACGCAACACAAACCTCATGAATTCTACAAAATCTAAATCTCGGGCAAACCTACCGTCGATTTTTACTCGCAGTGGCGAAACCAAACGAATTCTAACATGACTTGCCGTTTGTTTGGGTTGTGTGCTGCTTGCCGTAATCGACAGTACACTTCTTGTCAGGGGCATGGAAATGTTTTTGGATTCTCTTGTGTAGATCCTTTGTTCACCGGAATATACCTCCTGTAAAACAAATGTGGTACGTCCTTGATCTCTCCTTTTCCCAAGACCTGTCAGCCCCATTCTCTCAAAGGCATAAAGGAAATAGGGGAAGTATTGGATTACGCTGCCGAAGAGTAACAAAGAAAACGTAAATTCATCTCCGGCTTTATAGTAGCCACGGTCCATCTTATGGGAATCGAGGATATAAGGGTGTGGGCGGTTCGCTTGTTCGGATTTTTTGTCTGAAGCCGGTTTTGGTTCAAAAATACGGGGGAAAATGCAGGTAAAACGTAAAAGGCAAGAATCACAAACTTTTACACGGACAGCACAAACAATGTCTTTAAGCGCATGGCCTAATGCACCGCGCATCATGGAACCTTTGAAAGACGACAACTTAGTCTCTTTCTCAAAAATGCTTACGATATTGTAATGTGCATATTCCATCAAACAACTATAGAAAGGTAGAATGTGCATCAAATATCTGCAACATCTTAAATAATTGTTCTATCTGACAAGATGCTATCACAAATACTGACAATTCACAAATATTTAATCTTGCTTTAATAGTGGCCCCATAAATGAGACAATGTGCTAAGGTGTATTTTCAATCAATTGGAGTTACCCAATGGACAGAAATAATCACACCTTAACTCATAAGAAAAACTGTCCTTGACATGGGGTCCACTTAACAAGTCACAAAAATAATTAAAAGTAAGTGTTAATGGGAAACGATTCTTAGTTAT
>JACKQG010006408.1_pt1 | contig 12437 bp, 7 predicted proteins | sample 8237621 | NCBI WGS metagenome assembly JACKQG01 (sample SAMN15677084, study PRJNA649215) | marine metagenome | biome: marine; feature: Black Sea; material: saline water; isolation source: suspended particulate matter (SPM) from the Black Sea western gyre | collected 2013-06-09/2013-06-10 | depth...
GTTAGCCTTTAAAAGAATAATAGGAGTTGAAATGAATGCTAGATACCTCTTAACTTTTATTTTAGCGATAGTAATCTCATGTACAGAAAAATCATCTACCGACTCTATTATAGACGGCTCACAAGAAGAATTAGAAGAAGTTATTCATATTAAATCGGCAGACTTTCAGTTAGATGTTCAAAGCATTATTTTTGATGGTGAGTTTCTTTGGATTACCAATGAAGGAACAGTTCCACCATATGACTACTACATATTTAAATTAGATCCAAGGACAGGAAAAATTGAACAGAAATGGAGAGCGTCAAGTCCAGCCGAAAATGGCTCGACATATGATGGACAGTTTTTATGGACAACCGGGATATATAGTCCTTCTGGCATGCTACCTCCATGGGATGATCCGGATTATTACGAACTTATTTATAAATACTCAATTTCAGATAATAATCTTGTTTTGAAGGAAAAATACGCTCTACCTTCGCCCAAAATAGGGGCTGGTGAAGCCTTAACTGTCGATAGCTCAGGCAATATTTGGGTTATCACGGGCATGCCTGAAGTTAATGAAATTACGACTCTTGTGCGGCTGGAATTCTTTCCAGGAGAAGAAGCGGAACATCATCCTGGTTTATCAGATGTATGGCGAACTGAGATAAAAGAAACTGTTGTTCTTCCGATGTCATCAAAACTACATATTAAAGGAGCAGAATGGATATATGTTCCAAATGTATGTAACTATCTCGTTGTTGGCGGTTATCCTCTTGACGGAATAATTAATGCAGAACACTTTATTTACGTTCTAGATGCTAACGATAATTTCGCTGTAAAATGGGAATATATTCCAGAAGAATGGGGAGGTATCGGCGATTTTGGCATATATTGGGACCCGAAAGAGGAAATGATATGGACAATTGGGGGTGATATTTTCCCATTCTCTTATGAAAACTTCATTAGTTTTATATCTTCAGAAGATAGTTAGTTAACCAAAAGAGAAAATGAAAAGGCTAACAAAAGCATGCAGTGGACGCAAGGGTTTGGGCGTGAATTTGACGTACAGAGCGTTCTCGAAAGTTTAGTATAAATCTGAAAGTCTGGTTCGTTTATTCCTTGCGCCACTGATGCTTGGTCGTTATAAGCTCGGTGGATTTAATACAACTTGATTTTAATTACATTTGAAATAACATAAACCATAAATCAGAAAGAAAATTAATATGATTAGTGCTCAAAAAGAAAAATTAAATTCCTTCTTTCAAGGTTCAATGAGATATGTAGTTCCATTTTTTCAAAGACCATACGTTTGGGATGCGGAAAATTGGGATAATTTGTGGGAAAGCATTTTAGAAACATATAATCTTTATCAACAAGAAAAAAATAAAGAACATTTCATTGGCACTTTAATAATCAAACAAATTCCTGCAAAAAAAATAAATGAAAGTAATTTTGATTTAATAGATGGACAACAAAGAATAACTTCGATTTCATTACTATTAAAAGCGATTGAATTAAGTATTAAAGAAGATGATGAATTTCCTGAATTAAAATCTCAGTTACAGAGCTTACTAACATTTAAAGATGCAAGGGGTAATCTACATTATAGAATAGAACACAATCGAATAGATAAACCATATTTTGAAAATATTCTATCCATTGAAATAAAAAGGGATAATAATGGATTTGATATTGAAGAATATATATCTAATAAATATGAGAACCTATTAGTAAATGCCTTTAAATATTTTTTAAAAAGGACTAAAGATTTTACTAATGAAGAATTATCAGAATTAAAAGATGTAATTCTTCATAAAGTGCCAGTTATAAGTATGTTATTAGCACACGATGATGACGAACAAGAGATTTTTGATACTATTAATTCATTAGGTGTAAAACTGACAACTTCTGAATTGTTGAAAAATTTTATATTTAAGGAAAAGGAACTTAAACCCTTATATGACAAATATTGGTTTGATGTTTTTGAAGCAGATGAAGAAATAAGGGGATTTTGGAATACAGATAAAACATCAGGAAGAGTTTTCAGAACAAATGCAGAAATATTACTTTACATTTTCTTAATCATTGAAACACAAAAGGACATTAGACTTGAAAAACTTTTTAAGGAATACAAACTTTGGTTAAAAGACAAAAAAATAGGCGAGAAAGAGAACTTTTTAGGAAATCTAAAAGAATATGCTGATATATATTTTAACTTTCCTTCTAACAGCGAAATAAATGAAATAAGTTTTTTAGAATATGAGAAAAGATTTTTTCATATAATTGAGAACCTATCTATAACAACTGTTTATCCATTAATAATGTTTATTTATAAAAATATCAAGGATAACGACGAAAGAGAAAAAATATTAAGTTTATTAGAAAGTTATTTAGTTCGTAGAAATATTTCAAAATTTACAACTAAAAACTATAACAATTTGTTTTTATCAATACTTCAGAAACTAATTATAAAGGAAAACAATATTAGTTATTTGGATTATTTAAAACAGATTATTGCTGAATTTGATGAAATAACAAATAAATTTCCTGATAATAGTGATTTACAATATGCTTTAAAAAATTCTATTTTAAGCAATCAAAATTCAAGAGAAATATTATTTATTATTAGCTTAAAACAAATTAACACGGGCTATAATGATAGAGACAAATTAAGTTTAAAAAGTTTTTCTACAGAACACATAATGCCGAAAAAATGGGAAGAAAATTGGAAGAATAGAGAATTTACAGATGAAGAAAAATGGCAAAGAAATTTTAAATTAAAAACTCTTGGTAATTTGACTATTACAACAGGTAAATTGAATAGTAAACTTAAAAATTCATCGTGGAATAATAAGAAAGATGTTTTAAAGAAATTTTCATCATTGCCAATTACAATATCATATATAGATATACCAGAGTGGAATGAAATTGAGATAGAAAATAGGGCTGATGACTTATATAAAATAAGTAAAGAAATATGGAAAGAAATATAAGCTATGCACCACAAAACCTATACGTAATGCGGGGTTGAGCGCTTATAACAATGTAATGCACCTGAAAAAAAACGCGTACTGGTTCTTTGAAAATTTATTAAACCGCTGAAGGATGATGGCAGAGTGAAGTTCATAGCCGCTGTATTTTTTTTCAGGTGATTACCAGCCGTTAGGCTAATAATTATTAGTAAATAAAAGATTTTGAACTTTTGGAGACAATAATGAATAAAGTAAGATTACTTATATCAATTATTTTACTGTTTATTTCTAATGTCTTTGCACAAGATCGATATAATATTGCAGTTATTGATCTTGATGCAGAAGGTATTACACAATCAGAAAGTCGAATAATTACTGATCGATTAAGAACCAATTTATTTATTACTGGTAAATTTGTTGTTTTAGAACGAGATAAAATGGAAGAAATATTAAATGAACAAGGATTTCAATTAAGCGGTTGTACATCTGATGAATGTGTTATAGAAATTGGAAAATTAACAGGGGTACAACAGATTGTTGTTGGTAGTATAGGTAAAATAGGAAAACTGTATACAATAAATACAAGGATTATTGATATTGAAACTGGAAAAGTATTAAATATCGCCATAGATGATTGTGAATGTACAATTGAAACGGTTCTAACAAAGTCAATTAAAAATGTAGCTAAAAGATTATCTGGAAAAAATTCTTACTATAAAAATACTTCATTAAGCTACAATGATCCGCAAATTATATCTAAGAAAAATAATCGAAGTTATAAAAGCATATATTTATCACCCAGAATCGGAATATCTCTATATACAGGTGCAATTGGATTAGAATTAACGTATAAAAAATATGCTGTAGGAATTGGCAATATGATAGGTGTAAACTGGTGTGGAGCTAAATATTATCTAAAATCAGGAAAAAAAAGCTATTATATTGGAGCTTTTGGGGCTATTGATATTGATATTATAGGACTTATGATTGGGCATAGATGGCGATTTAAAAATAATTGTGAATTAAAATTAGGAACAGGGATTCTTCAGGAAGATTATGAATATATTCTACCAGCTATAGATTTAACAATTGGTTATTCTTTTCAATTTTAAAGCCTAACAATCAAAATTCAGCTGACAAAACCGCCATGCTCCATTTAGAGTTCAGTGAATATAATTTAAATTCAGTGCAATGTTCAATTCCTGTGTGAGCGGCTTTGCACCTGATTTTGGGCGTTAGAGTTCGCCTTAAAGAATGAATAAGAAATAAAAATTGCCGTGTGATTTTTTAGAAAAAATAATCTTTAGATTGTAGGGTTGAATATGGGAACAGATTTAAATGATAACTAAACAAGCACTTGGAAATACCCTATTCGGAATGGCCGATGTGGGCCTGCGGGATAAAGTTGAAGACTACAAATCTTACATCCTTTCCCTGCTCTTTTTTAAACGACTTTCCGATAATTATTCGTGGGAAACGGAAAACAAAATCAGTGAACACCGTGCAGAATGGGGTTCACCGCTCAATGAAAAACAATTAGCCCGAATTACCGCCAAAGCCCACGATTATAAAATTCCTGAAGGCTGTTTCTGGTCGGATGTGCGGGAAGCATCCCAAGATGACAAAAACCAAAAACTCCACGATGCCTTAAATGGAATTGCCAATGAGAACCAAAACCTGAAGGGCGTCATTAATTCCGTTCGGTGGAATGAACCATCTCCTGATGGCTCCGGCGGAAAACGCATTGAGCCGGAAATTTTGACTACACTCATCAATTATCTGGATGTCATTGACTTGAGCAACCGCAATGTTTCGGTAGATATATTGGGGGATGCCTACGAATATCTCATCAAACGGTTTGCTGACGAAAATAAAGGCGGTACGGTTGCCGGTCAATTTTACACACCAAAGGAAGTGGTAGATATTATCGTACGCTATCTGAAACCGGAAGCGGGAAACCAAATTTACGACCCCACCTGTGGCTCCGGTGGTTTTCTCATCAACGGGGCGAAATATCTGAAAGAAACTGTTGGTGACCAAAGACAGGTTCGGCTCCACGGACAAGAAAGCGTCTGGAACACCTGGGCGATATGCCGAATTAATATGATTTTGCACAATCTGGATGCTGACATCCGGCAAGGCGATACAATGCGGGATCCCAAATTTCAGGTGGATCACGAATTGGAAACGTTTGATAAAGTAATGGCGAATTTTCCCTTCTCTTTTGAGAATTGGTGGTCAAATGGCGAAACAAAAAAAGACCGTCGGGGCAGACCGAAAACCAAAAAAGACGGTTCCCCCCAATTGGAATATCCGCCCAAAGACGAATTTAGCGACCCTTATAATCGAATGACCTTCGGTACGCCGCCCTTTTCCAATGGTGATTTTGCATTTCTCCAGCATATTGTAAAATCCCTGAATGAAAACGGCAAAGCCGGCGTTGTCTGCCCCCAGGGTGTTCTGTTTCGGGGGCAGCCGGAAAAAACGGAAGCAGAAGACGGACAAAACCGCAAAGCCGATGATGAATATCTCATCCGACGGGGATTTTTGGGCATAGTAGAACGAGCAAGCGGCATAACAAATATCGGTGAAATTATTGACGCCATTGTGGTACTGCCGGGCAATTTATTCTACGGCACCACCATCCCCGGCTCCATCCTGTTTTTTAACAAGAACAAACCACCGGAACGGCAGGGAAAAGTGTTGATGGTCTATGCGGGCAAAGAAGGCTGGTATAAGGAAGAAAGCAATCTGAATATTTTAATGCCACACGATATTTTGCGCATTTCTACAATGTTAGAATCTTGGGGCGACGGCGAAATTGCCGCCGAATTTATGACTACCCAAAAAACAAGGCTCAACGGCATTATTACAGATAATCTGGAATTTAAACTGAATGAAATTGACGAAGAATACCGTTTGGATATTGCCGAAGAGCAAAGCAGGATTAGAGCCATTGAAGCCAATATTACCGAACTCACCGAAAAAGGCAGAGCCACCAAAGCAAAAGAAAACCAACTGAAAAAAGCACAGGAAAAACTGGCGAAAATAATTGAGAAAAAACAAAATGCCATTAACGACGCCGAAACAGAAGCGGAAAAAGAACGGCAGGCACTTAATGATGTGGAACAGGAAATGACGGCAATGTTTGGTGACCCGGAATTGCGGAAACGCTATTTTGCCATTGTGGACGCTGAAGAATTGGAAGAAAATGAATACAACCTGAACATCCCCCGCTATGTGGACACCTTTGAACCGGAAGAAGAAATTGACCTGCAGGAAGCCATTGCGGATTTTGAGAAGGCGGTACAGGAAGAAAATGAAGAATCAACTAATGTAATCAGTTTGTTGGAACAATTAAATAATGCCTGAAATTCTAACGAAAATAGGGAAAGCATTTGAAGGCTGGGATACTTGGGTTTTAAAAAGTGGTATTGTTAAAAATGACCCTGGTGAATGGGGGAATGAACCAGCAGAAAGCCCAACAAAAGTAATTAGAAGCACAAATTTTACAAATGAAGGGCTGCTAAATCTTGAAAATGTTGCGTTGAGAAAGATATCAGATGATAAAATTAACGAATTAAGTTTAAAAGAAAATGAGATCATAATTGAGCGATCAGGTGGAAGCAATAATCAACCTGTAGGCAGAATTGGATTTATTGATTCAATAATTGATGATGAGAATTTTATTTTTGCCAATTTCATTCAAAGGATATCTTTATCAAAAGAATATTCTTCAAAATATGTTTATTATTGCTTACAGCAGTTATACGAGATGGGTGTTACGGTAAGTATGCAATATCAGACTACTGGAATTAGAAATTTAGATTTCAAATTATACCTACGATCAATTTTGCCCAAACCACCCCTTCCCGAACAGCGCGCCATCGCATCTGTTCTTTCTAAAGTGGATGACGCCATTGCCGCCACCAAAAAGACCATTGCCAAAGCGGAACGGCTGAAAAAAGCCCTAATGCAAAACCTGCTCACCGGCAAACTCAAACCCGACGGCACCCGCCGCAACGAAGATGAATTTTACACAGATGAAAAATTTGGCAAAGTGCCAATTGGGTGGGAAGTGAAGAAGGTAAAGGATTGTTTTGAATTTTTCCCAACTTCTTCTTATTCAAGATCAAAACTAACAGATCAAGGCGAATGTATGTATGTGCATTATGGCGATATCCACACCAAATTTTACTGTTTCATCGATGTGCAATATTCTCAACTACCGTTCGTAACGTTTGAAATGGGGGAGAAATACACCAAAGTAAAAGAAGGTGATTTAATAATGGCGGATGCTTCAGAAGATTATGATGGTGTAGGAAAATGTGTTGAAGTAAAAAATATAAATGATGTAAAGATAATTTCTGGCTTGCACACATTACACTTGAGAGACAAATCAGACTTATTTGTAAATGGATACAAGGGATATATGTTAAACCACGAAAAAGTGCGAAATTCAATTTTACGAACAGCAACAGGAATAAAGGTATATAGTGTTTCAAAAAGTAGTCTTGCTAATATCTTGCTTCCAGTTCCACCAAAAGAAGAACAAATATTTATTGCAAAGAGAATTGATACTATGAACAATAGTATCCAGGCCAAAGAACTCAAAATCCAAAAATTAGAGCGCTTGAAAAAGGCGTTGATGCAGAATTTGCTCACGGGCAAAAAGCGGCTAAAGGCGGAATATATTCAGGGGTTTAGCAATGGGTAAAATGGTAAAAGCAGATAATCAAATTACTTTTTATGAAACGGAAGACGGTAAAATCCGTATCGAAGTTCATTTTGAAAAAGAAAATCTTTGGCTGTCCCAAAAACTGATGGCACAGTTATTTGAATGCACCACGGATAATATTTCTCTTCATCTAAAAAATATTTTTAAATCGGGTGAACTGAATAAAGATTCAGTTACCGAGTATTACTCGGCAACTGCTTCGGACGGTAAAAAATACAAGACACAATTTTATTCTTTGGAAGCTATCATTGCCCTTGGCTACCGGGTGAATTCTAATCGCGGGACGCAATTTCGTATTTGGGCAACCGACAAACTGAAAAACTATATTTTAAAAGGATACGCCATTGATGGCGACCGCTTCAAATACGGCACCCGATTTGACAGACGGTATTTTGAAGAACTTTTAGAAGAATTCCGTGAAATTCGGGCAAGTGAAAGGATGGTGTATCAAAAGATAACTGACATTTATGCTACTGCCGCTGACTATTCACCCCACAGTGTTGTTGCTGAACAATTTTTTGCTACTGTTCAAAACAAGATGCACTATGCAATTACCGGTAATACTGCTGCTGAAATAATTTCAAAAAGAGCAGATAAAGACAAACCATTTATGGGTTTAACCAGTTGGCGCAAATCTCCCGTTGGTAAAATTTTAAAATCTGATATATCCATTGCAAAAAATTATCTAAATAAAGAAGAATTAAAATTGATGAATCATATTGTAGATATGTATCTTGATTATGCAGAACTTCAAGCAAGCCGGGGGCGCTTGATGAAAATGACCGATTGGGCAGAAAAATTAAACGCATTTTTGCAATTTAACGATTTTGAAGTCCTTGAAAATAAAGGAAAAGTCTCCAGAGAAGTGGCGGTTGCCCTGGCTGTAAAAGAATTTGAAGTATTTCGTGTAAAACAGGATAAAGAATTTATTTCTGACTTTGATAAGACCATACAGCAATTAAAAGAATCGGATACAAAGGATAAAGAAGATGGGTAATCTTTCCGAACTCAATGCCGTAGAACGCCCCGTAACGGAATGGCTGTCTAAAATGGGCTGGACTTTCAAAGACAGAAATGAACTGAAAGCTTACAACCGCCCCTTTTCAAATCCCATTATAAAACCCATTCTCATAGAAAAAATCTGCCAACTAAATGGCATTTCTGAAACCGACGCCCAGACCGCCTACGAAACACTCACCCAGCATTTGAACCATCCTGACCCAATTATCGGTAATGAAAACTTTCTGAACTTTCTGGTAAAAGGTGTTACCATCAATATAGATGGCGAAGCCAGGGACATTCGTTTTATTGATTTTGAAAATATCTGGGAAAATGATTTTATGGTTACGAATCAGTATTGGGTGCAGGGTGCCGAAATGGTGAAGACGGATATTGTGCTGCTCATTAACGGTATTCCCATTGTGCCAATCGAAGCCAAGAACCGTGCCCGTAAAGGCGTGAACTGGAAACAGGGCGTGAAGCAGTTTGCCACTTATGCCCAGCGTGCCGATAAATTGTTTATGAGCCACGGTTTTGGTGTTTCCTGTAATGGCAGGATAACCAAATACGGCATTCCCGGTGCTTCCGAATCTTATTTTGGTGAATGGAAAGACACAATTTTTGATACGAAGCATTCCAATCCCATTTTGGATGAAGACAATGATGTCTGTGCCACTATCCAAAAAGGTGACGGTTACACCCATGCTGATATTCCCGAATACGAACGGATGAAGCGGGGTATTGTGGGTTTGCTGCAACCGGCGCGGGTGTTGGATATTTTGCAGCATTACATCGTTTTTGAACGGTCGGAAGAACAGGGCATTATCAAAAAAGTTGCCCGTTATCAACAATTGCGTGCCGGGAATAAAATTGTTGATCGTGTGGTTGAGCAGGAAGCAGACACCGGCGTTATTTGGCATACGCAGGGTTCAGGAAAAAGTCTCACGATGCTTTTTGCGGCACAGAAATTACGCCGTCATCAACGACTAAATGATCCTACGGTTTACATTATTGTTGACCGCAAAGATTTGAAAGAGCAGATGGGTGGGACTTTTGACGATTGTGAATTTCCCAATACAACGGTTCCGCCGAATATTGGTCAACTGAAAGCAAAGATTCGCAACCGCCCGGCTGAAGTGATTATTACCACCGTGCAGAAATTTCGGGATATGGGCGATTTGCAGGATGACCGAACCAATGTCATTGTGCTCATTGACGAAGCCCACCGCACGGAATACGGCGTGCATCAGATTGAACTTCAAAATGTTCTGCCCAAAGCCAAACGATTTGCCTTTTCCGGAACGCCTATTGATAAAACCATTCGGGATTTTGGTATCCGTGAAGGCAGGAATATTCTGGAATATTATTTAGACAAATACAGCATTGAAGATTCCATCCAAGACGGTGCAACGGTAAAAGTCCGCTACACTTACGGCCCGCAAGAACATTTTTTAGATAAGGAAAAACTGAAAGAAGGTTGGGAAGAAATAACAGCCGATTTAACAGAAGATGAACGGGCATTGGTTCAGCGTCGGGTTCAGCCGTGGAAAACTTTTATGAAACATCCAGACCGGATTTCTGATTTGGCAAAAGATATTGCCGACGATTTCAGAAATGTGGTGGAACCGCAAGGATATAAGGCGCAAGTGGTGGCGTGTGATAAAGAAGCCTGTGTTTTGTATTACGATGAATTGATGAAATATTTTGATGAATCGGAAGTAACCATAATCTTTTCAACAGGCAATTATGACGATGCAGAACATTATGCATTATACCAAGACCATTACCTTTTAGATGGTGACCGGAAGCGATTGATCAAGCAATTCAGACGGCGAATCACTGAAGAAGAAATAGAGAATGGAAATAATCTGAAAATATTCATTGTCTGCAATATGCTGCTCACCGGTTTTGATGCACCCATTGAACAAACGATGTATCTGGATAGTCCATTAAGAGATCATAATCTTTTGCAAGCCATTGCCAGAACCAACCGCCCTTATGATGACCCCGTTACCGGCTTATCGAAAGAATTTGGCAGGATTGTGGATTATGTGGGTGTTTTCCAGAATTACAACGAAGCATTGAATTATGACCCGGAAGACATTACCGAATTTGAAGATGTGGATTCGCTGGTTCAGGAATTTCCGGGATTATTAAATAAAGCATTTGAGCCATTTGCCGATATTACGCTGGAAGATTCCTACGAATGCACCATCGCCATTGTCCGTATTCTTTCTACAATTGACCAAGGGGAATTTGAAGGCAATTACCGGGATGTCATTCAGTTGTTTGAGTCTGTTTCGCCCCATCCAGATTTGCGGGATCATTTGACCCAATTCAAATGGCTCATTGAGATTTATGAAATTTATATGGAAGAATTCCGCCGTTCAGATTTTGATGCGGAAATTTATGCCGTCAAAACACGAAAATTGATTGAAGAAAGCAGCAGGGTTGGACTGAAAGGCCATCTACCCACCATTCAGATTGACGAAAAATATATTAATAATCTGAAATCCACCAAACTTACACCTGAAGATAAAGCCGAAAAAATTATTCGGGATATTGAAACGGTCATCCGTCGTAGTGAAATGGATAATCCGGTTTATGTGGAATTTCAGGATCGTTTGGATGAACTCATTCGCCGGAAAAACAGCGAAAGCATTACTATTGAAGATTTGCTGAAAGAATTGGAAGAACTGTTTGGTGAAATCAATGATGCTTCTACCCTTCCCCAGCGAATGGGTTTTACGGATCGGGGTAGTTTTGATGTATTCACTGAAATTAAGAATGCCAAAAAAGATGATATTGATTTGGAATTGGTAAAAGCCTTTTCGATGAGCCTTTCTGAAATGATTAAACATAAAATTTTTGTTGGCTGGCAGGACAGTGAAAATGAAATTGAACGGCTGACTTTGGATATCCAACTACTGGCGGACTCAAATGATTTTATGGAATTGAATATTGCGGATGAAAAAGAATTGATGGATATAATTTTAAACAGGATTATTCAACATTACAGTATCGATTGATGACTTTGCCCAGTAACTATATTTTAGAACGCAAACCGGTAAAGCACGCCCGAATACGGGTAGATGAACGGCAAATGGTACGGGTGATAGTGCCGGACAGGTTTTCCGATAGTGAAATCAATCTGCTGTTAAATCAGAAAGAAAACTGGATAAAAAATAAACTGGATTTTTTCAAAAACAGACCGGAAATTATTCCGCTCAAAAATGATCAACTACTTTATTTGGGTGAGAAGTACACATTCAAGATAAATGATGAATTGAAAAAACAGGTTTTGATTGATCCCGAAGCAAAGATTATTCAGTCAGATTTTGATTTGTTAAATCCAATTATTCAATTTAATTGGTACAGAATGGGAGCCCGGAAAGTCATATTAAAAAGATTAGAAGAATTGGCTAAACCTTATGGTTTTTCATATAACAAAGTTTACATAAGAAATCAGAAAACAAAATGGGGTAATTGTTCTGGGAAGAAGAATTTATCATTCAATTGGCGCCTTATAAAATCACCACCGTTTGTAATGGATTATGTTATTATGCACGAATTGGTGCATACAAAGTTGTTTAACCACACACGGCAGTTTTGGGTAAAACTGAAATCAGTTTATCCGAAGTACAAAGAATCCATCCAATGGCTGGATCGTTATGGGAATGGTTTATGATAGGCGAAGAGTTATGGAACCAGATCAATGAAAGATTTGATGACAAAGGAGGAGTTTA
>JACKQG010006409.1_pt1 | contig 12434 bp, 10 predicted proteins | sample 8237621 | NCBI WGS metagenome assembly JACKQG01 (sample SAMN15677084, study PRJNA649215) | marine metagenome | biome: marine; feature: Black Sea; material: saline water; isolation source: suspended particulate matter (SPM) from the Black Sea western gyre | collected 2013-06-09/2013-06-10 | depth...
TGTATGAAGGGAGTTTTAAAGGAATAATATTAAAATCGAGTATAAAGATCTATAAAAAACCAATTGAACTGATATGCTTTTTTCCAACAATTTCAGAACTCCAGAAGGAGAAAAAATGAGTATTAAAAAGCAGTACTTAAAAAATAAATCCGTTTGCAAGGTACACTTCAGGCTTTCCAGAAAAGATGCCCGGGATGCAAAACGAATTTTTCTTGTTGGTGAATTCAACAACTGGAGTGAAACAGCAACCCCTATGAAGTCTTTAAAAAATGGAGATTTTATTGCCATCCTTGATCTTGAAACCGGCAGGGAATATCAATTCCGATATTTTTTTGATCGTATGCACTGGGGAAACGATCCCGGGGCGGACAGGTATATCCAATCTTCTTATGGTAACTGTGATAATTCAGTCGTCATCATATAGAAAGAGGTCTGTATGAAAAAAGCAAAATTTTTTTTGATCGTTATCTGTTGTTTCCTTTTCGTTTTTGTCTCATCTGTTCATTCAAATGTAAAGGATGCTATCCTCTATGATTTGTAATAACCTATATGCAAAAATAAAAATTAGATACTGCCAAATCATCTTTGCATTCCCTTTAATTTTCTTTGCATTTCTTTTAATCATTTTAGCCCTTAGAGAATACTGATAGTGCCATGTACGAGGCTCAAAAAACAAGGAGAGAAAAAATGAAACAAGCAGTTACAGGAATAATATTAACAATTTCTACAATAATCTTATTAATTTTCGGAACACAGGTTATTGCAGGGTCTATCAAAGATACAGAATCAGCATCGCATTCTGACGCTGCATCCTTCTATGATATTGTTGATACCTATACCTATCCAGGTTTTCGAATTATCCAATTCAATCTTGCCGTCCTGTCACACTATTCATATATGTTGATCAGTGGAAATCAGGCTCTGGTAGTCGACCCCGGCAGGGATATCTTCACGTATCTGGATGTCGCACAAAAGGAAAACACTCAGATTAAAGGTATTTTACTGACGCACAGCCATGCTGATTTTGTGGCCGGTCATACCGAACTTGCAAAAAAGGCTGAGTGTCCTGTTTTCATCAGCGCGAAGGCAGATGCAGGATATCCCCATACTCCATTAAAAGATGGTTCCATCATTTCCATTGGCAGTGTTGAGTTAAAGGTGCTTGAAACACCAGGACATACCCTGGATTGCACAACCTCAATTGTTTATGGTACCGGCGAAGGGAAAAAACCGGAAGCTGCTTTTACAGGAGACACGCTTTTTGTGGGGAGTATTGGACGACCCGACCTGATGGGTGGAACCATTTCCGCTGCCGCTCTGGCATCCATGTCATTTGATACCTGGCAGAACAAGTTATCCAAGATAGATGACCACGTGACCATTTATCCAGCTCATGGTGCCGGGTCTTTGTGCGGTGCGCATTTAAGTGACGATCCCTTTTCAACCATTGGCCGAGAAAGACAAACCAATCATTATTTAAAATTTTCTGCAAGAAGCGATTTTATAGCTGCCGTGCTTGAAGGATTACCCGATGCGCCCCAGTATTTCAAGCATAATGCAGCCTTAAACAAAAAAGGACCTGAACTGGTTGACTGGAAGGCACCCCCTGAAATGATCAAGCCTGACAAGCGACTGACCGATCTTGCCAAGGTCTACATTGTTGATCTCAGGGATGCGGAGCTCTATGCAAAAGGCCATATCCAAAATGCCGTCAATATCGCACTTCGGGGGCGGCTGGAAACCTGGGTCGGCATGATGGTTCCCTGGGGGGCACCCCTGGTCGTCACTGGAAATCAGGAGGAAATTGATGAGGCTGCTTACCGGCTGAATCGCGTTGGGTATAGCACTCGGGCGCTGTTGTTTGAATCCTGGGTTGCAGCATCACTGCCCGTAAAAAGTGTGGACCTGATGGCTCCCCAAACCCTGTATGAAGCTATGAAAGCTGGAAATGCGCCGGTCATTGTTGATGTCCGTCTGCCAACTGAGTGGATGGGGTTAAGAATCGGGCAAGTCATCAATATGCCGTTAAATCAACTGGCACACTTGTCAAGTAAACTCGACCCAGCTGAGTCGGTTGTGGCGGTTTGTAACTCTGCCTATCGATCCAGCCTTGCCCTGGGCATCCTTGAGCAGAAAGGTTTTACAAAAGTCACCAGTTTGAAAGGCGGCAGTCAGGCCTGGATTGATGCCGGATATCCGGTTTTTGGTTCAGACAATCAAAAACCCCAGTCAGTTCAAGGTACGGCTGCAAAAAAGGAAATCAAACTGCCCGGGAGAATATCACCCGCAGAATTAAAAAGTTTAATCATGGATCTTCCTGAAACATTTGATCTGGTGGACATCCGGCCACCGGCTTTTTACACTGATTTTCATCTGCCGCAATCGGTGAATGTCGATCTGGCCGATCTTCTGGTCAATCCTGCCTATCTTGTGGGCACAGGTCCCCTGATCATTGTGGATAGGGATGGGACCCTGTCTATGATGGCTGCGGGCATGCTCTTTAATAAAACAAAACGAGACATCAAAGCTTTGAGAGGCGGTCTGGAAGCTTATTGGGGTGAGTCAGATTTTCAAGGGATAGTCAAAGAAAATACCGCTCCCCTGAAACAACAGCCTGAGCCAGCTGTCGCACCAACCAAAATGAATATTCCGCAACCCAATGTTCCGGTTCAACAAACACCGGAAAAACCAAAAAAGAAAAGTGCGGGGTGCTGATCATGAACTCATCTGCCAAACCCTATATGAATCCTTATCTCGCAGGCGTCTGTCTGGGTCTTGTCCTTACCGGATCATTCCTGATCCTTGGAACCGGACTGGGTGCATCCTCCGGCATTGCCAGAATCGCCGCAGCAATTGAGGGATGGATGCTGCCGGACCATACCGCAAAGACCACTTATTTTGGCGCCTGGGGCAAATCTCCGCTGGATTATTATCTGGTGTACATGTTCATCGGCACGATGATAGGCGGCCTGATATCTGCCGTGAAAGAAAACCGGCTCTCCTTTCAACTGGAAAAAGGCTGCCAATGTTCTTCCTGGAAAAGAATAACGCTTGCATTAACTGGCGGCCTCCTTGTGGGATATGCCAGTCGTCTTGCCCAGGGGTGCACATCGGGCCAGGCGTTGACCGGTGGTGCCGTATTGTTAACCGGCAGTTTTGTTTTCCTGATCTGCCTGTTTGCAAGCGGGTATGCCGCAGCCTATTTTGTAAGGAGGCAATGGAATGATTGATACATTTTTCGGCCTCGGACAACTGGATTCATCAAAGGCACTTTTCATGTCCCTGGTTATTGGTATTTTATTTGGGATGGTTCTGGAACGTGCCGGTTTTGGAAGTTCAAGAAGACTTTCAGGTGTGTTTTATTTTAAAGATATGGCTGTGATTAAAGTCATGTTCACGGCCATGATTACGGCCATCATGGGCATTGCCCTGAGCCTGCGGTTCGGCCTGGTCGCTGAACAGGCCATTTACCTGAATCCAACCTTATATAAGGCCCAGATTTTAGGTGGCCTTATTTTTGGGATCGGTTTTGTCATTGGGGGGTGGTGCCCGGGCACAGCAGCGGTTGGCGCTGCATCGGGAAAATGGGATGCCTTTATTTTTCTGGGGGGAGCAGTTGGTGGCAGTTTTTTCTTCAATGAAACCTATACATGGGTAAAAGAATTGTATGAGGCTGGAAATCAACACACTGCATTTGTTTATCAGTCCATTGGCATGTCAAAAGACTGGTTTGTCCTGCTCTTTGTCCTCATTGGAATTCTTGTTTTCTGGTGCATGGAATTGATCGAAAAAAAAATAACACAAAAAAGCGATTATCTAAACACTGTTTTTTTGAAGCAGTTCTCTTTTGTTCTGCTGATTTCGGGATTTTCTGTTTTCATGCTCCTTGGGGATCCGTCTTCTGCTGCAAAAAACAATGAATCTCCGGTGCAATCGCAGCCCGTGGAAACATCAGAAACAGCGTTGTTAAACCAGATCGAAAATGCACTGGATCATATAGAACCTGAAGAACTGGCCCGCAGGGTAATCAAAGGGCAGCAAGGCCTTGTTCTGGTAGATGTCAGGTCTGAACCTGAATTTTTAAAATTCCATATCAAAACGGCTCGCCATATTCCTTTAAAGGATCTTGTTGAACAGCTCGAACCTTACCGAAACCTGGGAATGATTGTTCTGTACTCCAATGGCATGACCCATCCGGCACAAGCCAGAGATGTGCTTTTTCGTATGGGGTTCAGCAATGCCTATCTTCTCACGGATGGATTGGATGGATTTATCAACCAGTGTCTCAGACCCGTATCCCTTAGACCTGAACCCGTTCCGGAATCAAACGCCCGGGAAATTAACCAGTGGCGACAGTTTTTTCTTGTGTCTGATTCTGCTACAGCCGCAAAGACCCCCATGGACGGTTTGCCCATCAAGGGCCTGGCCCTTCCCGGTATCATCGATGCACAGACCCTTTTTGCCCATATGAATGATCCTGGCGTGCGGGTAATTGACCTGCGCAGCCAGCCTGAATATAATACCAGCCATATTCCAGGTTCCCTGTCCTTGAATGTGGAGAGCTTAAGGGGGAATATCAAAGGGGTGCCATCCTGTCTTTTGCCGGCACACCTGTTAGCCGGGCACCTGTCATTGATGGGGATCCAGCCTAAGACCCTTGTGGTGCTTGTTTATGGGGAAAAAGTTCAGGACGTAACCCTGGTCGGCATGGCTCTGGAAAGACTCGGGCACGCAAATTACGCATTGCTTTCAGGAGGATATCTGCAATGGAAAGCATTGGGATTTGCAACAGATGCTATGCTTCCGGAAATATCATTTTCAACTTACCCGGATACAGATAAGGATCAGTTTACCATTGACTATAAAGCTGTATTCTCCCATGTTCAGAACAAAACAGCTCTTATTCTAGATGTCAGGCCGCAAGCATACTATACAGGAGAAAAATCTGACGAAGCCCGTGCCGGCCACATTCCCGGTGCTGTTAACCGACCATTTGACCTGGATACCGTTAAAACCGCGGAAACGATAGCGTTCAAACCAATATCAGAACTCGCAGTGGCTTATGAGACGATAATACCGTCAAAAGAGTCGCTTGTTATTGTCCACTGTAGGACCGGGCATCAAGCCAGTCAGACCTTTTTTGTTCTGAAGCATCTTCTCGGATACAGCCGGATCCTGTGGTATGATGCCGGGTGGACCGAGTGGGCAGCCAGAAAGGAATTGCCGGTAAAAACCGGAACAACCCCATGATATTTTATTTTTTATCAGTTGTCTTCGGTCTGATGCTTCTTGTATGGAGCGCAGACCGGTTTGTGGAAGGCAGTGCTGTTACAGCAAAACATTTGGGTATGCCGCCGCTTTTAATCGGCATGATTATTGTGGGGTTCGGCACATCAGCACCGGAAATGCTGGTTTCTGCATTATCCGCTGCAGATGGAAACGAGGGTATTGCTTTAGGAAATGCTTATGGGAGCAATATCTGCAATATCGCACTGATTCTTGGCATTACAGCATTAATCAAACCAATTCTTGTAAAGTCGGAAATCCTTAAAAAAGAACTGCCTGTTCTGGCCCTTGTTACACTTGTCGCAGTTTTTCAGCTAATGGACGGTATGTTAACGCGATTTGAAGCCGCATTCCTTATGTGTGCTTTTCTGGGACTGTTGATCTGGAGTCTTTTTCAACAAAAAACAGTATCTTCAGATACGCTGGCCGTTGAAGTGGGAAATAGCCTGGAAAATCAGACTCTCTCCCTCAGGAAAGCTGTTGTCTTAATCGTCACAGGTTTGATCCTGTTAATACTAAGTTCCCAAATGCTGGTTACAGGATCAGTTGAAATTGCAAAATTTTTCGGGGTCAGCGACCTTATGATCGGTTTGACAATCGTGGCTGTTGGAACCTCCCTTCCGGAACTGGCCGCTAGTATTATGGCCGCAAGAAGAAACGAACACGATATTGCCATTGGGAATATTATTGGGTCCAATCTTTTCAATACCATGGCAGTGGTTGGAATTGCCGGGCTGATACACCCCATGTCGATTGACCCGCGATTTTTATCACGGGATCTGCCAGTAGTTGCGGGCTTGACTTTTTCCCTGTTTGTCATCGGATACGGTTTCAGGGGACAGCCCGGGATTATCAATCGGTTTGAAGGGTTCGCTCTTCTACTCTCCTATATTCTTTATATTGGATGGTTGATTGCTTCACAAACCAACGCAATTTAACAAGGAGCCTTATGGTGAAACTCGTCTTATTGCCGTCCAGGGAAAAACCAAGTTTAAAAATATTTTTACCCAGAGAAGATCGGTTTTTCACTTTGTTTAAACACCATGCGAAAGCTGTTGTTGACAGTATTGACCCGTGTTTTTGTCACCCATTTTGATCGGGAAGATATTCGGACACTTACCAATCATATGGATGATATCATTGATATGGTGGCAAAAGCAGGAACGTTCATGGAGATTTATAACATTTCATCTCCCCCGGATGCTGCCCGGCAACTGGCCAAAAGGAGAAGGCGCATCAAGACGAGATACTGACCCTTCGCCGGCAATTAGACAATTTAATGGAGAGATGAGCAGTCTTAAAATACTACAATAATGAAAAAAAATAAAGAGGAAAACAATGGGACAATATAATCTAAACCGTATCTTTCAGCCTGTTAATGTGGCAATAGTGGGTGCCAGTGAAAAAAAAGGAACCATCGGCAATGCATTGATGAAAAATCTTATTGACGGCGGATTTTCCAAAGCACTGCTACCGGTAAATCCCAGGTATGACACCCTTCATGGGCTTGAATGCTCTGGATCGGTTTCCAGCATAAAAATAGAATTAGACCTCGTCATTATTGCAACCCCCATTCATTCTGTTGCTGATATCGTCCAGGAGTGCGTTGAAAAAAAGGCGGGCGGGGCCATCATTATTTCGGCAGGGGGAAAAGAAATCGGGATCGAGGGCCGCAAGATAGAAGAAAAAATCCGGAAAATTGCATATAAAGGGGGACTCCGTATCCTGGGACCCAACTGTATGGGGCTCATCCGGCCAGGTGTGCAACTCAATGCAAGCTTTGCGTCCGAAATGCCGGCTGTTGGAAACCTTGCATTTGTCTCCCAAAGCGGCGCGATTTGTTCCTCCATTCTTGACCTGGCTTTCAAGGAACATATCGGGTTCAGCCATTTTGTCAGCATTGGATCCATGCTGGACATTGATTTTGGAGACATGATCGATTATCTTGGAAATGAACCAGCGGCAAAAAGCATTTTATTGTATATTGAAAGCCTGACAAATGTCCGCAAATTCATGAGTGCGGCCAGATCAGTGTCTCGGATTAAACCCATCATTGTCCTGAAATCCGGCATCACTCCTGCCGGAGCGAAGGCTGCAGCCTCACATACAGGGGCTATGGCTGGAGAAGATGCTGTATATGATGCTGCTTTCAAGCGGGCCGGTATCGTACGTGTGGACACCATAGAAGAGTTGTTTGACTGTGCGGAACTGACGGCCAAGCAGCCACGTCCGAAAAGTTCCCGGCTGGCCATCATTACCAATGGCGGCGGACCCGGGGTAATGGCCACAGACGCACTTGGACGTTATGGACACGAACCGGCTTCCCTTGATCCGGATACCATGAAGGCACTGGATGAAATACTGCCGCCATTCTGGAGCCGGAGTAATCCCATTGATATTCTTGGTGATGCATCGCCGGAACTTTTTTCCCGTGTTCTGAATATCTGTTTTAATTCGAAAAATATGGATGGAGTTCTGGTGATTCTTGCACCCCAGGCCCTTACAGAACCTTTTTGGGTGGCCAAAAGCCTGGTCGCTGCCATAAAAGACCGCCAGTATCCTGTGATTGCCTGCTGGATGGGGGGCAAAAGCATCGGCAAGGCCGTGGACCTTCTGAATGAAGCTGGAATCCCAACCTATGACACACCGGAACGAGCGGTCAGGGCATTCCTGTACATGGTTGAATATACAAAAAATCAAGAAGTACTTTTGGAAATTCCACCAAAATTGAATAAAAACCTGGAATTTAATCAAAAAAAAGCCGGGGACCTGATTTCCAATGCTCCTGAAAATGCATTCATGACGGAATCAGAATCAAAAAAACTGCTCCAGGCCTATGGTATGCCTGTTATAGAAACGCGCACGGCAACGACACAAGCGCAGGCATCTCGAATTGGCAGGGAAATCGGATATCCCTTGGTCATGAAACTTCAATCTGTGGATATTCCCCATAAAACAGACGTAGGCGGTGTTCTCCTGGATTTGCGGTGTGATGCCGATGTTTGTGATGCCTTTGAGCAAATCATGTTGTCGGCACGCAAGTACAAACCCGATGCCCGGCTGGACGGGGTAACGATTCAGCCGTATTTTTCAAATCCGGATTTTGAAATTCTCCTGGGTGCCAAGCGTGATCCCAATTTCGGCCCTGTGATCCTCTTTGGGATGGGGGGAATATATACAGAAGTATTAAAAGACAGATCCCTGGGCCTTCCCCCCATGAACCGGCTGCTGGCCCGACGTCTTATGCAGGAAACCCGTGTTTATTCTCTGTTGAAAGGATACCGGAACCGCGTCGCAGCCGACATGGAAAAACTCGAAGAAATGATTGTCAGACTCTCCCAGCTGTTGATGGATTTCCCTCAAATTTCTGAACTGGATATGAATCCGGTTCTGATAAAGAATGGCAATCCTGTTGCTGTGGATGCCCGAATACTTGTTTCACCGACAAAAATCCCGCCCTTCATGCATTTGGTGATCGGCCCGTATCCGGCAGAGGAAGAATCCCGCATGGTCAGCGTTGACGGGCAGGCCATCTTTATCCGCCCTGTCAAGCCCGAGGACGTCCCTCTTTTCACAGCATTGTTTAAGGTGCTTTCTCCCACTATGATCTACTATCGTTTTTTCAGTGCTGTAAAAGAATTAAATCCTAAAATGCTGGCCCGGTTCACCCAGATTGATTATGATCGAGAAATTGCCCTGGTTGCCATTGATGAAACATCTCAAACCGAACGGATGCTGGGGGTTGCCAGGATCATGGGAGATCCGGATGGAAAAACCGGAGAATTTGCCGTTCTGGTGGGGGATGCCTGGCAGGGCAAAGGCATTGGGGTGTGTTTGCTTGAAAGATGTCTGTCTATTGCTGAAAAGCGTGGATTTAAAATAATTCACGGCTATGTTTTAAAAGAAAACAGAAACATGCTGGCTCTCGGGAAAAAGCTTGGGTTTGGCATAGAAAAAGATCCTGATACTGACGGAAATAAACTGGTTATTCACCTGGGAGGAAAAAAACATGACAATAGCTGAAAAAATTCAAACCATATTTCCACGGGTTATCGATATACCAGAGCATCTTCTTAAGGATATCCCCTTTATTCAAGCCGGTTATCTCATCAATGGAGAACTTCGAGTTTGGGACGGCCCGCGTCAGCAGGTGTTTTCCCCGGTCTGGGTAACAAACAATACAGACCCGGAACCTTTTTTAATCGGGGAGTATCCTTTGCTGACCGAAGCGCATGCACTTGAGGCTCTTGATGCTGCCGTGGTAGCCTATGATCATGGGCGTGGCCTCTGGCCCACACTGCAGGTGGCAGATCGAATAGACCATATGGAACGGTTTGTTTTTCGAATGATTGAGGTAAAAGAACAGGTCGTGAGATTCCTGATGTGGGAGGTGGGCAAATCTTTTCAGGATTCCACCAAAGAATTTGACCGGACAGTCAAATACATCAATGATACGCTTGCCGCCCTGAAAGACCTGGATCGAACTTCCTCCAGGTTTGCCATTGAGGAAGACATCATCGGCCAGATCCGCCGGGCTCCCCTGGGCGTTGTCCTGAGCATGGGACCGTTCAATTATCCGCTCAACGAGACCTTCACCACACTGATACCCGCGCTTGTCATGGGAAACACCGTCATCTTAAAACCACCCAAGCATGGTGCGCTTCTTTATGCCCCATTGTTAGAGGCTTTTTGTCAGGTTTTTCCCAAAGGGGTTATCAATATTGTTTATGGTGAAGGCAGAAAAATGATTCCTCCTCTCATGGCATCAGGAAAAATAAACGTTTTGGGACTGATAGGCACAAGCAAAACAGCAAATGCATTAAAAAAACAACATCCCCATCCCAATCGCCTCCGATGCGTACTGGGGCTGGAGGCCAAAAATCCGGCTATTGTGCTCAATGGAGCTGATCTGGATCTGGCGGTAAAAGAATGCGTTTCAGGCTGCCTTTCCTTTAACGGGCAGCGGTGCACGGCTCTTAAGATCCTGTTTGTTCAGGCCGACATTGTTGATGTGTTCCTTGAAAAATTTGTCGCAGCAGTGAATGCCTTAACCTTTGGCATGCCATGGCAGGAAGGGGTTGTCATAACACCTGTTGCAGAAAAAAACAAAACCGATTATCTTGCTGCACTTGTATCAGACGCTGTTGAACTAGGTGCGAATATCGTTAACTCATCCGGGGCAATGGTTTGCGGCAGCTTCTTTTTCCCGGCAATTCTTTATCCGGCCAACCCTGAAATGCGTATCTATCATGAAGAGCAGTTCGGGCCGGTCATTCCTGTTTTGTCGTTTAAAAACGTCAGTGAACCTGTTGACTATATGATTCATTCGAATTACGGCCAGCAGGTCAGCATTTTCGGGACTAATCCGGACCAGATAGCCAGTTTGATTGACCCGCTGGTCAACCAGGTATGCAGGGTCAACATCAACAGCCAGTGCCAGAGAGGGCCGGATACCTTTCCTTTTACAGGGCGGAAGGACTCTGCTGAAGGAACTCTTTCCGTCTCTGATGCGCTGCGGGTTTTTTCCATCCGAACACTTGTGGCAGCCAAGCAGACAGATTTGAACAAAAAGATCATCACCGGCATTGTTAGAGACCGCAAAAGCAAGTTTCTGGCCACTGATTTTATTTTATAAAGAGGAAAAGATATGATTCCAATAATCCAATTACTTATTGTCTTGGCATGTTTTTATTTTGGTGCTCGGCGAGGTGGAGTAGCTCTCGGCGTCGTCTCTGGCATCGGCCTTGCTATTCTGGTTTCCATTTTCCAAATGAAGCCGGGCTCTCCCCCCACAACGGTTATATACATTATCACCGCCGCAGTTACAACAGCTGGCATCCTGCAGGCCGCTGGGGGAATGGATTTTCTTATCCAGATAGCTGAGCGGTTCCTACGCAAGCATCCAGCTCGGATAACTTTTTTGGCACCATACTGCACCTTTTTTCTGACGATTCTTTGCGGCACAGGACACGTGGTCTAAACATTGATGCCGATCATTGCTGATATCTCGTTGAAAAATGGTATCCGACCAGAGCGCCCTGTGGCGGTATCATCCATTGCATCCCAGGTCAAAATTTTAGAAGGAATCAAAGATGATTTATAAAGTCACATTAAATCCTGCGCTGGACCGTTTCATTCTTGTTGAACAATTACTGACTGAAGACACCAACCGTATAATATCTGAAACACCTTCGGATGTTGAAGAAATTTTAACCAAAGTGAAAATAACAGATTTATAATTACAAATTCAAGCGTTGCAGTATATGATTCGCATTATAGCCGAGGCAGAAAAAACATACCCTCATGATAGATATCTTAAAATGGTGCCGGAAAAAGAAGTTTCAGATGCGGTGTCTTATGCCGTCTGCGTGATGGCAGATCACCTTGATGCGGCTGCAATATTAGCGCCGACAAAATCCGGCTGGACAGCCACGCATATATCCCGGTTCAGACCAAAACAACCGATTCTTGCATTTGCACCCGACTCTGATGGAAGCGATGCCGATAAAATATATGACACCCTTGAGCAGAAAATAATACCGCTTTATTACAACATGTCTGACAACGGCATTCCCCACGAATGGGTGCACCTGATGAAGGAAACCATAAAAAGCACGGCTGCCGGATTTTCCGCCCGCCGGATGGTCAAGCAGTACATTGAAAAATTTTATTCCAAATGTATGAAGGGAGTTTTAAAGGAATAATATTAAAATCGAGTATAAAGATCTATAAAAAACCAATTGAACTGATATGCTTTTTTCCAACAATTTCAGAATGGAATTATGCGGCATTGTTCATTTCTGAGATTCATTTTCTAAAACCAGCGCTTTCGCTTGAAATAAAGGAGCAGAGCCCCGGCCAGGACAATCAGGACTGCCCAGAAAACAAAGTAGCTGTATTTATAGTGCAATTCAGGCAAATACTCAAAGTTTGTACCATAAATACCAGCAATGAACGTAAGGGGAATAAAGATGGCTGCAAAGATGGTTAAAATTTTCATGATATCGTTCATCTTGTTTGCCATGACTGAGTTATAAATATTCAACTGGTCGGTCAAAAGATCTCGATAGGTGTCAATGGCTTCTGTAGCGTGGATGGTAAGATCCTGAAGATCTTTTATGAAAGGAAGAGTCTGTTCGTGAAACAGA
>JACKQG010006410.1_pt1 | contig 12432 bp, 12 predicted proteins | sample 8237621 | NCBI WGS metagenome assembly JACKQG01 (sample SAMN15677084, study PRJNA649215) | marine metagenome | biome: marine; feature: Black Sea; material: saline water; isolation source: suspended particulate matter (SPM) from the Black Sea western gyre | collected 2013-06-09/2013-06-10 | depth...
GCGTCAGAGCTTCCATCTATAACGCCTTCCCGAAACAGGGAGTTGTTGATCTTGTAGCATTCATGAAAGAATTTGAAAAGAAGAACAGATAGGCCCGGAAATTCCTTTTAAATTCGGATTGCGGAAAAACGGTCAAAGAACCATATTCCGCAATCCGAGATCCGAAATCAACCTTCACCCGGCGAACCTCTCCCAACCAATTCCCTCATCATGCATTACGAAGGCAACATCATACGGCCACCAAGCGAAGCTGATTCGATAATCCTCCAAGTTACCGTTGGCTGTTCACATAATAAATGCATTTTCTGCGGTGCGTATAAAAATATCCTTTTCAACATAAAGAGTGACGAGATAATCAACAAGGATATTAAGTTCGCTGCTCAATATTGCCGCAGGCAGAACACCGTCTTCCTGGCTGACGGCGATGCCTTGATCATTCCACAGAAACGGCTGATTGATATTTTTTCTCGAATCAGGGAAAAACTTACCTGGGTGAAACGAATACGCCTTTACGGCAACGCAAAAAGTATCCTCAGGAAATCGCCTGAAGATCTGGCTGACTTGAAACAACTCGGCCTGGATCGGATTTATATGGGGCTTGAAAGCGGCTCGGACAGTGTTCTTACTTTTTTAAAAAAAGGATCGAATGCTGAAAAAATGATTGAGGGAGGGAAACGTGTCCGTGAGGCGGGAATCTTTCTTTCTGTGACTGTTTTACTGGGAATTGCCGGCAGGGAAAATTCCGAAGAACATGCCATAAGTACCGGCAAAGTTCTTTCGGCCATGCAGCCAAATCAGATTGCCGCTCTCACCCTGATGCTTCTGCCAAACACTGAAATATATACTCTTGAAAAGGAAAACAAATTTACACTGCTCAACAGCCGCGAACTTCTTGCCGAACTTCGCATACTGGTTGATCATATCACCAGCAGAGGCCAGTTTCACACCAATCATGCCTCAAATTATCTACCTATAAATGGACGCCTGCCAAAAGACAAGGATGCAATCCTGGCAAAAATTGACCAGGCGCTGGCCGGCAATTTCTCTCTCACTCCGGAATATTTAAGGGCATTATAAAAGGTAAGACTGGCGATCAAATGCTTGCAGGCAGAGAAACTGTAAACCGAGCACCCTGACCAGGCATATTATGGAGTGTCAGCTCCCCCCTGTATCTCTCCATAATCTGCCGACAGATACTCAACCCAAGGCCGGTGCCTTTTCCTGGTTCTTTGGTGGAGAAAAATGATTCGAATATCTTTTCTTCATATGCGGGGTTAATTCCGCCCCCATTATCTTCCACATCAAAATAAACCATACCCCCCTGGCTATAGCAGGATATTACGATTTTTGGATCAAAGCCGGAAGAGCCATTCTGCATCTCAAGCACACACCGTGCATTGGACAGCAGGTTGAGGGCTACCTGTTCAATTTCAGATTCTACTGCGAAAACAGGGGGCAGATCGTCTTCAATGCGTGCATTGATTGAAATACCTGAATTGTCAAATTGCTTTTTGCACAGGGATAACGCGTTTTGCAGCACATCGCAGATGTTAATTTCCCGATTTTCACGGGTACAATGTCCCAGGGTCCTGACATGATCAATCAAAAATGAAATCCGCTCAACATTGTTAAGGAGCGAAGGAATGGTTTTCAGTATTTTTGTCTGGTCAAGAATATCTCTATCGGCCATAAGCTGCCACCCCTGCATGGCAATAGAGATAATATTAAGAGGCTGGCTTATTTCATGGGCCATGGATGTGGCCATTTCACCTAATGATGCCAGTCTGCCAGTATGAACAAGGGCTGCCTGGCGAAAATCCTGATCTTTTTGAGCATACAGGACATCAAGTGTCTCCTTCATTCTGCTTTTATGCTGCATAAGAAGCTCATCAAGCTGATTCTGATATTGGGCTAAGGCGATATGATGCTGGACTCTTAACTTAACGGCAGAATTCACAAAAGGTTTCTGGAGAAAGTCAGAAGCACCTGTTTCAATTCCCCTTGCCACTTCCTGTTCATCAAAATTTTCGGCAACATACAGTACAGGAATTTGGGCTGTGATTTTGTTTTTCTTAAACTGTTCGCAGAGGGTATCCCGCTGTTCAGAGAATATCAGAACAGCTGAAGGAGAGTTGGTGTCAGAGTCTTGCAAAGCAAGGTCTGCATCCTGATCAGTCATGACAAGAACTGCATAGTCTTCCTCAAGAGTACGCTTCAGGGAATCGACATCAAAAGTGTCGTTTTTAATTATAAGAATTTTGTTTTTATGCACGTAATTGTTCTTGTAAATAAATTATCCTTCAATGAAGTATTCCCCTAAAAAAATAGAACCTTGAAAAATTGTATAGATTTTTATCGTCCATGTCCAGTACCACTCTGAAAATTGCATTCCCCTAAAACCTCTATTAACTTAATAGGCCGGAATTACAGGGGTTTTCTTTAAATATATTTTTGTACCTTTAAGATTTTTTTTCGACACAGAAAATGGTAGCTTTTTCCACTGAAAATATCCTAAAATATAGCCTGTATCGTTTCTAAACAACCTTGGGAATTGCTGGCGGATAAAATTGAGAATATCAGAACAAAAATATAGAATCATGGTTGTAGACGATGAACCTGAGATTGCACAGGGGTTAACCGCTATGCTTTCTGCAATCACAGACCACCAGATTGAATCATTTACAGATCCATGTCTCGCCCTTGGGGCCTTCCAGGAAAACCGGTATCATCTTGTGCTGACAGACCTTCGCATGCCAAAGATAGAAGGTTTTGAATTATTGAAAAAGATTAAGGATGTTGAACCTGATACTGAAGTAATCATTATGACCGCTGTCAAAGATCAGGATACAATCGATTCTTCCCTTGAGCTTGGTGCCACCGAAATTTTCTTCAAACCAATCAATCTTTTCGGCATCGAAGAAGCAGTATACAAATCACATGCAAAATTTATGGCGGAATAATACGATAATAGGGGGACACAATACCTATTGTCTAATTTTACGTATCCTTTCTTGCCAATTATATAAAAAAATAGGTATTGTGTCCCCCTATTATTCCCCCCTACACTGTGTCTTTATCTACCCCATCAAAAATAGACCTGAAAAATCTGACGTTGTCCGAACTTACTAATTTTGTTAGCGACAGAGGACTGCCTTCATTCAGGGCCAAACAGATCTTTTCCTGGCTGTATCGTCCCGGCATTACATCATTTGAGCAGATGACGGACCTGTCAAAAGCCCTGCGGGAATCTTTGGCAGATGAGGTTTTTTTCAGCACCCTGAGTCCTTCAGTCAAAGAAGTCTCCACCGATGGAACCATAAAGTACGGATTCCTTCTCTCAGACGGCAAAATGATTGAAAGTGTTCTCATTCCTGAGGGAGACCGCAATACCCTCTGCGTATCGTCACAAGTTGGATGTGCCATGGACTGTAAATTCTGTCTGACCGGAACCATGGGATTTATACGGAATCTGACAGCTGCCGAGATCGTTAACCAGGTATGCGCTGTGCTTGAAGACATGAAAAAAACGGGACAGGATAATTTAAATAATCTTGTCTTCATGGGTATGGGAGAACCCCTTGCTAATTTTGACAATCTCATCAAGTCCCTTGAGATATTAATGGATGATCAGGGCCTGGATTTTTCAGATCGCAGAATAACCGTCTCTACCTGCGGAATTGCCCCTAAAATTGTAGAACTTGGAAAACTGGTAAAGGTTAACCTGGCAATTTCACTCCATGCGGCAGACAACACAACCCGCGATATGCTCATGCCGATTAACAAAACCTTTCCCATTGAAGTTCTTCTTGATGCGTGCCGTGCATTTCCCCTGCCGAAACGAAAACGGATCATGTTTGAGTATATTCTCATCAAAGACGTAAATGACTCAGACAGGGATGCCCACAAACTCGCCGCCCTCCTGCAGGGAATACCCTGCAAGATAAACCTGCTCCCATGCAACGAAGCCCCTGCCCTGCCCTACAAACGCCCTTCCAATAACCGTGTCAACAGTTTTCAGCAGATTCTCTGGGACGCCGAGTATACGGTGATACTCAGATCCAGCAGGGGTGCTGACATTTCTGCGGCCTGTGGTCAATTGGCGACTAAACATAAAAAGAATGCCCAGCCTTAAATCAGGCCGGGCACGCTTAGAACTCCTCTCTATATATTCTTACCACTACGAAACTTAGCAGATCTACCATCTTTCTCGTCTTTCATATCTGTACCCTCTGTCTCGGGCGTACTCTCGACGATGAGATTTCTTGTTATGGGCTTTGTATTGATGACGATGAATTTCTCTCTGCATTCTTGGATGATGCCTCTTTTCCCATACGACATGACGTACAGGGGGAGGCCTTCTGACAACAGTCTTATTCACAATGACAGTCATCGGCGGTTGTGAATAATAGCGAGGCTGCTCATAGTGCTGTGGGTAGACAGGAGCCACTGCGCGTCCCGTCACATACACATGTCTTTCCGAATCGCTTCCTATCGCATAGCCCAGTATGGAACCAAGAGCCATACCGATCAATGTTCCTTCAGTATCTCGCCCAATAGCCTGACCCAACGCAGCTCCACCCATTGCACCAAGGACTGTTCCATCTGCAGCGTTTCCTGCCATAACATTTGCAGGCATTAAGGATACAATCATCAACCAGGTTAAAATAAGTAGCTTTTTCATGATACATTCTCCTTTTGTGTGTCTTGTTCTTGAACGCTTCTGCTTTTGACTACACACTATGCAGAAAAAGCTAAAAAGAATAGATGACATCGGGAGAAGCCGACACGGACAGGGCCCTATATCGACCCGACATGCCTAGAGCCACAATGATCAGGATGCGGATAGAACTCCTACCAGGAGATAGAGAAGCTGATACTTCTTTTTTGAATCATTAAGAAAATATGTATTATGTAGCCGAATTTTTCGGTTTCTGATTGCCAGCACAGGGAATTGTTATTCGTTTTGGAATGGAATCAATTTTCAGGGCAGTGAGTCCCCTGCCCCAGACACAGCCAGTATCCAGGGCATAGACCCCGTCAGCATTGTAATATGAAAGCCGTGACCAGTGGCCGCAGATAATTTTCATGTCTCGGCTGGCACGGTCCGGTACAGTGAACCAGGGTATCAACCGTGATGGCTGTGAACCTGGGGGGCCGTTTTCTTCCATATCCAATAGACCATTTTCATCACAGAACCGCATCCGGGTAAGACAGTTCACAATAAAACGAAGGCGTTCGTTGCCTGAAAGAGAATCTGACCAGACTGCAGGCTCATCGCCATACATCTCTTCGAAAAAATCTGTGTAATGAGGGCCTCTAAGAGTTTTCTCCAGCTCTTCGGCACAGGATAGAGCCATCGGCAGGTCCCATTGTGGCGCCAGCCCTGCATGAATAAGGGTATAGCCGAGATTTTTATCATGGTGAAGGATTGGCCTGTGCCTTATCCACTCAAGAAGTTCATCTGCATCTTCAGCTTCCAGGATATCCTGGAAGGTATCCCTTTTTTTTGGAGTTCGGTACCCATAGGCCATAGCCAGGAGATGAAGATCATGATTGCCAAGAACGCTGACAGCGTTTTCACCAAGGCTTTTTATAAACCTCACCGTTTGCAGGTTTTTTGGGCCTCTATTGACCATATCACCGGCAAACCAGAGTTGGTCAGTCTGTTCGTTGAAATGAATATGATCCAGGAGTGCCATAAGATCATCATAACACCCCTGGACATCACCTATGGCGTAAACACTCATAGGATTCGGTAGGAAGCGAGCCTGATATGGCTGCCTTTGCATTGAGGGCATCGTCCAGGTCTGTCAAAACGATCCCTTTTTTTGAACTGATAGCCACAACTCATACAGCTGTAAGGTTCTATTATAAGTTTTTTCCCTGTCGAGCCAAGACTGCGATGAATATGGGACAGATGACCGGCAACATCTTTTTCAGGGATGCGGACAAGATGTGAAATGTCCATAGCTGTCAGATCTTCCTCGGACAAGAGGGAGACAATCTGTTTCCGAACAGTCTGAAGAGCCTCCATTCAATATTAATTCCTGATCTTTGATTCTGTTTTCGCTGGGTTTTGTAACAGATGAGTATAATGATTCATAGCCGTATCGGTAAATCGTAAAACAATATGGGAAAGATCAGAATTATCCCAGATAGACTTGAAATCATCTGATGATGTCATATTGGTATCTATATTATAATATGGTGATTTTACGGGATTTAAGCTGATATGAGCATACTCAAAACGAATCGCATCCTCATATGCACGATTCAACAGATCCATAACAATGTAGACAAAAAACTTCTTCACATCTTCGGTAGACTCCGCGGCTCCCATCTTTTGGCGATATACTGGGAGAAGCTCTTTTTCAATCTTTGTGAAAGAAAGTTGTCTAGTCATGTGTTTTCTCCTTTTACCCGTAGGTTTTAGATTATCCGTTCGCAAGTGTAACTAAATGATTTCACAGTATTATTTTTTTGTAAACAGTTAATTGTAATTGTCGTAAAAAATCGTCTGACAATGAAGATGTTTATCCTTTTATAACAGCCAGAGGTCTTAATTCAACAACAACCTCGACAAGATCGAGTTGGTCTGCAACAACCTTATCGATATCTTTATAAGCACTGGAAGCCTCGTCAAGATCTCTTCTGCTCCGGATTGAATGTATTATATCCTGATCATCCAGTCTCTTTTGCTCAGAATGCAGATCAAGCTGCCTCTGTGCCTGTTTCCGGCCCATTTTTCTTCCGGCACCATGAGAACAGGAGGAAAAGCTCTCTCGGTTCCCTTTGCCTTTGACAATATAACTTGGTGTCCCCTGTGACCCTGGTATGATGCCCATTTCTCCGTCCATAGCCCGGGTTGCGCCCTTGCGGTGCACAATAACGTTTTTATGATAATGGGTTTCCATGGCTGCGTAATTATGGGCAATATTGATACATGACTGAAAAAAGACAGGCGAAGCAACAGCCTGAAAAGCGTCCTGAAGACGCTCCATCATCAGAGTACGATTTGCCAATGCAAAATCAACACAGTACTGCATTTCATTAAAATAATTACGACCGGCCTCGCTGTCTATGGGAAGAAAGGCAAGTTGCCAATTTTTAGGAATAGAAGAACCCCATTTCACATTGAGCTGAGCCGCAAGATTATTATAGTAATTGGCCACCTTGAAACCGATATTTCGACTTCCGGAATGAATCATAATCCAGATATGACCATCACTTCCCTTCTGGATTTCTATAAAATGATTCCCACCCCCCAGGGTGCCCAGCTGGGTAAGAGCATTGTCAAATTCCCGTGATACAATCGGCAGGTCTGAAAGGGGAATCCCGCCAGGAGTTTTGGGCATTAACGACTTATCCCGCTTTCTTTTATGATGCTTGAAACCAAGAGGAACACTGCTGCGTACCAGTGCCATAATATTTTTGAGCTTTTCTCTGGAAATGTCGCTAAGTGAAGTCTGGAGGGCACACATCCCGCAGCCGATGTCTACACCGACTGCATTGGGGATTATCATGTCATGTGTCGCCATCACTCCGCCAATAGGCATTCCATACCCCAAATGGGCATCCGGCATGACGGCAATATGTTTATGGATAAAGGGCAGGTTGGCGAGATTCTTAGCCTGCTCCATGGCTCCGGCATCAATGTCGTCGAGCCAGAGTTGTATCGGTTTCTTTTCAGAGGTGATTATTTGTTTCAAACAATTCTCCCTGATGAGCCATTAACTGCCCGTTTATTTTAGCTCATTGATTTTAGAAAGCTTCTCGTCAATTTCTGCCAGTCGGGCTTTGGATTTCAACAACTCCTTTGCCTTTTTAAAATGAAATGTGCTTGAAGAAAAATTACCGTCATAAAAAAAACTAAGGCCGAGGTAAAAATGAGACAACCCCGTATCTCTTTTATCCTCGGCAATTCTGGCAAGCTGAAGATAGACATCAGGGTAATCGGGAACATGGCTCTGGACCTGGAGATATAATTGCTCAGCCCTGTCTATTTCCCCTTTTTTCTCAAGCGTTAGAGCGAGATAATAGGCAGCATACCAATTGCCTGGATCTTTATTCCGCGCCATTTCGAAAAATTTTGAAGCCTGTGCCAAATCACCATTGCTGAGATGTGCTCTTCCAAGATCCACCCAGACATTAACCTTATCCGAATAGAAGGAATTGACTGTATTCAGGCCTTCAATAGCCCGGGAATACTCGCCTTCTGCCAGATGGATAAAGGAAAGCCCGTATTGAGCAAGAATCCTGTCCTCTTCATTTTCAGCGTTTCTGATGTCTCTATTGTATTTTGGTTTGAGTTTATTCAAATCTTCCGACAACGAAGCGATTTTCAATTGAACTCTTTTGAAATCAAACTGATCAAATGCGGCATAATTTTTTCTGGGATGTACATATATCAAATCCTGAACATACCCCATACGCAGTTCCGGTTTAGGGTGAGTCAGAAGATACTGCGGGATATTGCCCATCCTGATGCGTGAGACCTTGTGCATGGTGTTGAGCATAGACACCATATCCTGAGGATCTCTATTGAGATCCTGCATAAGGGCAAAACTTATCCTGTCAGCCTCCTCTTCATTTTCACGGCTGAACTGAAGAAACATGGCCTCACCGGTGGCAAGTCCACCGGTGATCAGGGCCTGTGACAGAGCCCCTCCGCCCACGAGAATTCCGGCCAGAACCATGGCCAAGGTGCCTGCTGACACCTTCTTGGTCTTGTCAATCCGGTCGGCAATATGCCGGCTCATGACATGGCCGATTTCATGGGCAATAACAGAAACAAGCTCCCCTTCCGTCTTCATGGCGCCAATGATACCTGAATGAATGAAGATAAGACCGGAAGGCGCGGCAAAAGCATTGAATTCCCGGTTATCTATGACATAAAAATGATAATCAAAATACTGGGGCCCTGCCGTAACAACAATTTTTTTGCTGATCTGGACGATGTACTGAAGAATATCCAGTTCATCGATAAGGTTGAATTCTTTTCGGATGACGGCAAGCATTTTTTCGCCGTATTCTTTTTCATCCTTGATTGAGAAGGCATATGCCTGTCCGGATTGATAAAAAGAGGGAATGCAATCAACCGTGAGCAGGCAGGAAAGAACAATAAAAGAAACAAGACACTGCTTTAGAAATGAAAAACGAAAGTTGGAAATTGACAATAGTCTTGAGTCGGTTATAGTTTTGATTTTTACAATCTCTATGGACACAGTTTGACTCGAAAGATTATTTAGGGATACCAGCATATTTAAGACTATAAACATACCCTATTATCTAATAAAGTAAATATCAGACATCGTCCATCCCTTGTCAATTATAATTTCATGCTTTCAGAACTTCATATAACCAATCTGGCCCTCATAGAAAAACTGACCCTCTCATTTTCCAAAGGACTCTCTGTTCTGACCGGCGAGACCGGTGCTGGAAAATCGATTATTCTTCAGGCCATTTACCTTTTGTCCGGCGGAAAAGCCTCGGCATCATGGGTTCGTACAGGCGCCAAACAGGCCACCATCGAAGCCCTTTTTGAAATAGACATGAACCACCGGTATATTCTGTCTATGCTCCAAGAAAAAGGATTTGAATGCGATGGCAGTATTGTCATTAAACGGATCCTGTCCCAGAATGGCCGGGGAAGGTTTTACATCAACGGCAGCCTTGCCACTGCCCGGCTTGTAAGTGACATTGCAGAAAATCTCCTGAGCGTTGCCAGCCAGCACGAACACCAGCAGCTGCTTTCTCCCGGTTTCCAGCTTGATTTTATTGATATTGTCGGTGGCCTCTGGGAGACTCGTTCCGCCTTCACCTCCCTGTATGACAGTTGGACATCTGCCAGAAAGGAATATGACAAGCTCCGCAGCAAAGAGATGGAAAAAGAGCAGCGAAAAGACTTTCTCACCTTCCAGGTGAAAGAAATTTCCGATGCCAGGCTGGTTTCCGGTGAAGATGAAAAACTTTCCATCGAGAAATTCCGGCTTAAAAGCTCCGATGATTTGAATCGCCTGGGTCAGAAAAATCTTTCCAGACTGAGCGAAGCAACTTCCATTCTGGCACTGGTTCGCAAGGAAATAGCCCAGATGTCAGAACTGGACCCCACACTGAACAGCATGGGCGAGGAAATATCCGGTCACAGTTATCAGCTTGAGGACCATTTTGTATCTTTTCGCAATTATCTTGAAACTATTCCAAGTGACCCTTCGGAACTGGATACCATTCTGAAAAGAATCGATGTCCTCCAACAGCTTAAAAGGAAATACGGCCAGAATCTGGATGACATAATATCCTACGGCACTAATGCCTGTGAGGAATTGGCCGCACTTGAGTCTCTCGACATCCACCTGGAAAAACTCCAGAAAAAACTCACACAGCTTGAGCATGATCTTGCCCTTTCAGCAGCCGAACTCTCCCGTCTGCGCAAGGAAACGGCTGACATGCTGGCTCTGTCCATAAGCAGGGAACTCTCATCTCTGCACTTTGAGCAATCCATTTTCGAAATACATTTTCACCCGGCAGCAGGCAACGGAACCACTCTCACAAAAACCGGCAGCGACAGGCCGGAATTCATGTTTTCAGCCAATCCGGGAGAGCCGGTGAAACCGCTTTCAAAGATAGCCTCAGGCGGCGAACTGTCGCGACTTCTTCTTGCACTCAAATGCTTATTTGCCAAGAAAGATCAGGTTGAAACCGTTATCTTCGATGAAGTGGATGCAGGAATAAGCGGCAAAGCTGCCGAAGCAGTCTCCAGAAAGATAAAAGAACTGGCAGCCCACCATCAGGTCATCTGCATTACTCACCTGCCCCAGATAGCCTCTTACGCCGATGATCATTATCTTGTCATGAAATCATTCAATGGTGAGAGAACACGTACAACCATCAACCGTCTGGAAACAGAGAGCAAGGTGGCTGAAATAGCCAAGATGCTCGATGGCGATTCTGTAAGCAGCCAGACACTTGCCTACGTTCGCGACCTCGTCGGCAGAAACCAGTCGGTCCCTTCACAGCAATGAAAAACACACCTTGCGCCATAGCCCTTTTTTCAGGTGGGCTGGATTCCATTCTTGCCTGCCGTGTCATAGCCAGTCAGGGTATTCGGGTTCAGGCTGTAAAATTTGTTACACCATTTTTTGATGACGACATTCTAAAGGATATAGAGACATATCAACGCACTGTTCATTCCAAATACGGTATTGATGTCATCGCAAAAGACATCACTGAATCATACATTGAACTCCTCAACAACCCTCCCCACGGATTTGGCAAAAATTTTAATCCCTGCATCGACTGCAAAATCCTCATGGTTCACAAGGCCGTGGAAATGATGGATGAAATCGGAGCCTCTTTTGTTATTACAGGGGAAGTTGTAGGTCAGCGTCCCATGTCACAGAGAAAGGACACGCTGAGGGTTATTGAGCGCGACAGTCTCACTGACGGTATTCTTCTCCGCCCACTGTGCGCCAAGAATCTCCCGCCAACACAGCCTGAAATAGATGGCATTGTCGACCGGGAGCAGCTCCATTCATTCAGTGGCAGGGGAAGAAGTCAGCAGATAGAACTGGCCAAATCTTTCGGCATTACAGATTACCCGAATCCCGCCGGAGGATGCAAACTGACTGACCCGAACCTCAGTAAGAGAATCAAGGCATATTACAACGAAGCAGAGGTGGTAAATGCTGCCGATATACGTTTTCTTCTCGTTGGCCGCCAATTCAGGCTGCCGGGTGGCGGCTGGGTTTCCCTGGGAAGGCAGGAGGATGAGAATATCCAGATTGCGGAACTTTGTATTGATGGAGATATACTTCTCAATGATGTTGACTGGCCCGGGCCAACTGCCCTGCTCCGCCATTGTTCAACTCCGGAAGATATCAAACTGGCTGCAGCACTTGTTGCCAGGTTTGGCAGAAAAAAACCGCCCGGCCAGGAGGACTGTCAGATAACGGTTACAATGGATAACCAGGAAACGATTCTCTCTGTTCTCCCAATCGAAGATACAATTTTCACCCCATGGCAACTGTTATAGCTGCATGAGGGACACTTCTTCAACCGTTATGCCAGACAATCAGGCATCCATGATGCAAACAAGAGAAAGACGGTTGACACCATTCTTAACAGCTGATACATAGCAATTCATAAAGAGCCACCTTAGCTCAGTTGGTAGAGCAGTTCACTCGTAATGATCAGGCCGCCGGTTCGACTCCGGCAGGTGGCTCCATTTTACTTTTTCCTTTATACTCTTTCCCCTGGCATTCTTTGCTGTATGGATATCCCGTTCTAAATTGCAATATGTGTTAGGCTTAACATCCTGTTTTTTTTAATCTCTATCCACTTAAAAGACTTGGAATAACATGACAGATTCTTGTTAATGTTTGGATTGCAGAGAAGCTTGAAAAAGTTGTTTGATCCCAAACACAACAAGGAAAA
>JACKQG010006411.1_pt1 | contig 12432 bp, 7 predicted proteins | sample 8237621 | NCBI WGS metagenome assembly JACKQG01 (sample SAMN15677084, study PRJNA649215) | marine metagenome | biome: marine; feature: Black Sea; material: saline water; isolation source: suspended particulate matter (SPM) from the Black Sea western gyre | collected 2013-06-09/2013-06-10 | depth...
CCTTTTTTGAAACCATTTCAGGATTCACAACTACAGGCGCCTCTATTTTAACTGATATTGAATCTGTGCCTAAGGGAATTCTTTTCTGGCGGAGTATGACACAATGGATAGGAGGAATGGGTATTATTGTACTTTCCGTAGCTATTCTCCCTCTTTTGGGCATTGGCGGTATGCAGTTGTTTGTTGCAGAGATTCCCGGTATTGCCCCTGATAAGCTTCATCCAAGGATTACTCAGACTGCAAAACGTTTGTGGTTGATTTATGTATTATTAACGTTTGTTGAAACAATCCTTTTAATGCTCGGCGGTATGGACCTGTTTGATTCATTATGCCATTCATTTGCCACAATGGCTACGGGAGGATTCTCCACACAAAACGCAAGTGTTGCTAATTATTCAGCCCATATTCAATACGTTTTAATAGTTTTTATGTTCCTTGCCGGAACGAATTTCACCTTACATTATTTTGCTTTACAGGGAAAATTCAAAAATATTTGGAAAAATGAAGAATACAGGTATTATTTACTGTTTATTCTCTGTTTTACAGTATTGATTACATTTATCTGGATACTTTACAGTAATATTAATAATATTGAGAAAACGTTCAGAGATTCATTGTTCCAGGTAGTTTCAATTATAACAACTACCGGTTTTGTTTCATCCGATTATTTGAACTGGCCAGGATTTTTGTGGTTTTTTATTTTTTTGTTAATGTTTGTCGGCGGAAGCGCCGGTTCTACCGGTGGGGGAATAAAAATTGCCAGACATATTTTATTACTTAAAAACAGTTCCGCTGAATTAAAACGTTCTATTCACCCACAGGCGATAATTCCCGTTAAATTCAATGGCAAAGCTGTTTCGCAGGATATTATTTTTAAGGTAATGGCTTTTTTCCTGATTTATTTAACTATATTTTTTATCGGCACATTTGTAATGACTCTTTTCGGGCTTGATTTTAAGTCGGCTATCGGCTCTACTATTGCAACATTGGGAAATATCGGTCCGGGTATCGGGAAAGTAGGTCCGGCTCATAACTACGCCTGGATTCCGGATATGGGAAAATGGTTCCTTTCTTTATTAATGCTATTAGGCAGACTGGAATTGTTTACGGTCTTAATCATTTTTACATCTTCATTCTGGAAGAAATAATATAAAATGATACTAAACGAGTTTGCAGCCTGACCAGTCGGGCAGGCAAAAATATCATGACATAACTAACACCGATTTACTCAGGTACAAAACTTCCTTTACCGGCATTTTCTTCCCATAAAGTTCTATCATCCATACCAGCCTGGGTATTCATATCAAAATCACCTTGCAGGTATCCTGACAAAAATAATTGCAGATACCAAACATCATTTTTGTCCTTGTTGTCAATTTGTCCATCGGCATTGCCATCAGCAGCCATCAAACCCCAAATGCCATTGTTCAGGAATTTGGATGTCTTATTGCCGCCCCATACTTTATCCGGGGAATCGCTAAAATCATAAACAAGGCTGCCTTCAGTCTCCACCACCGGCAACGCACTTAAAACACCCACGTGGTTGCGGTGCCACATCACAAGGTAAAGGTTGTGGACATAATCCAGGTTGACTTTGGGTGGATTTGTACCATCCAGTCCTACAATAGTCCCATCCCCCTTGAGAAAAGCGGCAGTTTTATAAATGACCGTGGAGCCGCCGGCTGAAGCAGGATCAGTTGCATCCCTGAATTCCAGCAACACCCAATCTACAATATCACTGTTTGGTATTTGACCAACTGCCTCGTCACCGGTATAATTCCAGGGTGGTTGGTTGTAAGGCTGGGTCAGCGGGATGTATCCGCCCAGGTTCAGAAAAGGGATCATTTGTGTGATAAAAAACGGCCCTTCAAGGAATACCTTAAGGTTTAGATTTTTCCCGGTTATGATTTCAATTGTTTCGGAAAAAGGGCTTTCGTTGCCATTATAATCAAATGCTGTTAATTTGTAATACAATGTATCGTTGCTTAAATCAGGATCATCATAGGTTGTATCCGATAATGTTACATAAGGAACGGACAGAAAATTATTCGGGTCGAAACTTTTGTAAAGTGCGAAATAATCAAAATCATCTTCACCAGCCTGGTCCCAGAATAATTTGATCAAGTCATCCTCCTGATAACCATAAAACCCCTTAGGAGGCTCCGGTGCCAGATTATCTACTGAATAACCAGAATCCGCTAAGGAATTATAAAAAGCATAGGGATTAGCTGTTTCGGCTGAAACCAAATACGTATAATAGGGAACTCCTGCTGCTGTTGAGTCGCTGATGGTAGGTGCTATATAGGCATATTCATCAAAAAAGTGGGCTGGCGTTTCCCCGATGTATTCCCATGGGGTTTTGGCCCAGTTTTGTTGGCGCCAGATAGAATACTTAGTAATTACATTATAGATGTCATCATCCAATATACTTTTGTCCCAGGAAATAATAACCTGCTTTCCCTGATCATTGGGAATATCTTGAATTGAAGTTATTAATGGGATAAATGGAGTAAGATCATAATGATAGTAAAAAGCCCCCATATCTGCCCTTGTGCTGTCTGGGTCTAAAGGTGAGTTTGGATCACCACTATCAATACAAGGTGACTTTAAAGTATCATTTATTGGAAAATTAACCCAACTGAGATGATAATCTCCATTCAAAGGATTGGTAAATAGTGGATCTTGATTTATATTACCAATACCACTCCAACCCCCTTCAATGTTTGAATATGTGGCATTAAAATTACCAGAGCCACTTATAATTGGAGAAGCATGGTTCCAAATGATACTATTTTTAATATTGATTGTATCTCCAGGAATATATATTGCTTTTCCTTCCAAAGAGGCAATATTATTTGTTATGGTAACATTATCAATATCAATTGAATTTGCCAAACCAGCAACAAATATTCCACCTCCAGGTCCACTAGTTGCTTCGTTTTCACTAATTATCACATTTTTCAGAATTGTAATAGAATTTTGAATTACTAGACCTCCACCCTGGTGGGCAACATTCCTTGAAATCTCCATATCAAAAGCGTTTAAAGAGGAATAGTAAGACAAAATGCCTCCACCAAGGCTGGCGGAACTATTTTCTGATACCAAAGAATTATAAATATCACCTTCCGATTCCTGTAAATAAATTGCCCCCGCTTCTTCACTTTGATTATATTTGAATTCTGAATTCGAAATTGTAAATTCACCAAAACTATGGAATATACCACCACCTTGTAATGATATATTATTCTTAATTTCACAACTATCAAGATTCAGGATAGTTGAATAGCAGTATAATCCTCCTCCTATGTAGTTACAAGTGTTTTGATTAATTGCTAAATTTGATAATGTTAAATCACACCAATCGCTCAAGATACCTGCACCATGATAAGTAGCATTATTATATCTAATATATGTATTCTCAAAGTTACCTGACCCCCCAACTATGTAAATGCCACCTCCACCCCATTGTGCAGTATTACTGTAAATATCTGGAGGGAAATAAATATCATAATTATAAATTTGAAGGTCACAGCTATCACTATAAATACCTCCACCTACATTAGCGACATTGTATTCAATACTTACATCTATGAGCTCTGCAGTTCCTTTGTTTAAATAAATACCACCTCCTTTTATTGCATTGTTTTCCCCTATAGTTACAAGATTAAGATATATATCACATGAATCACTGTAAATGCCACCTCCAAAAGTTGCATCATTAAATTCAATTGATGAAGATATAATTGCTGGACTTGAATATGGATCACAATAAATTCCTCCTCCTTTTTCTTCAGCATAATTAAATCCTATCCCACAACTATGAACTTCAACTTCGGATGAATTATTAAAATAGACACCACCACCATTTGAATCTTCATCAGGTCCATCAGCTTTTGCATTCCTAATAAAACAACTATACAATTTTGAACTATCCTGTCCGTTGCTATTTTGATTTAGAAACCTAATGCCTTGCCAACCAATAGCTGTGTCAGCCGGATAAAACCATATTAAATCCGGGTAACTTCCTATTGCTTTTAGTTGACCTTCAACCTGTAACCGGTAATCCCCCTGAAATACTAAATTTACACAAGGTTCAATAACCAGACTATCTCCAACCGGAATGATTAAGTCACCAAAAACGTAATACGGACTTTCTGAACACTTCAAGGTATCACTGATATTCCCTGAAATAGAAGTAAATGTTTGGTGATAATAATAAGGGCCCATATCAGCAATAGTTCCATCAGGGTCAGAAGGTGAAAGCGGATCTCCTTTATCAATACAAGGGGACTTAAGATACCAAGAAGTGGGGGGATCGTGCCAGGTTAGATGAAAGTCTCCGTTAGCCGGGTCAACAAAAAGTGGATCCTGGTTGATATTCCCGGTACCAGCATATCCCCCTTCTATATCTGAATAAGTTGCGGTAATTACACCACTACCTGAAATTGCAGGGGACAAATGATCCCAGACAATACAGTTCTTGATTGTTAGGTTATCACTAACAGTTGTATAAATGGCCTTTCCATCATTTACAGCAGTGTTTTTACTGAATGTTACATTAATGAAATCCACACTAGTGCCGGGTGAATCCCTGAATAAAACCCCTCCGCCCTTATCACTTGCAACATTATCCGAAATTAGGACCCTCTCTAGTTGAAAACTATAACATTGATACAAGGCAATTCCTCCTCCAATGTTTGCCGTATCATGCCTAAATTCGACATTAACTAAATTACAATATGAGTGTGCAAATGATGCACCCCCACCAAAGTCAGTAGCTTTGTTGCCAAGAAAGGTAACATTCTCAAAATAACTTTCTGAGTATTGGCTGGTATAAATACCTCCTCCCATGATGCCCTGATTATTATTAAATTGCGAGTTTAAGAAATTAATATTATCGTGGTCGTGGGAATAGATTCCACCACCAGTTCCTATTGCAGTGTTATTGATTATTTCCACTGTGTCGGCAATTATTATTGCGTTTTGGCAATGTATTCCTCCACCTGCCTGGTTTGTTGAATTGCTATTAAGCGATACATTGGTCTGGTTCAAACTTCCATATCTGATATATATGCCTCCTCCTCCTTGATACCCACCTGAACCTTGTGCCTCGTTAAACGAAATATCAGTATCGAAAATATTACAGGTGCTTGAAAGTTGAAATATCCCACCTCCATTTGTTAGCGCAATATTGGAATGGATACTACTGCTTGAAATAGTGATATTTGAATTATTGGAATACATACCACCCCCTTCATTTGCCTGGTTATTTGATATCGTATCGCTGGTGAATACAGGTGAGCCACCATTACAATAAATACCCCCCCCATTGACAGTGGCCTGATTAAATCTGACCAGACTGGAGCTTAATTGAAAGTTGCTATAATCACCATAAATAGCGCCACCAAAATTTGCCTGGTTATATTTAATAATAGTTTCAACAATCAACGGATGGGATGATGCATCGCAATAGATCCCGCCCCCTATATCAGCCAGGTTATGGCTCAATTCGGAGTTATTAATTAACAATTCAGAGGAGTTATTGCAGTATATTCCACCTCCTTTGGCGTCTTCCCCGGATCCATCGGCATTTCCATACCTGATTTTACAATATACCAGTTTTGAACTATCCTGCCCGTTGGTGTTTTGGTTGATGAACCGGAGCCCCTGCCAGCTAACAAGTGTATCTGCCGGGTAAAACCAAATGCTGTCAATATCAATCCCAATTGCCTGCAGCTTACCTTCAACAGTAAAAGAATAGTCATCCTGAAAAACGACATCAACACCCGGTTCAATAGTTAAGGTATTGCCGGAGGGTAATGTTATATTACCGGTAACTTCATAAGGACTTCCTGCTGAAGTCCAGGTCCCGCTACTAATATCACCTCCTGGTATGGTTGTTTGTGCATAAAGAGAAAATGATAAAAATGTAACGAAAAGTAAAACGATTTGCTTTTTCATGGTAGTAAGTTTTAGTAGTTAATATTTTGTATGTTTTGATATTTATATAGGGCTCAAATATACAAAATTATATGCGGGAAGTCAAGATATAAGCCCGGGAAAAATATTTTTCGTTGTTGATGATGTTCTCAACGATTTGATGGGCTTGGATTTCTAATCTAATAAATAAATTAAAGCTATATTTCTACTGGCGGAGGCGCCATGCTGGAATACATAGAAGGGAAAGAGTTGCTTGGGATGAAGACAATAAAGGGATAAACGATTGATGATTGATAGTTAATCTATTTATCGATTGACGATTTTTGAATTAGTATAAACGGTCATCTGCACTGCATCTTCCTTAAATTCTTCTGTTTTCGGATTTCCCATATCCTCTAACTTTTGCCAAAGTAAAGGAGCTATTCCTTCAATAGGGGCATACAATAGAGAGTTATCCTTTTTTTCGTTTGAAATGAATTTATCATTAAAATGATTGATGATTAGCAAAATTATGCTCATGAATACCGCAGCCTTCAGAATACCAAAAACCCCACCGGCAAGTTTATTTATAAATCCCAGAGCAATCATGTTAATTAATTTCTCCAAAATCTTCCCGATAAAAAAAACGATAACAACAACTACAATAAAAGTGATGATAAAAGAAATAATGGTAACATATTTTGGCCCGATATTCAGGTTGTTGGTTAAAAAATTTGCTGCATAGCCCGAAAAGTAAAGGGCTGCATAAATACCAAGGATAAGGGCAAGGAGCGAAGTCAGTTCAATAACCAATCCTCTTTTAAATCCCTGATAAGCAAACCAGATGATTGGAATAATTAATATTATGTCGATAAAATTCATAAAATTCAATTTATCACGTCATTTCAATCGCTTCGTTAACTCAGTTGCAAAAACAAAATCATTTAATTCTTTATTCTCTGTGGTAAGCACCTGTTTTTTATCTCCTTCCCACCAAAGCTGCCCCTGATAAATAAAAGATATTTTGTCGCCGATTTTAATTACCGAATTCATATCGTGGGTATTAACCACTGTTGTCATTTGAAATTCTTCAGTCAGCCTGCTGATTAAATCATCAATAACACCTGAGGTTTGAGGATCAAGACCTGAGGTGGGTTCATCACAGAATAAATATTTCGGGTTCATAGAAATGGCCCTGGCAATCGCCACACGTTTAGTCATTCCGCCACTCAATTCAGAAGGCAATAATTTATTTGCATTTTCAAGATTTACCCATTTCAGACAAAAATCTACTCTCTCTTTTTTCTCTTCCAATGATTGATTAGTAAACATTGTTAAAGGAAACATCACATTTTCTTCCACTGTCATCGAGTCGAAAAGAGCTCCTCCCTGAAAAAGCATACCAATTTCTTTCCTGACCTTCTTCCTTTCGACAAACGTCATATGTGAAAAATTCCTGTCATCAAACATAATACAACCTTCATCTACTTCGAGCAGACCGACAAGGCATTTTATTAAAACCGTTTTCCCGGAACCGCTTCGCCCTATAATTAGATTTGTCTTCCCCTTTTCAAACCTCACATTTATATTTTTCAATATTTGATTATCACCAAAAAATTTCGATATGTTGTTCGCCTCAATCATGACAACAATAGTTGAGTCAAAATTAAATTGAATAAAATAATCATAATGCTACTCCAAACCACAGCCTTAGTGCTTGCCGCACCGACTTCGATGGCACCTCCTTTAACAATAAATCCCATAAATCCTGAAATAGAAGTGATAAGATAGGCAAAAACGACTGTTTTAATAAGCGCATAAATAATTGTGTATCCTTCAAACCACGATCTTATACCATCAATATATTCATGCGATGTATAAAGATTCGTAAAAACTGATACCAGCCATCCGCCAACCAATCCGAATCCCATACTTATAATAATTATTACAGGATTAAAAGCCATAGCTGCCGTAACCTTAGGAAAAATCAGGTAGTTTGCAGGATTGATACCCATAATTTCTAATGCATCAATCTGTTCGGTTACTCTCATTGTTCCTATTTCAGAAGCAATGCGTGATCCTACTTTTCCTGCAAGAATCAAGCTTATAATTGTAGGTGAAAATTCCAGTATAACAGATTGTCGTACGGTAAATCCCACCATTTTCAATGGTATTAAAGGGCTGTCGATATTATACGCTGTTTGAATAGCAACAACAGCTCCCATAAAAACAGAAATAACAGCTACAATACCAAGTGATTCTACACCTAAATTATTAATCTCGATGAAAAACTGCCTCCGGAAAACCTGCATTTTATCCGGTTTGCGGAAAACTTTTAACATCAGTATTATATATTTACCAAAACGACTTAACATGGTTTAAATAATATTTCTGCTAAAATAATGATAAAATATTTAGAGTCAAGCAATTTTCATAATTTTGAACGTTAATAATAAGAAATCCTTATTAAATGTTCAAAAATAAATTAACACTCCTGATACTTTCATTTATGATTTCGGTTTTACTTTTTAGCGCCTGCGCTTCAACAAAACATACCCGAAAATGCAAGAATTGTCCTAGATTCAGTCAGACAAATCAAAATGTTAAATTAAATATGTCTGTAAATGAAAACATATAAGGATCTATTATACAAATATCTGCCTACACAATCAGTTCCTGTAATTTTCGAATGGCTGGAATTTTATAATGTTCAGCTAAAAATTAACAGGACCAGGATTACTAAACTCGGTGATTACCGACCACCATTACATTATAAATATCACAGAATTTCGGTTAATCACGATTTGAATAAATACCATTTTCTTATAACTTTAGTTCATGAATTTGCTCATCTTAAAGTTTGGGGAAAATATAAAAAGAACGTTAAGCCTCATGGTATAGAATGGAAAACGGAATTCAGAGAACTTATGCAAAATTTTACACATGAAGGCGTATTTCCAAAAGACATTCTTAATATATTGAATACATATCTTTATAATCCGTCTTCACCTTCCGCCAGTAAGGCATTATTATTAATACTAAGAAAGTATGATGGGAATAATAAATATTTAACGCTCGAAGAATTGCCTGACAATTCTGTTTTTCAAATTTATAATGGCTTAACATTTATAAAATTTGAAAGAATGCGAAAAAGATATAAATGTAAAAGATTAGATAATAATCGCATTTATTTAGTCAGTCCTCTTATGAAAGTAGTCCCTGTTAAAAAGAATAAAACTGTTATAAGCTTATTAGATAAAGATTAATAATTCTCATTGCCTCCTGAGTTTTCCTCCACTTCATCATAAATTTTTACCCGTATTCCATCGTATCTTTTTTCAATACCATTTTTATAATAAATACTTAAAAATGGTGTGCCATCATAGTTGTATTTAATCCATTCACCATCTTTTAAGCCCATAATATAATTACCTTCATTTTTTTTATTACCGTTTGACCAGTACCAGATATGCCTTCCGTTCGGATTATCATCAATGAACTTACCTTCAAAATTAATAGCTCCATCAGAATAATAGCTTTTCCACAAACCATGGCGCATTCCATTCAAATATTCTCCTTCCTCCCCGAGGTCTCCATAATTATATTTCCATTTCCCTTCTTTATAATCTTCAATGTATTCACCTTCCGAGATAACCATCCCAAATTCATCGTATTCAATACTGTAACCATCAATCATTCCATTAAAATAACTTTCTTCTCTAAGCAAATCACCTGTGGGATAATACCACGTCCATGTTCCATCTTCTTTTCCATCATTATTATAACTTCCGATTTGTTCCAACTGTCCGTTTGGATGATAAAACTTCCACTCTCCTATACTTTTCCCTTTATCATAAGTACCTGTTGATTTCAAAGCTCCATTATTAAAATATTCTTTCCACGGACCATCTTTGATTCCTTCTTCATCAATTATTCCTTCGCCTACAACACTTCCCTTTTTAAAAATATATCCCTTTATTATTTCTCCTTCCTGCGAATATTCTCTTCTTATACCTTCCGGTACATCATTTTTATAACTTGCAACTATCTTCACATTACCATCAGAATAATACTCCGTTTTTATTTCGAGTTTAACAAATTCAGCAACGTCCTCTTGCAATACTCCGTCAATATACTTTGATGTTAACAATAAATTTCCATCTTCTGAATATTCCTTGAAATATCCATGTTTAATATCATTTTTATATTCACTTTCCAACCTGATAACTCCACTTGGATAAAAAAACTTCCATTTGCCCTGCTTCATTCCCGCTTTATCAATCCTGTTTACATATTCAATGTCGATAGTAAAACCTTTTTTGTAATAAATCATTTTAATAACTCTTCCATCATCGGCAGAATACTCTTTACCTGTTCCTTCTTCCAATCCATCAACAAAATTCACTTCTTTTCTAATCTTCCCATTCGGATAATAATAGTATGTAAATCCCTGTTTTACATCATCCTCAAAGTTTTCTTCTATAACCTCATCCTCATGAAAAGTTCTCCTCATCCCATTCTTTTTTCCTCCCGAATAAGTAATCTGCAGTACTACTTTTCCCGAATCACTGTAAAATGTCCATATACTGTCAAGTTCAAAATCTTTCCTGTTACCCTCCGACTTAATTATACCGTTTTCATAATACGTTTTCCAGTATCCGTCTGGTTCTCCTTCTTTCATATACCCCTCACTTGAAACACTTCCGTTTTCATAATAAAAAATATTATAACCATTTGGATTAACTTCATTTTGAGCCTTTAATCCAAAAAAGGATACAATAAACAATAAAAATAAAAGTGACTTTTTCATTATTTTATCAAATTCAGTTTTTTAGATATATCGAGCATTCTTATTATAGGTTTTTTTGCTTGTTCTATTACATTTTCCGGAAGTATTATTTCCGGATTCTCATTTTTCATGCACAAATATAGTTTTTCTAAGGTATTCATTTTCATATATGGGCAATCATTGCATGAACACGTTTCATCAGCCGGAACTACTATAAATTCCTTCTCAGGACAATTTTTTCTCATTTGGTGCAGTAAACCTGTTTCAGTTGCTACAATATACTTTTTAGAATTATCCTGCATTGTATATTTAAGCATTCCTGTTGTTGAACCTACATAATCCGCTAACTCAAGTACAGGAGCCCGGCATTCGGGATGAGCTATAAGTTTAGCTTCTGGATTTTTTACTTTAAGATTAATAATTGCCTCAGTTGACAAAATATCGTGAACTTCACAGGTACCGTCCCATAAAACCATACTTCTGCCGGTTACGCTATTTATATATCCTCCCAAATTTTTATCAGGTGCAAATATTATCTTTTCTTCTTTTGGGAATGATTCAACCAATTTAACTGCATTTCCTGAAGTGCAGATTACATCCGACATGGTTTTAATATCAGCAGTGCAATTTATATATGAAATTACCTTATAATCAGGATATTTGGATTTGAAATCAGAAAATTTATCCTTAGGACATGAATCAGCTAATGAACATCCTGCCTCCAAATCAGGTATTACAACTTTTGTATCAGGATTAAGAATTTTTGCAGTTTCAGCCATAAAGTGAACTCCTGCAAAAACAATCATATTTACATCGGCTTTTGAAGCATTTTGTGCTAATCCCAGACTATCTCCAACGTAATCTGCTATATCCTGTATTTCCGGTATTTGATAGAAATGCGCCAATATTACTACATTTTTATTTTTTTTAAATTCCAATATTTTTTTTATAAGTTCGGCGTTTGTAAAAGTAGTTAACCTTTGGTTTTTAGTTTCGACTTTCATATTGAATATATATATAATAAATTTATTTTAATATTTTATTTGTTATTATTATATTTCTGTTAATTGTGTTAAAAAAAATCAGACTAAATAATTGACAATGTGATTTACTAAATGTTATTAACAACTCATTAACATCTTTTATTTTGTTTTATAGTATTTTAACAACATTTCAACTGATTGTGAAAAACTAACTATATTGAAAAAAATATTGTTTAATTAAACTAAATTTTTGTTCAATTCCTGATGAAAACATGTAATAAAAATTAATAATTGCCGTGCAAATTTTACTTTCTCAATTAATTGTTAATAATCAAACAGCTTTTAAAAATTTTGTAACAAAGTTAAACAGATATAAACAAATTTATGTTGAAAAAAATAATATTTTGATTTTTAAGCAGGTAGAAATAAAGTAAAACAAACTTTCAAGGAATAAAGCATTAATTTTTAATCATATATAGTATTAATAATTACTTTTGTTTGAAATAATTTATTAACATGTTCGATAAAAAGCACATATTAGCCATTGGGTCAGACCATGCCGGATATAAATTAAAGCAATATATCATTAAAAATTTAGTTGCAGATGGATATAAAATTAAGGATTTTGGAACGAATTCGGAAGAAGGTGTAGATTATCCCGATTATATTCATCCTGTGGCAAAATCAATAAATAACGGGGAATTTATACAAGGAATAATAATTTGTGGAAGTGGACAGGGT
>JACKQG010006412.1_pt1 | contig 12430 bp, 8 predicted proteins | sample 8237621 | NCBI WGS metagenome assembly JACKQG01 (sample SAMN15677084, study PRJNA649215) | marine metagenome | biome: marine; feature: Black Sea; material: saline water; isolation source: suspended particulate matter (SPM) from the Black Sea western gyre | collected 2013-06-09/2013-06-10 | depth...
ACATGATTGAAACAACAGTTGATTATTGGACCTGTATTGATTTGGCAGAGGCACTTGAGCAAACAATGCGAAATGACCTTTGGACCACAGCGGAGCGAATTGCCAAAACAGCATCTAGGATCACCAACAAGCCGGAAGAACTTGTTGCTGCTCTTAAAAAATATGATGTTAGGCAAGCGGCACAATTAGCAGCCATTGAAGTCAACGTGATGAAAATAAACCAAGATGCAAACGGTCTCTCAAGAGCTGGTTAGATCGCCAATCCATGGCAAAAACAAAAAAAAGTTGGCGTGAAAAACTTGCTGATTCAAAGGATCTGCCAAAGTTTATTAAGCCAAAAGGGAGGGGTGCAGCGCAGTACGGCGACAAAATGTTGGTACCTTCGCCAATCCAAGTCGATGCGATGATGAAAAAGGTGCGCAAAGGCAAAGTCATGACCATTGCACAACTGCGAGAAAAACTTACCAAGGATAATAAAGCGACGAGTACATGCCCACTTTGCAGTGGGATATTTGCTTGGATTTCTGCGAATGCCGCGCAAGAATCTGAAGATGATGGAAGAAAAAGAATCACGCCTTGGTGGCGAACCGTAAAAGCGAAAGGCGAACTGAACCCAAAATATCCCGGAGGTATGGAAGAACAAGCAAAACGGCTTCGCAAAGAAGGGCATAAAATTGTAAAAAAGGGTAAGCGGTGGTTTGTTGAGGGCATTTAATGTATTCTTCTCCGTGTGAAGCAGAGAGTTTATGTATTGCCTATCTGGACTTGCGCGTTTTTGGCAAGTTGCACCGTAGGTCCAAAGTATGAGCAACCAACCTTAACAGCAACTGTTCCAGATGCATGGCATTTTTCTATTGCCATGGAGTGTATTCCTGGTGACGTTGATGTTCGAGATTGGTGGTACCGCTTCGATGACCCACAACTCGTGTCCTTGATTTCACAAGCACAAAAGAACAATCTGACACTGCAAACGGCGGTATCAAGTTTACTTCAAGCACGCGCAACGTTTGGGATCGCTTCTGCGGAACTTGTGCCAAACGTGAGTGCGAAAGGTCAAGCTGAACGTGAACAGGGAAGCAACAACTCCACGACATTAGCGAACTTTCCTAATGTGCAAGCGAAGCCAGTAAACGATTTCGCTGTTGGTCTCGATGCAAGCTGGGAACTTGATTTGTGGGGTGGCATCGAAAAGAACATAGAAGCAGCGAGTGCAATGGAGGGCGTTGCACTCGAGAACTACCGCGATGCGCTCGTTACTCTTCGAGCTGAGGTCGCATCAACATATATAAATATTCGCGTACTGCAGATAACAAAAAAACTCACAACGCTATCAATAGAAACGCTTCAACAATTGCTTTCTCTTATTGAAGCACAATACGAGCAGGGCATTATTTCGAAATCATTGCTTGAGACAGAACGTGCGATGTATGATCAAAACACAACGGAACTTCCTGCAGTTGAGATGCAATTGGTGCAAGAGTATGCTCGGCTTGCTGTTCTATTGGGCACAGAGATCAAATCTGTGATGCACCAATTGTCCGAACAGTCACCCGTGCCAAGTGCGTCACCTCGGGTCGCTGTTGGCATTCCTGTTGACATTCTGCGTCGCAGACCAGATATTCGTGAAACCGAGCGAGCACTTGCGGCACAAACTGCACTTATTGGTGCAAAAATGGCGAACTTGTATCCAAAATTTTCCCTGTCAGGATCCTTTGGGTACGAGGCTACAGAAACGAATGATTTGATTCGTTGGGATAGTCGAGCTTGGAGTGTTGGGCCTTCAGTCTCATGGGATATTTTTAACGGTAACCGAATCCGTAGCCAAATACTGCTACAAGAAGAAAAAACAAATTCAGCACTGCTCACTTGGGAGCAAACTGTGCTGCGAGCTTTCGCTGAAGTGGAAATTTCTCTATCAAACCTAATTGAGTCTGGCAAAGTACAAGAATCCTGGAACGACGCTTCTGCCTCTTTGCACGAAGCCTTCGAGTTGATAAAAGAAGAGGAACGAGCAGGCGCCGTGCAAAAACAAACAGTGTTAAATGCAAAACGCAATTTAATCAATAGCCAAATCATGCTTGCTGAAAAAACCGGCGCGGTTTCACAAAATTTAGTTTCCTTATACAAAGCCCTTGGTGGTGATTGGAAAGATGTTGAATCAAAAGAGAACACGCAAGTGAGGAGTACCCCATGAATCGAGCAGGAATACTGTGCCTTACAGTGTGTGCAATAAGTGCATGCAAAGAAAATACAACTGCGAAAAGTGCGCCCCCTCCAACGAACATCACATCCGAAACGGTTTCTACTCGCGCATTGCCCACGTACTTGTCACTTCCCGGAATAACAACGTCTGTGCAAGAAGTTGATGTTGAAGCACGAGTAGAGGGATGGCTTCTGCAGCGACATTTTCAAGAAGGGCAGTTTGTTACAAAAGGTGATTTGCTTTACGAAATTGATTCTGCTCCATTTGATGCACAACTTCTGCAGGCGGAGGCTTCGCTCGAATCGGCACATGCAGAAGAAACATATGCAAAAAAAGAGTTTGACCGAAATGAACCGCTCTTACAATCTGGAGCTATTTCTAAACAAAATTTTGATAAGCTAGAAACGCAACTCGCGCAAGCATTTGCTCAAGTTGCACAAGCTGAGGCAGGTGTTGCGCTTGCTGAATTGAATGTTGAGTATTGTGCAATTCACGCACCAATTTCCGGGAAAATTGGATCGACTTCAGTCAATGTTGGCTCTCTTGTTGGCCCAGCTCAACAGGCAAAACTTGCGAATATTGTGCAAATTTCACCAATGTATGTCGAGTTCCATCCTCCGGCGAATCGGCTCATTCTCATTCAATCGTTGATGGAAAGAGGCTCGCTTCCCATGCATATTTCGATCACCGAAAATGATTCTGAAGGGCAAGCCTCTGCTTCTGGTAGCGTGCTAACTGAGCATACAGCTACAGGTTCGTTGGTATTTGTAGATAACACGATTCGGGCGACCTCATCCACATTTCTTGCTCGCGGAGAGTTCGTGAATGAACTCGGTGTGTTGCCCGGTCAGTATGCTGACGTACGAGTGCAACTACAAGTTATAGAGGAAGCGCTGATGGTTCCATTGAAAGCGGTTATGCAACAGCCAGGCAGTTATTATGTTTGGACAATTTCAGAAGATAGCACTGCAGTAATTTCACCCATCACTGTGGGGGCCATTCAGGGTAACCATCAACATGTGCTTACGGGCTTGAAGGAAGGTGATAGTGTTATCGTTGAAGGTACGTCGAACCTTCGTTCGGGAACACAAGTTGCAACTACAAATAACACAATCGAGGAAGAATAACTTCAGTGTCCCCACTCTTCTTTATTAAAAGACCAATCTTTGCCATGAGTATTGCAATACTCATGGTGCTCGTTGGTGGCATTTGTATTTACTTATTGCCTGTTGCACAGTTTCCTGAAATTACGCCACCCCAAGTTCAAGTAACTTCTGGGTATCCCGGTGCAAGTTCAGAGGTTGTTGCGGATATTATTACAACGCCAATTGAAGAACAAGTAAACGGTGTAGAGAACATGATGTACATGTCATCGAACAGCACTAATAACGGTGCTTCATCGTTGACGATTTCATTTAATATTGGTACTGATCTTGACATTGCAGCTGTCGATGTGCAGAACAGAGTCGATCAGGCAATGGCAAACTTGCCAAGCATTGTGCAAAAGTCGGGTGTTTCTGTCACAAAGCAGTCTACGACGATGCTTGCGGTGGTTAGTTTGTACTCAGAAAACAACACGTATGACAGTGTATTTATGGGTAACTATGCGGACATCCATTTATATGATGAGCTCAAGCGAGTACCGGGTGTTGGAAGTATTACGATTTTTGGCTTAAAAGAATACGCGATGCGTGTTTGGCTTGATCCACAAAAAATGACAGCAATGGGGATAACTCCAGAACTCGTTGCTTCAGCAATTAGTAAACAAAATTTACAAATAGTTGCTGGTCAAGTTGGCGCGCTGCCGTTAAAAGACCCAACTGCGTCTACATATCAGTTGACTGCAAAAGGTCGTCTTATTGATGTAGAAGAATTCGCAGATATTATTGTTGTAAGTGAGGGTGGTGCGATTGTCCGCATCCGAGATATTGGTCGGGTTGAGCTAGGTGCGAGGACTTACGCATCAAACAGTACTCTCAGTGGTAAGCCGGCAACATCTCTAGGTATTTATCAATTGCCAGGCGCCAACGCGCTCGATGTAACGGCTGGAGTCAAAGAAGCGATGGCGCGTCTTGCGCTGAATTTTCCAGATGATTTGAAGTACCAAATGACATTCGACACGTCCGATTTTGTCCGCATTTCATTGATCGAACTCGTCGTTACATTGCTTCAAGCGGTGGGGCTTGTTGTTCTCGTAATTTTTATATTTTTACAAAGTTGGCGTGCTGCATTTATTCCAGTCATCGCAATTCCCGTGTCGCTTATTGGTGCCTTTGCAATCATGATGGCATTTGGTTTTTCAATTAACACACTCACGTTACTCGGTTTAGTTCTTGCAATAGGTCTTGTGGTAGATGACGCAATCGTTGTTGTAGAAAATGTTGAACGGCAAATGGAAAAAGGTGATGTGTCACGCCGAAAAGCAACCGCGATAGCTATGAAAGAAGTAACAGGTCCAATTATCGCTACTTCGTTAGTTTTGCTAGCGGTATTCATTCCTGCTTCATTTGTGCCGGGCATTAGTGGACAACTTTATAATCAGTTTTCGTTGACGATTGCGTTTAGTGTCGTCTTGTCAGCCATCAATTCGCTCTCGTTAAGCCCAGCACTTTGTGCTGTTTTGCTTCGAGTGAAAAAAAGTGAAGAGAGATTTGTATTCTTCAGATGGTTTAACACGTTGTTCGACAAGACGAGTGATTGGTATGGAAGATTTGTGAAGTCATTGTCCAAAGTTTGGGTGCTCGTTTTGTTGGTGTTTTGTGGATTGACAGCGCTGATGGGGTATGTCACGTTGCACATGTCGACAGGTTTTGTACCCGAAGAAGATCAAGGGTATTTTTTCGTGAGTTTTGAAGGTCCGCCGAGTATGTCACTTTCAAGAACCGACGACGCTGCGCAAGAACTAACCGAAATAATGATGGCGCAGGATGGTATAAAAGATGTTGTAGTCATTACGGGTGTTGATTTTTTGAGCGGTTTTACTGCAAAAACGTCTTCAGGAATGGCAATTCCAATTTTGACGAATTGGGATGAGAGAACAACCGAGGAACTGAGTGTCTGGGGCATCATGGATAGCTTGCGGGCTAAATTTCATGCAGTGCAATCGGTGCAATCAACAGTTTTGAATGCACCTGCAATTATGGGCCTTGGTTCAACCGGTGGCTTCGCGTTTCAGATCCGTGACTTGAATGCTCAAGGTGCAGCGGCGCTCGGCAAAGTGACTGATGACTTTGTCGCACGTATTGGTGGCTTGGATGAAGTCGGTTTTGCGATGTCATCTTTTTCAAGTGATGCGCCGATGTTCCATTTAAATATCGACAGAACAAAAGCGAAGATGCTCAACGTGGATTTGTCTACGCTCTTTGATGTGTTGCAATACAACCTAGCATCTGTGTACGTCAATGATTTTAATAAATACGGGAAGGTGTATCAGGTGATTGTTCAAGCAGAAGGAGACAGTCGAAGAACACCTCAAGACATTGGTCAATTAGAAGTAATGAATGCTGTTGGAGATTCGATACCTCTCTCTGAGCTTGTTGAAATAGAAGCAGTCCTTGGCAGTGAAAATTTATCCCACTACAACATGTACACTTCTGCCCAAATCATTGGCATGTCTTCGCCTGGATTTAGTTCTGGAGATAGCATCAAAGCCATTTGGGATGAAGTGAAATATTTGCCACAAGGATTTGACTTTTTATGGACAGACATTGTCTACCAACAAATCGCTGCAATAAAAGCAATCCCAATCATTTTTGGCTTGGCTATTTTGGTCGTCTTCCTGTTTCTTTCCGCGCAGTATGAGAGTTGGACTATTCCATTCATGATTTTACTTACGGCGCCACTTGCAATTCTAGGCGCTGTTCTTGCATTGAAAATTCGCAGTTTGGATTTAGATATTTACGGTCAAATTGGTTTGATTTTGTTAATTGGACTTGCCTCGAAGAACGCAATTCTCATTGTTGAATTCGCAAAGAAAAATCGTGAATCCGGTATGGGTATTGTTGAATCTGCGATGAACGCTGCAAAATTACGGCTTCGTCCAATTTTGATGACAGCACTCGCTTTTATTTTGGGCGTCGTTCCACTCGTCATCGCAACGGGTGCAGGGGAGAACAGTCGCCATTCAATCGGCACCACGGTCTTTGGTGGAATGATTGCAGCAACGTTCTTAAGTTTGGTTTTCGTTCCAATTTTCTACATCATGATCGAATCGATGCGTGAAAAACTCGGATTCACAAGTGTCATTGATGACGAAGACCTTCATTAGAGTTGGCGTGTCGTTTACCGGTGGTCAGTTAATATGCTCGTTTGGAATCGTCACCTGCATGCCAATTCAAAAAGGCGCGGTTGACAACTGAATTCCCACCAGCAGTTGGATAATTACCTGTGAAATACCAGTCACCCGTATAGTCTGGCATGGCAGCGTTTAGCCCTTCGACATCTTGGTACACCACATCAAGTTTGCCATTCCAATCAAGGTGCGTTGGTCTGACAAGTTCAGCAATTTTGCACGAAATTTCCTTTAATGAAAACTGGTCGTACAACGCTTTCACTTGATTTTGCATTTGAGAGGTTGGCAACTTTTCCTGTTCGTTGCACTTTGTTGCAATCTCATCAAAAATCGCAGTGTTTCCTGCTTCATTTGTCAATGCAACTGCAGCTTCGAATGCAATGAATTTGCCAATCTGACTCATGTCAATGCCATAACAATCAGGATACATAATTGGTGGTGCAGAACTAACAATCACAATTCGTTTTGGGTGCAACTGCGACAGACTTGTGATGATCGATTCACGCAGCGTTGTGCCTCGCACGATGGAATCATCTACAACAACAAGCGTGTCATCTTTTTCAATCAGCCCGCGTGTGATGTCATAAATGTGCGTAACTAAATCTCGTCTTGCTGCATCATGCGTAATAAATGTCCGCAACCGTTGGTCCTTGTGTGCGATCAACTCTGCTTTTACGCGCGTGTGATTCAACTTAGACAAATCATCTCTTGTCACAGAACCGTCTTGAATTTTTTCCCAAATGTGATCGGCTTCAATGCAGCGAAGAGCGCCGCCAACTGCTTCAAGTAATCCAAGAAAGCATGTCTCTGCCGTGTTTGGAATGTAACTAAAAAATGACCTGTCAATGTCTTCGCCTAGCACTTTCAGGATGCGGGGTGCAAGGTTTGCTCCCAATCGTTTCCGTTGTGTATAAATGAGCGGATCGTTGCCACGGCTAAAGTAGATACGTTCAAATGAACACTGTCGTCGTTCAATGGGAGTAGTGAATTCGATATCTTCGATGGAACCATCGCGTTTTATAACAATTACGTGTCCGGGTTCAACTTGTTTAATCTCATCCGGTTCGACGTTGAACACGTTTGCAAGTGCGCCTCGTTCAGATGCACATGCGACGACTTCGTCATCGATGTAGATAAATGCAGGGCGAATGCCAGCGGGGTCACGGCAGATAAATGCATCGCCATTGCCAATAAGTGAAGCGAACACGTATCCCCCGTCCCAATATTGTGCTGCTTTTTTAAGAAACTTCCCAACGTCCAATTCTTTCGAAATGGCATTGGCTAGTTCACGCCCTTCGAGGTTTTTGTTCTTTTTAATTAGTCGCTCATGTTCATCATTCAAAAAATGACTGATTTTTTCGAGAATGACTTGGGTATCGTTATCGCCTACAGGGTCTAGGCCATATTCGATGAGTTGCTCGAATAACTCGCTAGAGTTTGTCATATTGAAATTGCCAGCGAGTGCAATGTTGCGGCTTGCAACATTGCTTTTGCGAACAAACGGGTGACACATCGCCATGGAATTCCCAGAGTGCGTCCCGTACCGCAGGTGTCCAAGATACGCTTCACCTAGAAAACGACAATGTTGTTTCGCTGCCATTTCGGTTTCAGCAGTGATTGGTTCGTGTAACCGCTCAGTGTCTTCGGTAATTGCATCGAAGATACGTTCGATCGCATTGTGTTTATCAGAACGGATGCGGAGTAGAAATTGATCGCCCGCTGGCATATCAAATTTCACAACGCCAAGGCCAGCGCCATCTTGCCCTCGGTTGTACTGTTTTTGCATGAGCAAGTAGGTTTTACGAAGTCCCCATGCAGCGTCGCCATACACATCTTGGTAGTGGTGGAGGGGCTTTCTGAGCCTGACAAAGGCTAGCCCGCATTCGTGGGTGAGTCGGTCGCTCATGTGAAGGTGGAATGATACTCAAAACTCACCGGGGGTGAGTTAATTTCCGGGGGTGCGTTAATTTCGGGGGTGCGTTAATTTCGGGGGTGCGTGTATTGAACGTCAATACCGATAATGATCTGCCTTGTATGGACCTTCGACGGGCACATCAATGTATGCCGCTTGTTCAGGTGTCAACTCGGTCAAATCAATACCAAGTTGTTCGAGGTGTAACCTCGCAACCATCTCATCGAGTTTCTTCGAAAGCGTGTAGACCTTGTGCTCGTATGAGCCATGATTCGAATGCAATTCCATTTGAGCTAGTACTTGGTTTGTGAACGAGTTACTCATCACAAAACTCGGGTGGCCAGTAGCACATCCAAGATTCAGTAAGCGCCCTTCAGCGAGCACGATAATTGAATGCCCATCAGCGAATTTCCACTCGTCCACTTGTGGCTTGATATTTATCTTTTCAATTCCACTGAGTTTTTCAAGCCCAGCCATATCGATTTCATTATCGAAGTGTCCGATGTTACCAACGATGGCATTGTGTTTCATCTTTGACATGTGCTCTGCAGTAATCACGTTGAAGTTGCCTGTTGTTGTAACAAAAACATCAACGTTGCCAACAACATCATTCAAGCGAACAACGTCGTAGCCTTCCATTGCTGCTTGCAAAGCACAAATTGGATCAATTTCGCTCACTAAAACACGGCAACCTTGACCGCGAAGTGCTTGGCAACAACCTTTGCCAACATCACCATAACCAGCAACGAGTGCAACTTTTCCAGCGAGCATGACATCGGTCGCCCGCATAATTCCATCTACGCAGGAGTGACGGCAACCATAGAGGTTATCAAATTTACTTTTTGTAACAGAGTCATTCACGTTGATCACTGGGAACAACAGCGTGTTGTTATTCGCCATTTGATACATACGGTGAATGCCTGTTGTTGTTTCTTCACTTACACCGTTCACTTCAACAGCGTACTGTTCCCAAAATTTGTTGTTCCAAGTTTGGACATCAGCGAGCAAATCCAAAACGATGCGTTCATCATCGCTTTCGGCGGTATCACTGCTTGGAACTGAACCAGTTTTGTTGTACTCCACGCCTTTGTGAACAACGAGCGTTGCATCGCCGCCATCGTCAAGGATGAGGTTTGGTGTTTTGCCTTCACCCCAATGTAATGCTTGGAAGGTGCACCACCAATATTCTTCAAGGGTCTCACCTTTCCACGCGAAAACTGGGATGCCTTGTGGATTTTCAGGAGTCCCATTTGGACCAACTGCAACAGCAGCGGCAGCGTGATTTTGGGTAGAGAAAATGTTACAACTTGCCCATCGAACCTCAGCGCCGAGTGCCACAAGGGTTTCGATTAACACAGCAGTTTGGACCGTCATGTGCAAGGAACCGGTGATTCTTGCACCTGTTAGGGGCTTTGATTCGCCATGTTTTTCGCGAAGCGCCATTAATCCGGGCATTTCGTATTCTGCGATTTCAATTTCTTTGCGACCAAATGCGACCGTTTCAGGTGAAAGGTCAGCAACCTTAAAAGCGCATGGTTCGTAGAGATCAAGGTTTGTATTGAGGAATGTGGACATTGTTGCAGTTGTACCAGTTGTCACGGGTAATTTCTCCTAATGTGATTGTCGAGAACGAATTGGGTACTATACTCATTATGTACTATGAGTGTGTTAAAACAGATGAGTGAATCCTTTGCACCATTAGAATGGGCTCGAGCGATCGATACAGCAGGTCTTGAAATGGCCGAGGCTTCGGGTTCGCATGACTGCTCAGTCACAGCGTTGTGTTGGCCTGCGGTCTATGGATATTGCATTGCAAAGGGGTGTAGTGATCAGGAGGCGTTTATCGCAACCGCAACAAGTATCGATTTACTGTTAACCAAAAATCGCGAACGCTCGGGTACGTATTTCAGCGGTGGACATCAAAGACAAATATTGTTTGATCTCACTGAAGATCACTTGGAGCGATGTAGGGCAAACGGATGGGATTCAATTGCACCCCAAGTAGAACATCCCCGTGATCAGATAGATATCATCGAGCCATTGTTAGAAGGCATGCTGATTAGCACAACTCCAGACGAAGCGTTTGCACGTCTTTGGGGCGCGTCAATTGTGCTTACAGCAATGTTGCAAACATGTGAAGAGTGTTACGACGCGGGGCTTGAACCGCATTGGAATATTTTTGTTGCAAGAATTCTTAATCCTTCATTTAAGCGTATTCCAAAAGAAGAATATTCATTTTTACTAGGAGTTTGGGGTGTACCCGATTATGCACATGCGTCTGTCATGATTACGCGAGTACAGCGCCGTTTTGCACGACAAATTCGCTCTGTCATTCAAGAAACAGTAGACGATGAATTGCAAGTGGATCCCGAATTGAATGAACTCCGGCGCGTTTTACATGGCGTTGGTATGGTCGAAGCTATTTGCGAACCGCTCCGCTGGGCGTGCCGTGTTGAACATGACCCAGCAACTCTTGCCGTAGACATTATTGCTTTTGATATTGCAGAAAAAAATGTTGAGAGCCTCTTCCTCGACTCGCCTTCGATTGAAAATCTTGTTAAGGCAAAAGATTGTTATAAAATATTGCGATTGATGGGAGAGCACGGGGTGGTCGAACGCAGGCGTGGGGCGTATCTTTATCTTGTTGCGATTGCCTGTGCGATAGTCAATCACGGCCAACGAATTTCGACCCAATCGAACGATGCGCTTCGTCGTGGTTTTGGAGCGATGCGTGACGAGCGACGTCTCCCAAGATCGCTGAGAATTATTGCAGTAAAAGCTCTGAAATTATTGGATCCATAGTAAAACAAGAATAAACAACCCGCGGGATTGTTTATTGGAATGTTACAACAACATGTGATCCGCCGGGAAGTCCATCAGGATTGGGAATGACTATTCGGATGAGTTGTGTTTCACTGCCAGGATCGGCAACAGTTGCAACATGTGCGATCGTGCCCTCGAGTGTTGGAGTACCTGTTAATTGTGGAAACAAAACATTGGCACTGCCGCCAACTTTTAACGTATCTGCAACTGTCATTGGCACAGGTGCATCTACAACCAAAGGATCGATTGTCACGAGACGAAGCACAGGTCGTACATCTGCCACAAGCTCGCCGATATCAACCTTTACAATTTCAACTGTCCCGCTGATTGGTGCTACGAGATGATGTTGTTGCAGTTGTGCATAGATCTGCAAGTGCTGTGCAACTGCTTCTTCTTTTCGTTGTACAAAAAGTTGCCAAGCGAGGCGCTTACGAATCGTATTTGTTTTCGCTCTTTGCAGTTCAAGATCATTGATAGCGTGTCTGTCATATGCCTTTTGAGCTGCATTTTCTTCAAGCACTGCAAGGTCATACTCGGATTTAGAAGCGTCAATTTCAAGGGTGCTTTCTGCCCTGATTTTTTGCAATGATTCTTGGGCAGCAACTGCGTCATTGACAAGGCTAATCAATACAGTGCCTTTGCTGACTTGGTCTCCAGGTTTCACGATGACAGATTCTACTTCTCCACGAATAACAAATCCGAGATCGAGGTCATGTTCAGGGACTGCAATTGCATCGAATCCGTCATTGGGTCGTAAATAGGCTGCACCGCAAAGAATTACAAGTGTGCAAACAAAACTGAAGTACGAATCATCTGGTTTTTCCTCATCTGTGGGAACTCGTCATTAAGTGAGAACAAATAGTAAGATACTAGTTAAGATCACATCTAACAATCGGCACCATGTCAATAATTAGTGCATAAAACAATATTTGTAAAAAGGAACGGACAATGGCAGACAATGAACCCAACGCAGGTGAACAGCCTAAACAAACGATGCAGTTGAGAATTGACACTTCAAACAGCGTGACGCAATACACAAATATTTTCAAATTTTCTAGATTGCCAGAAGAGGTGATACTAGATATTGGAATGACCAGTGTAGATATAGGCGCAAATACAGAGGGCAAGGCTGTTCCTCAAATGGTGATGAAGTACCCAACTCGGCTCGTGATGACGTACTCCACTGCGAAACGCATGGCGA
>JACKQG010006413.1_pt1 | contig 12429 bp, 8 predicted proteins | sample 8237621 | NCBI WGS metagenome assembly JACKQG01 (sample SAMN15677084, study PRJNA649215) | marine metagenome | biome: marine; feature: Black Sea; material: saline water; isolation source: suspended particulate matter (SPM) from the Black Sea western gyre | collected 2013-06-09/2013-06-10 | depth...
AACCAAGGGATTTGAGGAGGTTTCCCTTATGATGCGGGGAGCGTTTGGCAGAATGGCGGGGCTGAGCGACGATGAGATTAAACGCTATGTTACCGTAGATAAGCCAACACCTATTGTGTCCCGGCTGTTGATCAAAGGAGTGTCGGAGCGCATTGATTGCCAGGGAAATGTCATTGTCCCTATAGACTTGGATGAGGCCAGGGAAGCGCTTAGGTACTTGGTAGAGAACCAGCAAGTTGAGGCTCTAGTAGTTAGCTTCTTATTTAGTTACGTCAACCCTGTGCACGAAAGAGCAATGAGGGAGGTCTTTCTCGAGACATACGGCAGACACAGCGTGTATTTCTCTCTTTCGCACGAACTGGTGCCTGTTATGAGGGAATATGCTCGGACTAGTACCGTGATAATCAATGCCTTCGGAAGCAAAACAGCATCCAAATATGCTTCCAGCTTGAGGGAAAGACTGGGGGCAAGCGGGTTTAAGGGACGATTACTATACATGCAAGGAAATGGTGGCACAACTATGGAAGAGGAGTTGGCTCCTGTCGGCATGGTGCAATCAGGTCCTGCTGGCGGAGCAGTTGCCAGCAAATACATGGCTGATCTTTTGGGGCATAGGCATGTGATTAGCACAGATAGCGGCGGAACTAGCTTCGATGTTAGCATACTCAAGGATGCCACGTGGAGATATTCGCGTGAGCCAGTTATCGAACGCTTTCCTTGCATATGGCCTCTCATAGACATTCAATCTATAGGGTCAGGGGGCGGGACGATGGCTCACGTGGATCCACTCACTCGTGGGATAGCAGTTGGTCCAAAAAGTGCTGGGGCAGACCCTGGCCCCGTTTGTTATGATCGTGGCGGCACGCAGCCTACAATCGTAGATGCAGATCTGATTCTGGGTTTGCTAAACCCTGATTACTTCCTGGGAGGACGAGTAAAGCTAGACAGACAGAAGGCGGAGCAGGCAATCAAAGAAAAGTTCGCTCATGCGCTGCACATGGAAGCAGCTGAAGTTGCTGCCGGAATATATGACATCGCTAATGCTCATATGTCCGACTTGATCCGAAAACTGATGATGCCATTGGGACTTGTGCCGCAAGATTACGTTCTCTATGCCTTTGGTGGTACGGGTCCAGTGCACGCCGCAGCTTATGCTTCAGAACTCGGAATTCCTAGAGTGTATATTTTCCCCACTTCTGCCGTTTTCTCTGCTCTGGGGGTTGCAATAGCTGATAGAATAGTGTCACACGTTGCCTCTTTTCGGTGCACTCTACCAGCCAATCCGGAGGTGCTGAATGCAGCAATTACTCCCATGCGTGAGAAACTCTACTCAGCAATGGAACGGCAAGGCGTTGAAAGAGAAGAGGTTGCATTCCGGCACATTTTCTACATGCGCTACAGAAAGCAACTCAATGAACTCGCTGTTGACATTCCAGTGAAGATGCAATACAAGGATAAAGACATATCCGACATTGTCGACATTTTTGACCTGAGGTACGAAGAGACCTATGGAGTTGGAGCTGCCTACAAAGAGTCTGGGAGGGAATTGATCTCCATTCAAATAGATGCAATCAATAGAACTGCCAAACCTAAGGTCAGAGAGTACCCCGAAGGAGATTCCAACCCAGCCAGAGCTCTAAAAGGGGAAAGGCAGGCATGCTTTGGGGGTGGCCACACGGAATTTATCAACACTGCAATTTATGACTACGACAGGTTGGCACCTGGGAACATCGTTCAGGGACCTGCAATAATCGAGTCACCTATCACGACCGTGGTGATTCCAGCTGGCAAAGAAGCAAAGGTGGACAAGTATCTTAACATTGAAATGACGCTCCAGACTCATAATAGACAGGAGTTGGGTGACACGACCTAAATACGGTCAAAGCTTATATCTATATTTCTGTTGGGGGAGAGATGCCACAAGGAATAGATCCGATAAAATATGAAATTTTTCGACATCGGCTGCATAGCATTTTAGAAGAAGGCAGAATTGCTATGAGGATGGTATCAGGGTCAGCTGTAGCGGTAGAAGGTGGAGAAACCTGTACTGGTTTTTTCACACCAGAGGGCGAGACACTGTGTGTAGCTACCGGAGTATTGCCGCACGCTGCAGGGGGAAAAGGCGCAGTTATAGCAGCTGCAGCAGAGTTTGGTGAGGATCCAGGGTTCGAAGATGGTGATCAGATGTTCATGAATGATCCGTATATTGTTGGGCTACATTCTGCCGATCAATTTGTGATAAAGCCAATTTTTTGTCAAGGAAGGCTGATCGCGTGGGTATCTAGTGCTATGCATACCTCCGAGACAGGCGCTATAGAGCCCGGGGGTATGTCAACTATAGCAACTGAAATATACCACGAAGGAATAAGGATAGCAGGCCTAAAAATAGTCGAAAGGGGCAAATTCAGGAAAGACGTCTTTAAGACTCTGACAGGGCAAGTTAGGGATCCGGATCTGGTTGGCTTGGATATGAAGGCTAGGATAGCTTCAAATAATGTGTGTACGAGCAGGCTTTTGGAAGCAGTGGATACCTTTGGTATCGATTTCTATGAGCGGGCAAGCAAAAAAATGATTGAGGATACGGAGAAACAAGCAAGGGCAAAGCTTCGAGAGTTGCCTGACGGTACCTGGCGTGCTCGCATATATGGAGATTCTACAGGAGTAGAAGAAAAACCGGTAAAAATAATGTGCTCTATGACCAAGTCCGGGGACCGACTCACCTTCGACTACACAGGGACTAGCCCTCAGGTGAAGGGCTCGTACAATAGTACCCCACAATCAACACGCGCCTATCTATTTGCCCCGTTGGCTGGCGGGGTTTTTTGGGACCTTCCTTGGAATGATGGAATCATGGCTCCAGTAGAGGTTATTCTTCCGGAGGCGAGCGCTGTTTCCTGTAAGCCCCCTGCGGCTGTCGGCAATAGCCCTACCACATATTCTACGGCGGCTGTTGCTGTTGCCTATGCCTGTGTAACTCGGATGCTCTATGCTGGTGGCAGGGCCGACGACATCACCGCTGGTTGGCGTGGATTCGCAGGGGGATTGCTGTATTTTGACGGAACCAATCAATACGGCGCCCATTGCACGGGTAATATCCTGGACAGCTTCGCTGCCGGAATTGGTGGCACTCCAAGCAGACGCGGTGTAGACACAGGCGGTCATTTAATAGCTCCAACCGCTAGTATTCCGGATGTAGAGGCTATCGAATCCCGGTTACCCTTTATGTATCTGGCACGGTATTCAGTCGTGGATTCGGGTGGATACGGTAAGTTTAGGGGGGGGGTTGCGTCAGCAATGATTTACAAGGTGCATGGTACCAACGATTTCCAGGTTGGGCGGAGGGGTTGCGGCAAGCGGGTAACGTGCAGTTTGGGGATGTTCGGCGGCTATCCGGGTGCGCCGCAGCCAGGTAGAGTTGTATTCGATTCAGACGTTAGAGAGTGGTTTAAACGCTCGAGATACCCAGTTACGTTTGAGGATGTCGGAAAGCTTACTGGTAACAAGCTTGATGCTCCCCCTGCTTCCTTACCAACTAGGCCAGTAGATGAGGGCACGATAGTGGTGAACACGGTTTGTGCGGGGGGTGGCTACGGGGACCCCTTGGATGCAGATCCGAGGTTGGTCGAGGAGGACGTAAGGAAGAGCCTCATCTCCCCAAAAAGGGCTGAGGAGATTTACGGGGTTGTACTTGATTCCAATGCGCTCAGGCTTGACTGGAAGCAGACTGAGGTAAGACGCCAATCAATAAGAGAGCAGAGAATTCGAGAAGGAAAGAAAGTGTCATGAGGATACACGAATATCTTGAAATAGTGAAACAGAACGGGAAAAACGTGATCCGCTGTATGAAGTGTGGTTACGAATTCTGCAGGGCTGAAGAAAATTATAAGAAGCACGCTCTGCTACGGGAGAGGGAACTTTGTGATGTCCTCAACCCCATTTATTGCTTATCGGGGGAGAAGCCATTTGTACATTTACAGGAGTTTATTTGCCCTGGTTGCGGGACCCTTTTAGAGGTGGACGTTGTATGTCCAGAACTCGAGGAGGATCCCATACTATGGGATATTCAGATTAAGACATAGGCTTTTTCTCGCGCAGGAGCAAAGGCCAAGGAGATTGTTGGTGGGTCGAACGATAGTCATTGTTGGGACTTTGGATACCAAAGGGGAGGAGATAGGGTATCTAAAGCAGACAGTTGACATGAGGGGGCATGACTCGCTCGTCATAGATTGTGGTGTAGTTGGCGAACCCACGTTCGTTCCTGAGATTACTCGGCAAGAGGTTGCCAGAGCCGCGGGAACAAGCTTGGATGAGCTTGTCATGTTAGAAGATGAAAGAAAAGCAATGGATGTAATGGCCCTGGGTGCAGCTAAACTCGTGGGAAAGCTGTATTCGAACGAAAGGTTGGACGGCATACTTGCCATAGGTGGTTCGATGGGCACGAAGCTGGGATTGTCAGTTATGGACATATTGCCAATTGGCGTCCCCAAGTTAATGGTTTCAACTATAGCCTTTGCCCCCTTTTTCATGCGGTACGCCGGTTCAGAGTTGATTAAGAAAGACCTAACGATGATGCAATCAGCAGTCGATTTCTGGGGAATGAATAGCGTGGTTAAGGGAATACTGGACAGCGCGGTCGGTGCAATAACAGGAATGGTCGAGATGAAAGAGGAGAAGCCCGCAAAACCATTGATTGGAATAACCACATTAGGTGGAGTTGCTTGCAACTATGTACCATTGATCAAGCCGCTTGTGGAAGCAAGGGGCTACGAACTGGTAGTATTCCACACGGTTGGGATTGGTGGCAGATACTTTGAGGAGTTTGTAGAGCAAGGCGCACTGGCTGGAGTTTTGGATTTGTCAACCCATGAGGTGATGGAAGAGCTATATGGTGGGGCAAACCTCGGAGCTGGAAGAGACAGGATGGAAGCAGCGGCTAGAAAAGGGATTCCGCAGGTGGTGAGTCCTGGATGCCTAGATTTCTTCGCTTGGAGGGGGCCCGTGGAAACGTTTCCCCCTCACCTTAAGAGGCGGATTGAGAATCGGAAAATACACATACATAGTGGATTCACAATCCCGATTAGAGCGAGTAAGGAAGAGATGGCCCAGGCAGGTAAAACAATGGCCGAAAAGCTCAACAAAGCGATTGGGCCAGCTGTGGTACTCATACCAACCAAAGGTTTTGAGGAGCGTGACAAGCCGACTGGTGTCTTCTATGATCCTGAAGCCAATAGAGGGTTTACTAAGGCACTGAAAAAGCACATAAGACCGGGAATTAAGGTCACTGAGCTTGACCTTCACATAAATGACAAAGCATTTGCGGAAGCAGCGGTGGGCACCCTATTCAACATGATGGAGAAGACAACTGACTGAGTGGTTGTTAGTATATCGTGGAGACATACCTCTAGCGTAATATTGATTAGCCTATAATGGCACACGAGGATAGAAGAAAATATGTTGCCAGGTGTCAGTATTCAAGTACCTATACCGACGAAGTTGGAGCAGCTAGGCAAAAGCGGTGCTATCACAAGCATGATAAATTCATAATCGAAGATTCGTCCAAAACAGGAAATCTATTCTTAACGGAGGTGAGGTCATGCATATAGAGAAGTTGGACCGAGTGGTGTTCGGGGTCAGGGATGTACGTGAAGCGGCGAACTTCTTCTCCAATATTCTGGGCATCAAGTTCTACCATTTCCACGGGGAGGCATATGGCCGGGTGAGGACAGCGGCGATAAGCCGTTTGGGTATAGAGCTTGTGGATATACAGCCCGGGGACAAAGAGGTATTCAGAGGGCTGCTTCTCAAGGTATCCGATGACACCGATCTTGAGGAAGCAAAGGCAGAAATGGAAAGCTACGGTATTCGTGTCGAAGAAAAGAGGGAAAAAGGTGGCTTCAAAGAGTATGTGTTCAACAAAGAGGATTGCTACGGAATCAAGCTCGCATTGGGTGCCTACGATGTGCCGCACGGAGGGCTGATTGCGGTCCTCAAGCAGCCAGAAGTAGAAGCATAATGGCTAACCAAGTACTGGCTGGAGAAGGGACTATCGGCGATGAGATTCAGAATCATGTTGTGGTTTGGGGATCTGGGTGGGATAACGTCAGATTGGCAGGCGGCAAAAGCTTTCATTTAGCCGGAATGACCAGGATTCGAATGCCTATCCTCCAACGTCTACCATGTTAGACAAAGCCCGTCACCGATTCACGATGCAAACACTCGTGGAAGGCAAAGCTGACCTGACTGGGTTGTCTAGGCCCCTTCTGCGTGATTCCGATTGGCCGATAAAGGCAAAAGAGGGGAGAGCAGAAGATATTGCCAGATATGAGTGATGTAATTACCTGTACTGAGAAAATTGGTACAGGAGAGCCAAACTATTGAAAGCACGAGAAATTCATTTTTGAGTCGCGTGGAACTATTGAAACTATGCAAATAGAGCAAATGGACCGAGTGGTGATCGGGATCAGGGATGTGGATGGAGCAGCGAACTTTCTCTCTGAGTTCTTGGGCACAAGATTCCACCGCATCCAGCCAGTGGTGCGGGGCCGGAAGAGGACAGCGGCGATAAGCCCTTTGGGCATAGAGCTTGTCGATATCCTACCCCAGGAGAAAGAGGGGCTGCGAGCGGTACATTTCAAGGTAACTGAGCTCGAGGAAGCCAGGGCCGAGGTGAAAAACAGAGGTATTCGCATTGATCATGAGGTTGAAATCGGTCACCTCAGAGAGCTTCTGCTCAACGAGGAGGATTGCCACGGAATCAGAATCGGGTTAATCAGCTACGATGTGCCGCATGGGGCAGTGATTGCAGCCGCACAGGAGGATGAGAGTAACTGAGTTCTTAGACACATGTAGAAGGAGCAAAGAATGAGTTTTGAGATGCTATTCTCTCCTCTCACGGTCAACCGAATGGAGCTGCCAAATCGCATAGTATTGGCGCCTATGCAGGATTACTTGGCCAGTGAAGACGGGTTCATAACTTCTGAGGTTATAGACCTCTATTTAAGGTGTGCAAGAGGTGGGGTTGGCATGCTCGTCCTGGGTGCAATGCCAGTAAGCTCCAAGAGGACGGCACGGCACAAATGTATCTGGGATGATAAGTTTATCCCAGGTCTAAGGGACCTTGCGGACAGGATTCATTCTCAAACCGATGCCAGGATTTGTGCGCAACTCCTCGAGAAGCTCACCGGACCCCTGGACCTCATACCGGATATTGAGTCTGTTTCAGATGAGGAGATCAAACAAATCATTGACGACCACGGGAAGGCAGCACTGCGTGCCAAAGAGGCTGGCTTTGATGCCATTGCGCTCCATGCTGCCCATAGCCATGCCCTTGCAACATTCCTGTCCCTCACGAACAAAAGAAAGGACGAATATGGAGGACCTGTTCAAAGGAGGACAAAAATCGTAGCTGAGATATACCAGCGAATCCGTCAAACTGTGGGAGAAGACTACCCTGTAGGCATCAGAATAAATGGCGACGATTTCATAGTTGGTGGAAATACTCTACTACATACGAGGATTATTGCCATAAAGCTAGCTAAAATGGGATTCGATTATATTAGCCTTTCGGCTGGAGCCAAGCTTGAAGATATACCAGGCTTGATTCCTGTGGGGGGGAGATTAATCCCTTATCCACCTGTTGGTGGCTATAGCGGCCTTAGGTGTGTCCCGCCAGCCAGTATGCCAGAAGGAGTGAATGTCTATCTTGCCGAGGACATCAGGACGCTGCTGAGGCAAGCAGGTTACTCGACACCGGTGATGACCGCAGGCAGAATTCCTTACCCAGAGCTTGCTGAGGCGATTCTGGCGGAAGGCAAAGCTGACCTGATTGGGTTGTCTAGGCCCCTTCTGCGCGATGTTGATTGGCCGATAAAGGCACAAGAGGGTAGGGCAAAAGATATTGCCAGATGTGAGTACTGTAATACTTGTGTTCAAGGGCTGTTCGAAGGACAGGGACCTTACTGCAAGCATGAGAAGAGGTAAACTTTGCTGCTACACTAAGGTGTCGCCAACTGTGAGCAACTGGGTGTGGTGGCTTTGCGGAAGCTCGTTTTTGATTTTCGGGATTGGTTACTGAGGCATATATAGTACAGCTGGAGAACAGATCAAACGAGATGCTATAACTTGTCAAGTCAAGAAGTATATTGCCAATAAAGTGATGTAGGAGTGAAGAACCTAGATAGCGGAAGCAGGCATTTTCGCAAAAAGTTGGTTTTGAACTTGCTTGGTGCAGGCTACGAGGGGTGTCAATGTTTGGATGCCACGGTAAGATTCTAAGTATTAACCTTTCGGATTCTAAGGTTACAGAGAAAGGTCTTCCTGAAAGCACGGTGAAGAAATATCTGGGTGGTGCTGGAGTGGCCACCAAATATCTCTGGGACGAGGTACCCAAGGGAGCAGATCCGCTTGGGCCTGAAAATGCGCTCATTTTCATGACTGGGTCACTGACAGGTGCTACTGCTCCCAGTACTGGCAGATACAGCGTAGTGTTCAAGTCTCCTCTGACTGGCATCTGGGGACAAGCAAACTCGGCTGGCCATTGGGGAGTGGATTTTAAAAAGACAGGTTTTGATGGGATTGTCTTCCAAGGTATCTCGCCGAAACCTGTTTTCCTTGTGGTTACAGATGACAAGGCTGAGCTTAGGGATGCGAGCCATCTCTGGGGTAAGAGTGTTTCAGAAACAACAAGGTTGATAAAAGCAGAGCTAGGTGAGAAATATAATGTCGCTTGCATTGGGGTGGGTGGCGAGAATCAAGTTAGATACGCTTGCATCATCAATGACCTGCATCGAGCCGCAGGGAGGTGTGGTGGAGGGACGGTAATGGGTTCAAAGCGATTGAAAGCCATCGCTGTAAAGGGAACAAAGCCAGTCAACATTGCCAATCTCTCGGCTTTTGGGAAAGTAGCCAGAAAGCAGTTTGAGCTACTTGATGAGCATATGCTGAAAATAGGCCTGGAAGCATTCGGTACTAATTTGGTTCTTGACATGGTAAATGTGCGGGGAGGATTACCTACTAGAAACTGGCAAACTGGTGTTTTCCCAGAGGTGGAAGAAATAAATGCTATTGCTCTCTTAGAGAAGGTTCTAGTAGAGAAGAAGGCTTGCTTTGCCTGTCCAATCTACTGTGGCCGAGCTAGTGAAATCAGAAAAGGGCCCTACCTAGGCAAAAGGGGAGAGGGCCCGGAATACGAAAGCGTTGGTGCTTTAGGTGCCATGTGCGGCATCAGCGACCTAGAAGCGATTACCATGGCACATTATCTGTGCAACGATTATGGACTCGACACGATCTCAACTGGTAGCACAATAGCTTTCGCTATGGAGTGCTATGAGAAGGGAATACTAACCGAAAGGGACGCCGGGAATTTGGAACTCAAGTTTGGAGATCCTGATATCTTGATAGAGATGGTGCATAGAATAGCCAAAAGAGAGGGCATTGGAGATTTATTGGCTGATGGGACAAAGCGGGTTTCAGAGAAACTGGGCAAAGGAGCAGACGGGTTTGCCATGCACGTTAAGGGTTTAGAACTTCCGGCATACGATAGTAGAGCCGTGAAGCTAACGGGGCTAACATTTGCCACGGCAAATCGGGGTGGTGACCATATTACTGCCTTTGTGCAGGGTCCAACCTATCTTGACATCCCCTTCCTTGTTGTTGAAGAAAGCATGATTGAAAACCCGTTAGTAGAAAATGTGGGAGAGGTTAAGGTTGCCAAAGATTTGGAGGATGCGCTTACTGTTTTTGATTGCGCTGGGGCATGCAAATTTATGGCAATGTGTTTGTCTACAGAGGAGTGGATAAATTTGATAAGGTATGGCTTGGGCTGGGACGATTTTACCGTGACTGACTTTCGCACCATTGGCGAAAGAGTCTATAACCTTGCCAGGGCATTCAGTGTAAGGGAGGGGCTGACTGCCGCTGATGATATGTTACCGAAGCGTCTTCTGGAGGAGCCACTTCCTGAAGGCCCGGCCGAGGGTCACGTGAACAATCCGGCGGCACTTTTGGATGCCTATTACCAGCTTCGGGGATGGGACAAGGTTACTGGCAAACCAACTCGGGAAAAGCTCAGGGAATTAGGCTTGGAAGAAGTTATCCCTGTTGTATGGGGTTAGTGATTCATAGATCTCGGAAGCTGTCTTTATGGTGGGAAAAGTATCTAACAAGTTTTGGCTAAGGAGCTATAGACTCGGCCCGTATAAGCTGGCAGAAACACTCCAGCCATACCCGAAGGTGGCGCTGCATAAGATTCTGGACGACTCAGCGGCTGATTATCCCACTAAAGTTGCTATTGATTATGAAGGCAAGGAAATGCGTTACCGGGAACTAAAGGTTATGGCAGATAGCTTGGCCAATGCTCTTACGAGTCTAGGAGCAAACAGAGGCAAAAGCATAGTTATACTCCTTCCCAACTGTCCCCAGTTCATCATAAGTGATTTCGCCATATTGAAGACAGGCGCCTTCACCACCCCCATCAGCCCATTGCATAAAGCCAGCGAGATAGAGTATGAGCTAAACCAATGCAGAGCTGAGACAATAATCTGTCTCGAAGATCACCTCGACCTCATCAGTTTGACAAAAGACAAAACAAATCTGCAGAACATAATAGTAACGTCGGCCAAGGATTTCACTAGAGAACAAGCAGCAACGCCAAGAAAGATAGCAGGCACGTATCAGCTTAGAGAATTAATAGCGAAGTACGAAGCAGAACCACCACCCCCAGAACCTGAAATCGACCCCATGGAAGACCTGGCATATCTTGCTTTCACCGGAGGTGCCACAGGGACCCCAAAAGGGGTGATGCTAACCCACTACGCCAAGCGTTGCAATCTCATGCAAAGCTTGGCCTGGGTATATTCTCCCCTAATCGGAAGTATTAAGGGTAAGTCTTCCCTCATAGTACCACTGCCGCTGTATCACGTGTATGCACACTGGGCGTCTCATACCGCCATTTACTTGGGATTGCGAATGATATTGGTTGCAGATCCCAGGAATACTGATACCATTGTCAAACTAATGCAGCAACATCGTCCCTTTCTGGTATGCACCGTTCCCACACAGCTCATGCGGATGGCAGAAAAGAAGATCGGCAGGATGCCAGTAATGGTTATGTCAGGTGCCGCAGCCCTTCCCAAGGAAGTTGCTGATGCCGTCAGTGCCGAGCTAAAGATGCCAATATCGGAGGGCTATGGATTGACTGAAACAGGTCCAGTTACCCACATGAATCTTTCGGCGTTTTCCAAGATCACCGGGTTTATGCCCTCCGTGAAATTGAGCATTGGGGTTCCAGTTCCCGATACGGAGGTCAAGTTGATTGATCCAGACACGGGTAAGGATGTTGGTTTTGGCGGGGAAGGGGAGCTCTATCTTCGTGGTCCGCAAACTATGAAGGGCTATTGGCCTACGCCAGGCAAAGGCTTAACCAAAGATGGCTGGGTTGCCAGTGGCGATATTGCCAGATCGGATGAGGATGGCTACTTCTACATCGTGGACCGAGTCAAAGACATGGCAAATATTTCAGGGTATAAAGTGTACACAACTACGATTGATGATGTTTTGTTCACTCATCCTGCAGTTGCCATGGCTGCGGCGATAGGGATCCCCGACCCAGAGCGCTCGGGAAGCGAGAGGATAAAGGCTTTCATAAAACTAAAGGAAGGGTATGAAGGTAAAGTGAGTGCTGAGGAAATTATTGAGCATTGCCGGGATAAGGTTCCGCCCTACGCTGTCCCCAAACTTGTCGAGTTTAAGGAGGATTTGCCTCTGACTGTTAGCGAGAAGCTTTTCAAAAAGGCTTTGAGGGACGAAGAAATCACAAAGATGAAAAGAAGTGGAGTCCTCCAGTGAGTCTCAATATTATCGTTTGCGTTAAGCAGGTGCCTGATCCGGAAGCCCCCCCCTCCGGCTATAGGATTGACCCCGAAGCGAAAAGGGTTATTCCGCCTCCGGGCACGCCGCCGGTGATAAGCCCATTTGATGAAAATGGGCTAGAGGCAGCTCTTCGGATTAAAGATATTCAAAAGAGTAAGGTGACTGTAATAAGTATGGGGCGCAATTTATCTAAGGCAGTGCTGAGAAAGTCTTTGGCCATAGGCGCTGACGAACTCATCCTACTGGATGATGATGCTTTCGAGGATGTCGACAGCTATGCTACAGCTTTTGCACTGTCTACCGCTATCAGAAAAGTAGGGGAATATGATCTCATCTTTGCCGGGAGGCAGGCAGCTGACTCGGACGCTGGCCAGGTAGGCTCCGGTATCGCTGAGCTCTTAGGGATCCCCAGTGTTACTGTTGCTCGAAAAGTTGAACTTCATGACGGGAGAGTAAGGGTACAGCGCGTGCTGCCAGATGGTTATCAGGTGATTGAAGCGGTGTTACCTGCCTTGATCACGGTAGGCAATGAACTTGGCGAGCTACGAACTGCCACTTTGA
>JACKQG010006414.1_pt1 | contig 12428 bp, 10 predicted proteins | sample 8237621 | NCBI WGS metagenome assembly JACKQG01 (sample SAMN15677084, study PRJNA649215) | marine metagenome | biome: marine; feature: Black Sea; material: saline water; isolation source: suspended particulate matter (SPM) from the Black Sea western gyre | collected 2013-06-09/2013-06-10 | depth...
CTGATAGCGCGATATTAATTGTTCCTGTTCATCCAAGGTCAGATATCTATCAGTTCTTACATCGACTTCCCTACTCCCAAGCTGTGCGTGCGGCGTAGCTCTAAAACCCTTCGGAAGTAGCTTGTTTAAGTCTTCAGCAATATGTACAGCCCAAGAGTTATGGAATGAGCGAAAATCAACAATACTGCGAATATTTTCGCTTAGATGGTCGAGTATTGGCATATCATTCACCCCTTACAACGCAGGCTAAAAACGTGGCGCGGGTTTCTAACCTGCGAAACTTGCGCCACGATATTGATGAATAACCGTATATTTCCCTGCCGTTTCCCAATCGGGCCAACTCAAGCCATTCAAATCCCAGACAATTTCACCATTTCGAATAGTCAAAGCAGCTTGGAGTTTTTGAGTTCCACGCATTTTCGCGTGCCCCGAATCCACAAAGCCAAAATCTCCTTTGAGCAATTCGATAACAGCTACATCGGCATCTGCGCCAACGTTTAATGTTCCCAGTTCTGGACGGCGGATTATCTGAGCGGGTTTAACAGTTGATCTAAGGATAACTTCATGCAAAGGCATTCCCATGTTGAGAAATTTCGACATGGTTATTATCATCGATGCATTCGGGATAAGCGAACTTACTTTATGCCGGTCAGTGCTGATAGAATCGGGAACAAATCCCTGTTTCATCGCTGGGACCGCCACCCGCCACCAAAAGCTCCCCGCACCGTGTCCGACATCGAAAATCGTTCCTCGTTCTCTGGCTTCCCAGACATAGTCATTTACAACGCCCTGTTCATCAAGTAGAGGAATATGCTGGGCGTACATATGCGTGTGAATATCTCCAGGGCGAAGATGAGAAAGAATCAAATCTTTATAGCTGCGAGTGGGTTTCGGACTACAATCTGCCATAGCAAATGTTCCGCTCATCTCAGCAGCTTTAACAGCGCCATCTACAGATTCCCAGCCTGGTCCACCAAAGTGAGCTGTTTTAGAACCCACAATCAAATCCGGGTATTTCTGAATCATTTCCGCCGCGGGAATTGGGTCCATTTCACTTACATCTTGCTCAACGGCTCCCAACATCCCCGCGCCGACAATGTTGAGTAATGTTAACACTCGCGTCTTAGATGTATCAATAATCGTCTTTTTGAATTCCTCAAATGACTTCCAACCAGGCCCGCCCGCATCAACGACAGTTGTAACTCCGCTACTGAAGGAGTGAAAATCAGGAAAGAGCCAACCCGCATATCCATAGAGGTGAACGTGAATATCAATCAAGCCGGGAGTTACATACAATCCCTTGACGTTGACTACTTTTGAGGCTTGCGATGATGGGATATCCTTGGCAACTTGAGCGATTTTATTTCCCTTAATTGCGACATCCATAAATTCGTCAATGTTATTTGAAGGGTCAATGACGTGTCCATCTTTCAGGAGCATGTCATATTTGCATTCTGTGTGATTCATTTTTTTCTCCTAAACCATATTGGTCAATAGAATTTAATGAACTTCATTCGTAAAAACACATACTAACATAACTAACAACAGATTGTGCCTCTTGCTCAACGCTCTGGTCATATTTGATTAGCTTGCCTTCCGAAGCGTTCAGAATGTTAAGCATCGTGTATATAGCCGGCAATCCGCATATATTCCTGCGGTCGTTATCCTTTTGAATCGAATTGTAAAAGCCTTCGGCATCAAGCGCCTCGACGGTTTGCAGCATTTGCAAATCTTCGCTCTTAATCTGATTTAACAGTATGGATGTTAATGTTCCTTCGTCACCGAATCGTCTGCCGACATGACTGAGGTCAACACCAGCTATCAAGCATGTTTTTTTATTACTTTCTGAGATAGTTCTCCTAAGAGACTGAATAAAATTTTTCACTTGTTCCACTTCAGAGGGCGATATGCCTTGAGCGATGATTTCATGAAACGAAGAACACAAAATCGGTACGATTTTGATTGCCCGGCGATTTGCAAGGAGATATTGCAGAAAAATCACCTGGAATTCTATAGAATGCTCCTGCTTGTGCGCAAACTCATCGGCGAATAGGTCATCGCCGTAATCCTTCGCCAATGCATCAATGAATACAGTATCCGTTTCCAACAATCCAAGAGGAGTTTCAAAATGTTTGCGGGTGAGATTAAAAAATCCATTGCTGCCAAAGTGGTTGACTCCCAAGATGATAAACAGGTCGGCGTCAGATTCTTCGGCGACATACTTGTATGCATGTGCATAACATGTACCGCCGCGTTGTAGGTCAATATGCGGCGTAATGACAGCTTTCAAAGTGCTGCCTTGCGTTTCAAAATTCGGTTTTCCAGGTCCTTGAGGTGAGTCAAAAAAAGCATCTAATTGACCTCGCAATGCCTCTGGATTAACATCATACGCTGTGCCAGCATGCGTTGCTTTTCGTATCTGCGCGTTTTTGAACTTAGCTTCCACTTCTGTTTGATGCTGATGAAAGCGTTCACTATCCATGAATAACTTTTCATCCAATTCAGCAATGAGTTTGCGGATATTGTCACTAAATAGCAATCCGCCGTGTCTTCGGGTGTGTGCAACCTGTATATCAATGATGGAATGTTTCCCATCAAAATAACGAATAATCTCCAACAATTCATAAGGGATAAATGCAGTTTCTTCTGCGAAATTTAATGGGTCTCGTAGGCAAAGCATTCGCCGTCCTTGTAATTGGACGGGAAATATTTCAATGTTGCGTAGTTTTGGATAATCCATCTGTAACCTTTCTGTGATAAATTTGTGTGTTTTTTGATTCTCAATTATCTTGACTTCATTAGATTTACTTTGAACTTTTGGGTGATATAACGGAGATTTTTCATTATACTGCTTTGTTAATTTAGTCTCAATGGGTAATTTCCGCTGGATTTGCCAATCCAGCGGGAGCAGCGCCCCGGCCGCGGCCGCTCGTCGTGGATTGGCAAATCAACGACATATATAGCAACGCTTCTGTTAGTCATAAGTTCATTTTACAGTATTACGCATGATAAAAGTCGTAAGTTCGCTGTTGGATAATGACGCTTAACAAACTCCAGAAGCTACCGGTGCAATATTCTCCCAGAATTACCCCGAGAAAGAATGGGATAGCTTTGCGATGAGCTGACATACCTCCGTAGTTTAAAATAGCCCATTTGATGACAGAACTAATCAGTAGACAAAACCAGATGTAATCAATGCCAAAATTTGTTGACAGAGCATATCCCGCTGGATGCAGCGGCCACCACAAAAATCGCATACGCATGAACATTAGGAAGAAGGTAAATAGCAAGCCGATACCCATGAAACTTGTCCCAGCAACATCAGTGCCGCTTAGATAACTCAGACGAGATTCCAATAAGCGGAACACGCCTGAGGCATGTCCTATGGGAATTAAATCCAAACCGACTTTGAATGAAAGATGCAGCAACGCCCAAAACGCGGCAATACTGCCGATAGTCATCGCTATCACCATCGCCAACCACAGCCTACGATTGTCCATTTTTGTCTGTTCAGCCCGTAAGCCGGAGGCGTCGGTGAGCGAAGCGAACATCTTGAGGCTTTCCAGTTGATGCGGCATCAAATGCCCACGATAGCCGCGCCCGGCGAAAAACCAAAATAGCGGAAAGATACTGAGATTGTTTCCGCCAATTTTCCGAGTGCCGATGATATCTACCATCATGTTGCCGGGATTCATGCCCACGAGTTCATGTGTCGGTGGGCCGAGTTCAGCCCGCACTCGCGCAATAGCGGTCGAGAGCATGAAAAAAATTATGAAAAACGGCGGAATAATCCAGAACGACATGCCTGCTTTCAGACAAAACACAGTCAATAAAGCTATCCCTACAAGTATACCAGCAAAAGCGGTGCGGTAGCGGAGTGGTTCGTCGGAATCGTCTACATTGGTCGCGTTGAGAAAAATTTTGCGAATGACCTTCTTCAGATGTCCGCGGCTAGTCCACATCACCACGAAGAACAGCCCAATCCACGCGCCAGTAGATTGCTGGTTCAGATATGGAAATTTGGGCAGGGCGCGCAATCCCAACGCCGCGCCGAACACTTGTTGGGCTTTGCGGAAGAGATAAAAAAACCAGCAGGAGAAAGCTAAATCCAACGGCAGAAAGAAACCCAATGCGACAGCGAATGGATACATCGGCAGAGGTAGATAACCAATGGCGTTGAAGGGTTTGGATGTAAAATACCTTCCGAGATTGTGGTCTAAATAGGAGACGGGAATATGCGGCACAACGGGAAAAAAGAAGTGCAAACCGTTGAGAATATCCAACCCTGCGCCAAGCCCAAACCCCATCCACAACAGGCGATTTTTAAAAAAGCTTCTCAGCCCTCCACCTTCTGTCAGCGCTAAAGGCAATTGAATGATGGGATAACTCAGCTTTTCGTTGTGTGTCCATTGTCTACGCACCAAAATATTAATGCAGAGCATGATGAATCCCAAGACGACGACAAATCCCGTCCACCATAACACAGGACTGATAAAATGGCTCAGATGTTCTTTGGTATATAATGTCGATTCGCCAAGATAAAACGGATGTAGAATTTCTTTGTCATTTGCGGTTAACCATTTGGGAAGATAACGATGGAACAATGGTTCCCACTCATTTTCAGGCGTGGCGAACCAGAATGCCCAACCCATGACAGGAATGAGAATTTGATACGAATCCCGACCGGCGATGCCACCCGCCAGTGTCATCATAGCGTAAATAGTGATAAACTCGCCTTGCGTCAATGCTGAACGCGGAAAGAAACGCTTGAATACGAAAATATTGAGCAAAATGAGCACAAGCAAATTGACGATGACATGCCACATCAACGACAGACAGGTCGAATGTCCGGTATTCCAAACTCCTTCCACCTGCATAATCCAATAACTGTTGAATGGAATCAGCAGCGCGCCAATTCCAATAGCGCGCCATGTCACGCCACAATATTTGCTCTCCGCGGGTTGAATCATGATAAAAACTTTTAGCTTTCCTTTCCAAATTGTTTTATGTAATTTTGATTATTAAAATTTACATTCCGGGTAGCATCGGTCCCTGACCGATGCGGTGGCAGTCAGGGACTGCCACTACCCAGAGTATAAAATCTATTCGTCAAAATTACATAAAGTGCGGATTTTCGTGTTTGCCTTGCGCATTAGTCTAAGAATTTCTGTAACCAGATTATGTTTTACCAAACTTTCATCCCTATGTCAACAGAAAACCATTTTATTTTTCGGGTTGTAAAATCTTAGAATTTCTGTTAAACTTAAAGTACCGGATTTGACTCAGTCAGGATTATATCATTCATTTCTATATATAGCAAGATTAAGCAAGGAGATTTCATTATGCCAAATCTTACAGAACAAGTAAAAAACTTAGCATTAGAAAAAGGCGCGCATTTGGTTGGTATCGCTTCCGTGGATAGATTTGAAGGCGCACCGAAGGGACATCACCCGGAAGATCTTTTGCCCGGGGCGAAATCAGTGATTGTGATAGCGAAGAGGTTTTTCCAAACGATTCTGGACAGTGATAAATTCTGTACCGAGTCGGAAGTAATTCCGACTGATGAGGTTTGGGATGTTCAGCAGACAATGTTCATGTTCATGTATAATACTTTGAATATGCACATGCAACTAATGGGCGTGGAGATGTCTTATTTCCTATCAGAACAAGGCTATCCCAGTCTACCTTTTCCGGCGGGCGGGTATACAGTTGGAGGCAAAAGCCCCAATTTTCCAGGAGGACGATATGCCTTCTTTTCCCATCGTCATGCCGCGGTTGCGGCAGGGATAGGAGAGATAGGTATAAATAACTTACTTCTGACGCCTAAGTACGGTCCAAGGGTTCGTTTGCATTCAACTATCACAACCGCAGAATTGACTCCAGACCCAATCATTGAGGAGCAAATCTGCCTTGGAGAAGAAGAATGCGGGCTATGCCTGAAAGCAGAAACCTGCTATGGTGAAACTTATGATTTTGAGATGTGCGGTAAGAAAATGCGGTTGGCGGAATACTATGGATGCCAGCAAGACCTCTGCAAACGTTCGAACCCCAAAGGCGTTTTGCCATACATCCGATATTGTATTGGTGTTTGCCCTGTTGGGGAAAATAGTGGATAAAGGATTTTTTGCAGTAGGGAGGGTGAGGCTCCTGCCGAACCTTTAGGTTGAGCAGCGACTTGGGTTGAGTAGGAGCAAAGCGACGTATCGAAACCAGTATCGAAACCCAAAAAGCTCGCCTGGAGCCTCGCTCTCCCAGCTCTTCCTGTTCAGGAAAGTAAGTGTCCGCCAACCCAATACGAAATTTGGAAAATGTCCTTGACATTAGGATGATAAAATGATAAGTAATCAGTTGCTAAATCTTTGATTTTGGCAATCACTCACTTATTGTACTCAAAAGTTGAAAAAAATGAAAAATCTGACACATTTCGACGACGAAGGACATTCACGCATGGTGGATGTCACGCAGAAGGTAGAGACACTTCGTGAAGCTATTGCCAGCGGATGTGTGTATGCCAAACCAGAAACAATCCACTTAATTTCTCAACGCCGCGTTGCGAAGGGGGATGTGCTGGAAGTTGCCAGATTAGCGGGCATCATGGCGGCGAAGAAGACGGGAGAATTAATTCCTCTCTGCCATCCATTAGCGCTCACTTCTGTTGAACTTCAACTCTCAATTGACCACGAGAACAACAAAATCGATATCGAAGCGCGCGTTGTGACCATCGGCCGAACAGGTGTTGAGATGGAAGCGCTCACAGCGGTATCTGTCGCCGGGTTGACAGTCTATGATATGTGCAAAGCTGTTGACCGTGAAATGATAATTTCGGACATCAAATTGCTGAAAAAATCAGGAGGCAAGAGCGGCACGTTTATCCGAAGAGATACATAGGAACCAAGTTTTTCCATAGAACTTGGTTCCTTCCCCATACGTTTCACGTTTTACTTTAGTGAAAGTGAGAAGGTAAAATCCTTCCAGAGGCAAGAATTAGATAATCCTGACATCACAGAATTTTTTGCACATATACGCGGAGAACGTCGATAGATAATATCTGTACTTACTTTTGCCGCCTCAACAACTATTGAATGAAACGTGATTTCTGGCTCGTATGCTTCACGTTTCACGCATCATGGCTGCTACAATCTGCACAGCGGAATACCTGACCTGGTGAGGAGAGCGTTGAACGCGCTGGACATTTTTTGACTTTTGCGGTTGATATGGTGTAAGATTTGTAGCAGAAAACAAACGCGGGGGGTATCATCGCGTATTAACCCAAATTAAGGTTACTAGGCTAAAGATAGGAGATGTAAATTTATGAAATATGAAACACCTTGTCCCGTATGCGGGCAATCAATTTCTATATGGAAAATGATGGTTACCTGTAAGTCGTTTTATCTCAAGGATTTAAAGTGTTTAAAATGTGACTCAAAGATTCGTGTGAAAGGTTGGACTTGGCCAAGCCTGATAATTGTTATGATGATAGGAGTTTACCTTGGGTGGTTGGTTGGATTGAGCTATCTAATTGCTTACAAGCACATTTTTTCAGGATTATTATCATCTGGTTTGGCGACATTGTTCGTTTTCGCAATAATTGTCGGTGGCATGATTGTCTTGACAATTATTTGGGCAATAATTGCTAGCCTCTTAATAATCAATAAAGGCACATTGATTGAGGCAAAAAAGTCGCCATGACGTCGCCTAACAGTATGTTTGCGGGCTACGCTCGCCCAAATGCTTCGCGCGAAGCATCGCTCGATAACGTTTCACATTTCACTTTTTACAGACTTATGATACCAATAAAAGATACAATACCCTCACGAACATATCCGATAGTTACAATCAGTTTAATTGCTGTGAATAGCGTCTTATTCTTATTTGAAAATTTCCTGGGGCCACACCTTAATGAGTTTATTTTTGCCTATGGTGTAATTCCAGCAAAGTATTTTCACCTCGGCGAGGTGGCTAAATGGGACCTTGTCGATAGATTTTTGCCCCTATTTACGTCCATATTTCTGCATGGCGGCTGGTTCCATCTCATAGGGAACATGATATATCTTTGGATCTTTGGTGATAATGTGGAGGATATGATGGGGCATCTTAAGTATCTCATATTTTATCTTCTGTGTGGGATTAGTGCAAACTATGCGCATATCTATACTAACGCCAGTTCTCTTATGCCAACAATTGGTGCCAGCGGTGCTGTTGCAGGAGTGATGGGAGCATATCTTATTCTTTTCCCTCGTTCGAAAGTGTGGACGCTTTTTCCTATTTTCTTTTTTATCCAGATTATACGGATTCCCGCTTTCGCACTCTTAGGATTCTGGTTTTTGATGCAATTTTTCATGGGGTTTTTCTCCCTGGGCGTGAGCCCAGGATTGGGAAGTGGAGTGGCATGGTGGGCGCATATCGGCGGCTTTGCATGTGGGGCTTTATTAGTTTTCATTTTCAAAAAGAGAAAAAGGAAGCCCATGGACTATACTGACCATTATTGGCCTTATTGGAGATAAAACATACTGATTAGTTGTTGAGTATAGAAACCGAGTTTTCCCCCAAACTCGGTTTCCGATTCTGTTTCTGAATATCTATGTGAACTACTGATTATCTGAAGGAGGATTATCATGGAAATTGAACGCTGGGACCCATGGAAGGAATTGGCCACGCTACATCAGGAGGTCAACCAACTTTTTGATAATTTTTGGGGTAGGGTATCGCAGACCCAAGCCGCACGGAGTATCAAGTTTGCCCCACCTGTGGATATCTATGAAACGGAGACCGAAATTGTCGTAAGGGTAGCCTTACCTGGAGTGATAGAAGAGGATATCGATGTGGAATTAAAGGGAGAGACGTTAATCATTCGCGGAGAATGTGATTGCCCTTTGGATGCAAAGGCAGGCGGCTACTATCATCAAGAGTGGAGATACGGTCAATTTGAGAGGGCAGTTATTCTACCGACAAAAGCCCAAGACAAAGCAATCAAAGCGGTTTTGACAAATGGTGTGTTAGAGATTCGCGCGCCTAAATCTTGATAGCAAAGGAGGAATAAAGAATGCCAGAACAAGACTACTACGAGATTTTAGGCGTCAGCCGTTCAGCTACGGATGAAGAGCTCAAAAAGGCATACCGCAAATTAGCGATGGAGTATCATCCGGATAAGAAGCCGGGTGACAAAACAGCAGAGGAAAAATTCAAAGAGGTATCCAACGCTTATGAAGTTCTAAGTGACTCTGAAAAACGGAGAGCTTATGACCAACGAGGACAGACGGGTTTGGATGACTTAGGATTTCAGGGATTTACTGATACTTCGGATATCTTTTCACATTTTGGCGACATCTTCGGTGACTTATTCGGACGCCGCTTTCACCAAGAGCAAGCTGGACCGCGACATGGCGCTAATTTGAGGATTGATTTGTCAATCTCCTTTTTGGACGCGGCTTTAGGTACAGGAAAGGAAATTCAAGTTCCTCGCGCTGAAACCTGTTCTGCGTGCAACGGCACAGGCGCAAAGGCAGGTACCTCCCCGCAGACTTGCCCACAATGTAACGGCACAGGACTTCTCAGCCGTCAAGCGCGACAAGAAGGAGGTTTTTTCAGCATTAGCAACCCCTGTCCTACCTGTCATGGCACAGGAAAAATAATCGCTGAACCATGTTCTACCTGTCGTGGTGAAGGTACTGTTGCTCAGACTCGTCGTCTGACAGTCAAGATTCCCGCTGGCGTCGATGAAGGCGCTATGCTCCGTCTCAGAGGTGAAGGGGAAACGGGCGTCAGAGGCGGACCGGCAGGTGACCTTTTTGTCGTCATACACATACAGCCACATCCAACATTCGAGAGACAGGGAAATAACATTCTTTCAAAAGCCAAAGTCAGTTTTACAAAAGCGGCACTGGGAGGCGAGATAAAAGTGCCAACTATTCGAGGCTCTGCCATCCTCAAAATTTCCAAAGGCATACAATCCGACCAGGTATTTCGTTTAGCCGGTCAGGGGATAAAGCCCTCTTCTGGAAAAGCAGGCGACCAACTTGTGCGAGTGATGATTACGGTTCCGAAAACACTCACAGCGCGCCAAGAGGAATTGCTTGAGGAATTGGCGCGGTTGGAAGGTGAAAAATAGACGTAGCTTACACAAATGACATACCGATTTTCAAAGTAAAAAATAATTGTGTCGCAGTGATTGGGAGCAGAACCACTTTTCCACCTTCATTTTTTATATATCTAAAGCCTACTTTTCACCCCAAAAATTATGGAAGTAAATGTTGATGGGAAATTTGAGTATGTGTAATTTACGCCGGTCTGCAAGGTAAAATTTGCTTTGTTGGTCGAAGTTAAAGGGGAATTGAGAGCGTATTCCATAATTATGCCCATTTCAATTCCATACGTTGTAGTATCATTATAGTCTTTCGAGTCCGCAAACCTATATAAATTTAACCCGGCGCCCAAAAAAGGAGTCAACTGAAGTCGGCTATTTGATGTTCTAAAGAGAGGAAAGGCAATATTCGCATACATCGGGAACATTTTAAAATGCCCATTATCACTTTGTTTTGCACTATATTTATGAAATCCCAGAGAAACGCCAAGCGAGAGTTGGGAAGAAAAATTGTATTCACCGTATACTTCATATCCCCAACCAACTTCATATTCAAAAGGTGCTGCTTTTCCCCTTACCAGGTTAAGACCAGTATGCGGACCAGAGTTACCTATCATAAATTCCTTTTGGACAACTTCCCCTTCATTTCCTGTATCATCTTTTGCTTTTGCGTAGATGGTATGCTTACCGGGGGCTAAATCTTTTATGGTAACATTTCCATCTCCCCAATCTGACCATGGTTGCTCGTCAATGCGCCAGGAAAATCCAGCAATCCCATCCCCCTCTTCATCTTCTGCACTCAACTGAAATTTGATACCCTGAAATGAAGTATTGTAATTGAGGTACGACAGTTTACCAATGGTCACTATAGGCCCTCGACCATTATTCATTTCGAATTCCCATCCTGCCACTTCTCCTTTATTTCCTAAATCATCCTTTGCCTGAGCCCTGAGAATATGTTTACCAAGTATTAGACTATCTGTAATTATAATTCCATCTCCCCAACCTGACCATCCTTGTTCATCCATTTTCCATCGATATCCACCAATGCCATCACCTTCTTTATCTTCGGCGATTAATTCAAATCTAATAATAGACGGATTATCAGGATAAAAGTATGATGTTTTACCAACCATTACTATTGGTCCTTGATTTACTATTGGCTCTTGATTTTCCTCTATTTCGACTTCTTTAGGTTTCTCTTCTTTAAGTTCTTCTATTTCACATTTCTTTTCCGAAACTTCACCTTCGTTATTTTTATCATCCTTCGCTTGAGCGAAGATAGTATGTTCACCAGGGGCTACATCTGCTGTTATCACATATTCACCCATCCAATCAGAAAAGTCTTGTTCATCAATTTTCCATTGATAGCCAGCAATTTCATCACCTTCTCTGTCATCAGCATCTATGTAAAATGTTACTGTTTCTGGGGATTTATCAAATATTACAATTTTCACTTTAGGCCCCAGATTAACTTCAGGCTCCTTAGGTTGCCTTGCTTGAGGTTGCCTTGAAGGAGTTGGCGGTTGTTTTTGACCTTGTCCTGTAACAGTTATGGTTTTGAGCAGATATTCGCGGCTATATTTATTGCCTTCTTCATCTTCCCAACTCAGTTTAGCAGTCACTTCTCCAGTTCCAGGTTTTACCCCCCACACATTGACAATACACCACCAGCCTTCATGGTACGATAAAACACCTTCTTTCAACAATCCTACAATTTGCTGTTCTATATTATCCCATCTTATATAATAATCTTCCCGTATTACATCAACAGTAGGGACTACTACATATTTCGCCTCTGGATAATAATCTACCACATCTGGCAGAAGAAACTCCACTTGTGGATTATACATACCTCGCTGGTCTTTATTATATCCTACAAACTCTACCTTAATGAAATCCCCGTGAATCTCGACAGTGGATTCTGAATGGGTTGATACAGAATATAGTTTAATATTCCATTCAGTTTCTTGTTCCTGAGGCAAGGCTACATTAATGTAAATAAAAAAACAGATTATGAAGAATACTGATATTTTATCCATAAGTAGTCCCCTCTAAATTCTCCTCAATTAATTTGCTCACCTGCTTTTGATGAAAAAGGGGGACGTTGTGTCCATTACACACCGTCCCATGAATGATTAGGAATGGCGATTAAATAAGTAGGGCGGGCACTGCCCGCCGATTCTGCTGGTGGGCGGTGCCCCACCCTACACAATGCGGAAGTTATTTCGTAGCCATTCCTTAGTTTGTTACTATTGAGAATCACTTTTTGTCATGGATTCTTTTGCAGTGTTCCACAACTGTTTGTAAACATCAAGAGGGATTTCCTTACGGGTACGCCAACTTT
>JACKQG010006415.1_pt1 | contig 12422 bp, 7 predicted proteins | sample 8237621 | NCBI WGS metagenome assembly JACKQG01 (sample SAMN15677084, study PRJNA649215) | marine metagenome | biome: marine; feature: Black Sea; material: saline water; isolation source: suspended particulate matter (SPM) from the Black Sea western gyre | collected 2013-06-09/2013-06-10 | depth...
CTTCTTAAACGCTAATCTCATAAAAGTCACCATGCGCCTATTCGGAGCTTCCCTTTCAGGAGCCCATGAAGATCATCTGGGTGTAGCAAAAGCTGAACCAGGCCCATGCGGAACCAGGGGCTGTCAACAAGGACGCCCAGAGAGGGGCAAGGAGCTCTGGCCAGTAAATAACCCATACATACCATGTCGCTATTTGAAATAATCTACCAATATCACTCTAACCACACTTCACAACCTTAGACCAGGTTTTCATCGTACCGACAATTTGTCTTCCACATGCCCCACATCACCGATAGCATCTTGCGAGCCACCGTATGACGGGCGTTACTGGGTGTCACTCCATTTCGCACCATCCTTTCATAATGATCCGCAAACGGATTACTTGACTGACAGATCGCACTGAGGGCAGCACCCATGATGGCATCTTTCAACCTCCGGTTGACTCCACGAAACAATCGCAAATTACCTGCCTTGGGACGACCCTCCTTGTCGCTGCCGCTGGCAAAGCGTTTGAGGCCGATTCCACTATACTTCCATAGTTTCTTAGAACTGCCGAACCTCCAGGGAGTATCCAGATACGCAAATAGTGTAATAGCACGAATAGGACCAACGCCTGGTAGATCCTTCCAGAATCCAATTATCGGGTATGACTTGCTGCGTCGAGTCATTTCTTGCCTGGCCATTTTCACTTGTGTTGCCACCGCATCAAAACCAATCCATCGGATTGAAAGCTGGCGAGCCAAAACAGGTGGGTCTAATTGTTTAAGCCATTGCGCTCGAACCGGCAGATGTTTTACGGTACCTGCTGGTATCTTGATACCATGACTACGGCAGCAATCTCGCAACTTGTTCATCTGACGAACAGATTCTCGAACTCGATCATGATATAAAGCAACAACTTCTTTGAGAGCTAATCTATCCTCGTCATCGGTATGGTAAACCTTGCGAAGATATCCACCACGTAATAGTATGGCTAAATCCCCCGCGTCAATTGTGTCATCCTTGTCACCGTCACAACTGATTAGTTTGTTTCGGCGCGGATCACAAACTATGAACTCATCTACCTTTGACCTAAGATTGCGATATAACCAACCCGCCATTGTACCTTCTTCGATAACCATAATCTTCTTGCCGGTAATAGAATTGAGAAAGCTGCCAAGAGATCTGATGTCTGTTGGCACACGATCCCGGACCACAATTTTACCATTTATTTCAACAGCCAGTTCTGTCATTATGCAATCCACGTCTGCTCCAATATAGTTTATTTTCATTTCAGGCTCCTTTCATATAACGGTTAACATTTACCAAATCATACTTAAGGATGCCTTCTCTTCATATCTTCGGAACCGGACTTGTGGATTTCCCACATCCGTCTCTTCAGCAAAACTCACTCATCGGACGACAGTGTGTAAACACACCATCCATGCCACTCGCTCGGTCCCTGCCAAGAATATTGTAACATTCCTTACGAGCCCGTTGAGATATAAGGGCAATATTGCCAGCGTGATGTTATCCATTTCAGAGTATGGCATACGCTTACTCATCCCTCTACATTTTGCTGCCAGGCCCTTCGGGTGTCCCAGTTTCACGGGACTCGATAGGCATTACCCCAGCTACACCCCTAATATGACCTAGTCCGACTGCCATACCGCCATACTCCCTTCTTCGCCTCTTCGACTCGTCGGAAGCTTCTTTGGGAACGGTATGGCTCTCCCAAGTTCCGCTGTGAACCGTTGAATGACCCGCTATGGTCTGCGACCCCGGCACGCCGCTAACACACTCACCGTTATCGTGTGCAGCGATGCTGGCTTCAGAGTGGAGAAGCCCTTGGCCCAATGCAATTAGACAAATTTCGGGGCTAAAAACCTTCACTTGCGTTATGGCTGACCATTCGCCTTTCCTTGAGCTTTGCATATCTCGTTACCTTAATATACATCAAGTTCAGTTCTGGCCCGGTGGCTAACCTTTGGCCAGGCTGGATTGTCCAGCTGATTCACAACAGCTTTGCTTGGCACACTCACCATTTTGACACCACAAATATCAAATTTAACGATAAATGAAATTACCAAATCTCAAATATTTCCCAAAAAGTAAAGATTTTTTCGGAATTTTAAGTGTGATATCGGATTAAGTAGACCGTGTTAACGAATGTGGCTTGAGAACTTGTGTAATCAAGGAAAATTTGGTATCATAGTACAATAAATATGGATGAATGGAATGAAATTGGATTTCAACGATAACTCAAAAAATGGAGGATTGAATGATGAAAATACGTATAGTTTTCTTTTTCTTATGCTTCTTCTTTTTTTTACAAGTGGGATTTATTCAAGCCGATGAACAGGATGAACGAGCGGACTATATCCGTGAAAACTACACGAAATATGAAAAACGAATCCCCGTGCGTAACGGGGTGAAACTCTTTACTGCTATCTATACACCAAACGATACCTCGAAAGAATATCCGATACTATTATTACGGACTCCCTACAGCATTAGTCCTTATGGGCCCGACCGATACAGAAGACAGATCGGTCCTCATAAAGAATTCGAGAAAGAGGGATTTATCTTTGTTTATCAAGACGTGCGTGGCCGTTTTATGTCGGAAGGTGAGTTCGTTCATATGACTCCGCATGTTGCAGATAAAAAAAGCAATTCAGATACGGATGAGAGTACGGATACCTATGATACGATTGAGTGGCTTTTGGAACACGTCCCTAACCATAACGGTAAAGTTGGCCAATGGGGAATCTCTTATCCCGGATTTTACACTTCCGCCGGATCTATAGATTCCCACCCCGCCTTAAAGGCAGTTTCTCCTCAAGCGCCAGTATCTGATTTTTATTGGGATGATGTTTATCATCATGGCGCCTTTCTGTTAAATCATTGGTTTGGATTTCTAAATCGTGTGCCGCAAAGACGTAAAGGGCTTATTGATGAACGGCCAGATCCTATCTATGAGATTGAAACGACAGATGCATATAAATTCTTCATGGACGTGGGACCATTGAAAAATGTGAATAAATCATATTTCAAAAAGAAATCCAAACTCTGGAACTCTGTTACACGCCACCCTAATTACGACAAGTTCTGGCAAAAACGTAATATCCTTCCTCATCTGAAGAATATCAAAGCTGCTGTAATGGTTGTTGGTGGTTGGTACGACCGTGAAGATTTGTTCGGACCCTTGAATACGTACAAAATGATTGAGAAACAGAATCCCGATACATTTAATATATTGGTCATGGGGCCCTGGTATCACGGAGGTTGGCTCGGTAGTAAAGGCAGTGAGTTGGGAGATACAGATTTTGGTTTTGCTACCTCGGAATACTATCAAAAGAATGTTGATCTGCATTTTTTCAAGCATTTTTTGAAAGATGAAGAAAGTGAATTGAACCTGCCGGAAGCCTTGATATTTGAAACTGGGGCCAACCGCTGGCGACGATTTGACCAATGGCCACCGGCATCCGCCGAGAAGACAAGTTTCTATTTTCACAAAGACGGCAAGTTGTCTTTTGATAAACCCGATGAAGACTATGAAGCTTACGATTCGTATATTAGCGATCCAAACAAACCGGTTCCTCATACAAGAGATAATTCAAGGTGGATCAATAACACGTTTTATTCAGAAGATCAACGATTTGCATCTCGGAGGCCGGATGTATTGGTGTATCAAACAGACGTTCTTGAAGAGGACGTAACGTTAGCGGGGACCATTCAGGCCAATCTCTTTGTTTCAACTACCGGAACGGATTCGGATTGGATTGTAAAGTTGATCGATGTCTATCCTGACGATTTGGAGGAAAAATCTGCTCAACAGACCTTAATTCGAACCGAAGCGTTTCGTGGACGTTTCCGTGAAAGTTATAAGAAGCCCAAGCCCTTCAAATCCAATGAGATTGCCAAGATTTCATTTGAATTGTGGGATGTTTTGCACACATTTAAGCGAGGGCATCGGATTATGATACACGTGCAAAGCACATGGTTCCCATTTATCGATCGCAATCCACAGAAATATGTGCCGAATATTTTTGAAGCAGACGAAAGCGATTTTATCAAAGTTACCAATCGGGTGTATCGATCTAAAAAGTATCCCAGCCATATTGAGGTCGGTTTGTTACAGCAAATATTTTAATGCAGAGGAAAGCCAATGAATTTGCTTTATTTGCCGCCAACAATGCTTGGCTTGAGATAGAAAAGAGCAGGGTACATTGCTAATGTGTCATAATCCCTGTGTGTAAATAACCAAGAATCCATCAAGCTCTACAAGCTCCAAATGTAAAGATCTACTGTATAGTTTCATTTAAAGACCAATGCCTGCTTACGGCTTAGGTGGATAGAGACGAATATCATCGAAGTATATCATACCTGAACCGCCAGCGGTGGGATTAGCTCTGTTACCAAAGCCAAGAGTAATTGAATTAACATTGGCAAGGTTCACGCCCTGGTCTGCAAAAGCCTGTAGGTCAATATCCCATTCGGTCCATCTTGCTTCCTTTGCCGCATCGGGATTATCATTAGTGACCACAGCGCTGTCATTGATAGCAACGTACAAATTCTCAGCAGCGTTAGCAGATTCACCTCTGAACCAAATCGTCAGAGTGTTGACGCCATTGACTGTCCAGTCGCGATTAGAAGTTAACGTTAAAGTAGCCTCTGATTTGCCAACAGCATTGTCATAGGCCATTGGCATCGACTGCGAGCCTCCGTGAACGATAGTCTGCTCGGCAAATGGAGGATCAAGGTTGCCAACGACAGAACCGTTTACAGCCGGATTTTCGAATCCGTCTATCCAGGCAAGATATATCCTGTTGCTCCCAGGTTCATCTTCATTAAGGTCATTATATGCCTCAAAATCATCTACGATAAGGAAGTTGGCCGTAGTGAAACTCCAGAGGGGGCCTGTCCAGGGACTGTCGGCGTTTGCGTTATTAGCCTCATCAATACGCCAGTAGTATGTTGTATTCCACTCAAGCTGTCCGGGCTCAAAGCTCTCGGCGCCAAGGTTTCCGCTGCCTTTAAGCTCCAGAGAGGCTTCATCTGCGCCGAAATAGACTTCATGTGTATCGGCAAAAACTCCCGGTACCCATGTGAGAACAGGTGTCTGCGTGACGTCCTCGGCACCATTGGCTGGATGTGGGCTGCCAACAGCGCCCTCAGTGGTGAAGTTCCAGACGTCTCCTTTATGCGTTTCAACAACATCAAACTCATCGACACGCCAGTAGTAAGTCTTAGCCAATTCAAGCGAGCCGGGAGTATAAGTCGCAGTTCCCTGAGGAAGGCCTCCGGCTGCATTGCTGACTTCGTAAAAATTGTCGCCGAAATATATGGTGTGCAGTTTCGCGCCAAAACCCGGTGTCCAGCTAAGTTGCACATCAACACTTACAGACTCAGCATTATCGACAGGATCGGAAAAGTACGCAGTCTTGGGAGGAATACTAAAGCTCCAGACATTGCTTTTCCAGGGGCTATTCGGTTCAGTGTCATTCACTTCATCGATGCGCCAGTAGTACGTCGTACCGGGAACAAGACCATCTGGAAAAGCGAATCCGGGAAAGCCTACAACAATAAACGTGTCGGTCTGATTACCCTGGAAAGTACCTTCGGCACCGCTATCCACATCGTCAAAATTATCACCAACATAAACATTGTGCGAGACGGCAAAATCACCCGCCTGCCAGCCAAGGCTTATCCACGTATCGTCATGCAGGGTACCATCTTTCGGGGCTGGGCTGGAGGAATACGGATACCCTACACCACCTTCCATAGTAAACAGAATCTTGTCCTCTGTAAGCGCCTGGTTGTAAATCCGCACGTCGTCGATGATACCTTTCATTTGGTAGTCTGTGTAACCTAAACCGATATAACAAGTCTTTCCCGTCTCTGGATTTGCTGCTGTTCCTCCTCCACCAGTTTGAGTTTGCTCAACACCGTCATAATAAACCTTCCACTCTTGCTTCTCCCAAACAACTGCAATATGGACCCATTGGTTGAGAGGGACAGGACTCCAATAAGCGTAGTATATTGAATCTCTATTATGGACTGTCGTAAGGTTTGCAGCAGGCTGGAGATATATTTCAATTTGTGAGGACGTTGTCTTATCTCCTCTCTGAAAGAGACCAGTATAATCAGTTGCTTCTGCAAAATATGCCCAGGCTTGGACGGAGTATATCTCTGAAATATCTGATATGCTCCCATCATTCCCACAATCAACGTAACCATCAGTGCCATCAAATTCCAAGGCACCGCCTATTTTTCCGGCCACCCACTTTGGATTGCCCTGGATTGTGCCGTCAAGCCCATTACCGCCAGCATCATGGACTATGGTCCCCGAGCCTTCATCCAACTTCCAATGCGCTACCAGTTTTGCTGAAACACTGTTGACTAATCCCAGCACCAAAATAAAAGAAACAAAATAAATCAATTTCTTAGACATAATAATCCTCCTTCAAAAACCATCTATAGGTTATTAATTGAAGTGTAGATTCTTTATTGCAAAGCACAAAGTTCTCGTTAGAACTTTGCCTCTGGCATAACGGTTCCTCCTATATTCGAAAGACTACAAGAATTGCGCCTGCTGGATGACCTCAAAGTCTAAGATGCCTAACTGCGCAGGTACAGGCTCTACTATTGTTATCTATACCAAATTATTTACCTTCCCGTCAAGGAAAATCCCACTCAAGAGTGATGTTCTCGAATTGCTTTACATTCATTATTAGCTGAATTGATTGTGATGGGACAAATACTTACCGACATTTCAAAGACCAGTCCCACCAGCCAATTAGAATCGCACTGGCCCGCGAATAAACGCCTCCAATATCGGGATCTTCGTGCCACTGCTATTTGGGCTCAAATGAGGCAAGCACCACATGCAACATCTCAGGGACTGCCATGGCGGTCTCTATGATGTTTTCTTCTCTTGAATCGTCATATCCCTGGCGGTATACTCACTTCTGTATATTGAAATCAAATTCCCTATCATTTATTCAGGAGGTTTAAATGAGTGAACGAAAAACATTTGTAATATTGGTTCTGATTTTTATAACTACTTCAATGTCTGTGAGTATTGGTGAACCATTGTTTCAGAAACAAGATGTTTATATTTCCGGTCTTGATAATCATCCCATCTATCGAATTCCTTCGTTACTCGTGACGCAAAGAGGCACACTGCTGGCATTTTGTGAAGGGCGTGCCGGAGACGATGGCAGTCTGACTGATCTGGTATTAAAAAGAAGCTATGACAATGGTCTGACATGGTCTGCCATGCAAACTGTTCTGGAGGGCCATAACGAGGCGTGGATGAATCCGTGTCCGGTGATCGATCGCCGCGATGGGACAATATATTTATTGTGCTATCATGTCTTTAAGGCCGATGAAAAAAAACATATTAGCAATCCATTTAACAATTCAAATAGTATTATGATTCTAAAAAGTACCGATGATGGTGCAACATGGTCTGAACCTGTAGATATCACAGAAAGTGTGGGATTGGTTGTTCCCGGTCCTGGTGTTGGCATTCAATTAAAAAACGGTCGTTTTATCATTCCATGTTATACCAAAGAAAGCCATTCATTAGTTATATTCAGCGATGATCATGGGCAATCCTGGCGCGGGGGAAAACCTGTAAAAGTAAGAACTAATGAATGTCAGGCAGTTGAACTTTCGGATGGCGCTTTGATGCTTAACATGCGGTGTTACAAAACCAAAAAGTGCCGTTATGTGGCAATCAGCCGAGATTGCGGTTTGACCTGGGACAAAGAGTATTATGACAATAGTCTTATCGATTCGGAAAATCAGGCCAGCATTCTCCGTTATACGAGAAAAGATGAAGGTTATGAAAAGAACCGTATTTTATTTTCGAATACAGCTCATGCTACCAAGCGTAAACTGATGACGGTACGTATCAGCTACGATGAATGTAAGATATGGCCTATTCATGAAGTTATTTATACTGGTCCGGCGGCTTATTCGTGTTTGACTATTTTACAGGATGGGACAATTGGCATTCTTTATGAAACAGGCGAGTTGTATTATAAAGATAAAATAACCTTTACTCGATTTAATTGTGAATGGTTAACAAATGGCAGAGATCGTATAACTCTAAAGTAAATAGCGTAGAGCGCTATAGTTTTTGGACACAAAGTTACACATAATCAGCAGCTCTTTGATTGAATTATTATAGTCCTTATATGAACTGAAAAACACCGTGATTTTCAGGTGACATCATGTCACCATTTTGTCACCACAAATGTCAATTTTGCCTATATCGAGTCCGAATAAATGTCGATTTATTGCGAAAATACAGATATTTATTGAAATTTTAAGTGTGAAATCGGATTACCCTTCCTGACATATGTCAGTATTAAGTTTCCGGATGAAAAGAAACGTGTCATTCATATAATATTTTTGGGGGTACGGATCAAAAAAATATTGTTAGATTGAATCGTAAACCGCTTGTCTGTTTTCTTCGGGTATTTTCACTTCGTTAAAAAAGGTCATCCCCAGGAATCGATCATTTTTCTTAAAATATTCCTTACCCCATTTAATAATGTTCTTAATGTATTGCGGTCCCTTGGGTGGAAGTTTATAATGTCGCGGCATATCACGCCGGATTGTTGTATGCAGATAAAATTTCAGCGGAGCCAGATGATCAATCACTTTCTCAATCATTTCCGGTTCTTTATCCCGATTCCTGCCTTCGCAATACGGCATAACGAAATCGAAGCCAACCTGCGCCAATGTCTCGGTGCGATGGCCCCGGTTATCCTGAAACCCTACAATATTACCGTCAGTTGCCGGCACACCGGTATAAAAACCATATTTGAATTTCGGATTAATGCTTTTGACAAGTTTTTTAAGGTCGATAAGAGTATCCCGGATACGTATACCTTTCCATTTTAACAACTCTTCCGTCTCAATTTCATGTCTGTCCTTGCCGGTGTCTTGTAACAGCTTTGAACGGGAACTTTGGCAATAACATGATTCTCCGGTATATGATGGATGTTCCAGAACAATACCATCAAGGTTTATATACCGTTCGAGGACATCCTGAATTTTATCGCGCATGTATTGATGCGCCAGTTCACTGTCGCAGCAGATATGCATGGCTTCGATTGCATTTCTTTCATAATCATCTGTGTCTGGTGCGGTTTTATGAGTGTAGTCTCCATTTTGTTTAGTCAGGAATTCAATTCCAGGATAGCCTTCTTTAACTCCAATCATTCCGAGATATTTAATTTCGATGAAAAGCTTGATGCCTGTTTCATGTGCTTTCTCAATTATTCTTGGAAAAAAATCCGTTTCCTCATGAGCATTCAGTGCGTTCTTGTCCAATTGTAACATCAGCTTTGGATTTTTTACCGGCCATGCTAATCCATGATTTCCAGGCGAAAAATAGCCGTGACTTGCCATCATGACAATTAAATGGGTCATGCCGTGTATTTTCATCTCATCCAGTAATCCGCTAAAATAATCATAGCCCAGTTTCCTATCCTCGGCCTGATATGTCAGACAGGTTGTCCATCCGAAAATCATGTTTCGTTCTTTTTCCTGATTTTTCCCGGACGGAGAGCACGAGAGCAAATTAAAGGAACCTGCCGAACAAACCAAACCAGATCCCATTAATTTTAGAAATTGTCTTCGTTTTGTTTGCATCTGCTAAAATTCTCCTTTATTCGAGTATAGGGGTGAAGGACCCGGCCCAACAGAAAACTGATTATGTTACGAAGCAGTGATTTATGTCATTGTTTCCGTACGAGCCGATATTTTTAATCCAGTCCCCGCCTTTTGAGTAAGGCATCAACTTTGGGTTCACATCCTCTGAATTTAATATATTGAGACATCATATCGTTACTTCCCATAGAAAGAACATTTTTTCTGAATGAAGCGGCCAGTTCCTTATTAAACAGGTCGGTTTCCTTGAATGCCTGGAATGCATCAGCATCAAGAACCGCAGCCCAGATATAACTGTAATACCCGGAAGAATAGCTTCCGCCGGAAAATATATGGCCGAAATTTGTACTTTGATAGCGAGATTCAATCTCAGATATCAATCCAATTTTATCCATTGATTCTTTTTCAAATTTTGCGGCATCCTGTTCTATTGTATCTGTGAGTACGTGCCAATCCATATCCAGAAAAGAAGCAGCCAAGTATTCAACCAACGCAAAGCCCTGATTAAAAAGTTTGGCGTTTTCAAGTTTACCGATCAGTTCCTGTGGAATCGGCTCTCCTGTTTCATAATGAAACGCATAGGTTTTCAGTACGGTAGGATCCTTGGCCCAGTTTTCCATAATTTGCGAAGGAAGCTCAACAAAATCTCGAGGTACTCTTCTCGATCCGCTATATGTCGTATTTCCGAATAGACTGTTCAACCCATGACCTAATTCATGGAACAGTGTTTCCACTTCATCCATACTCATTAAGGAAGGTTTATCCGCAGTTGGTTGTGCAAAATTACCTATGTTGTAAACCAATGGTGTAATGAAATTGCCGTCAATGTTGGACTGGCTTCTGAACGAGCTCGACCAGGCGCCACTTCGTTTACCATCACGCGGATAATAGTCAGAATAGAAAATACCCAGATGTGTTCCATCAGCTTCCAGAACCTCAAATACTTCAACGTCAGGTTTATAAACCTGAATATCATTCCTTTTAACAAATTCTATTCCGTAAAGTTTCCTGGCCACATCAAAGGCACCCCTGCGAACATTTTCCATTTTGAAATAAGGGCGAAGCATAGCATCGTCCAGGGCATATTTTTCTTTTTTCACTTTTTCGGCATAATACCACCAGTCCCAAGGCTGAAGTTTGAAGTTATGGCCTTCTTTATTGATGATTGCCTGCATATCTGCAACTTCTATTTTCGATCTTTTTAAGGCGGGTTTCCAAAGATCGTATAGAAATTTGTAAACGTTCTCCGAGTTCTTTGCCATATTTCTTTCAAGAACGAAATCCGCATGGGTTTTATAACTCAACAAATTCGCCTTGCTAACCCTGAGAGAAGCAATCCTGGATATCAACTTCTTATTATCAAATTCGTCGTTGTTATTGCCGCGATTGATATATGCTTTGAAAACAATCTCCCGTAGGTTGCGTTTTTCCGAATTCATCAGAAAGGGAATGAAGCTTGGTTTCTGGAGCGTAAACACCCATTTGCCCTCCATGCCTCTTGTTTTTGCCATTTCAACGGCAGCTTGAACAACTCCATCCGGCAGGCCGGCAAGATCCTCATCCTTATCTATTATCAGTCCGATGGCATTGGTCTGTTTCAGATGGTTTTGCTTGAACTTGACGTAAAGATTACTCAACTCCTCATTTATGTATCTTAATTTTTCTTTATCTTCATCATTAAGATTAGCTCCGCTTCTGACAAAACCCAGAAAATAGTTTTCCAGTAGTGTATGCTGTTCGGGAGTAAGCCCAAGGCTTTCTTTCTTATCATAGTTTTTTTTTATTTTTGCGAAAAGTTTTTCATTTAAACTGATATCGTCATCGTGTTTAGCCCGTAATGGTGCGACTTCTTTTGATATATTCTGTAATTCATCATTTGTGTTAGCGCCATTAAGACAGCCGAATACTCTGCTTACTCTATCGAGCAGTTCTCCGCTTTTTTCCAACGCTTCAATAGTGTTTTTAAAGGTCGGCTCTTCTTCATTATTTACAATCGCCTCAACCTCCGCTTTTTCAGCTTTCATCGTTTCGAGAAATGCCGGCATAAAATGCTCGTCTTTAATTTCATTAAATGGAGGCGTCTGAAATGGTGTGTCCCACTCTTGTAACAGCAGATTCTCCGCTTGAATGCGGCAGCCAATAATTAAAATAATTAAAGTACAAAGGTACATCTTTCTTTTCATCTTCATCATCCTTTCATTTGCTCATTAATTCTTCGAAACACTGTGTACTTGTCAAGGGCTAATAGGACCGTGTGATATCAAGTCTATCACTTTTAAATAATTAGCAGTTACATCCTGAACTATTGTACATTATTTTTTGATCCAATGGCAGCATGCTGGCATAAATGTTGATTGATTTGGAGTATAACAAACGATCCGTTAGTGGTCCAATTTTCTCTTGCAATCACCGGCTGAGTTTCCTCTTTCGGGAACTGAATAATATCCGATTTTAAGGGTTGAGTAGACCGAGGGAATTTCACCCTCAGCCCCTCCGAGAACCGGACCTGAACCTTTTAGCCCATACGGCTCCTATGCGGAAACCTTATAAGACGCCTAATAAGAAGGAGAGCTGGCCAAAGTTATTGACAAGGAATTACTTATGGGCTTTGAACAAAGGGGTGTTATATTGATAGTCAGAGAGATCTAGAGTATTATACGGAAACCATATATACATAGTTATGATTGCAGCAATTTGAGAGGATAGTATGCCGGCAGGAGATGCACAAAGAGCGTGGTTTCCGGAGATGCTTG
>JACKQG010006416.1_pt1 | contig 12422 bp, 18 predicted proteins | sample 8237621 | NCBI WGS metagenome assembly JACKQG01 (sample SAMN15677084, study PRJNA649215) | marine metagenome | biome: marine; feature: Black Sea; material: saline water; isolation source: suspended particulate matter (SPM) from the Black Sea western gyre | collected 2013-06-09/2013-06-10 | depth...
TTCAGTTCGGATACTTGCAGATTCAGCATGGCCGGATACATCATCAGAAACAAACAGATGCCAATGGGGATAGAGATGCCGCGAATCTGCCAGGAGTCGATGGCTTCACTGATCCCAGGCACTGTCTGGGATAGCACCACTCCGACAACCATGCAAAGCGCAACCCACAGGGCGAGATACTTTTCAAACTTGCTCATTACTTTGCCTCCTTGTTTTTTGTTGATTGATTCCTCAGCATTGATTACATTTCCTTGGCCCGCACGACGGCAGCCGAGGTTGAATGCGGTTGACATCCAGGAGATGGTTCATGGCCTGGTTCAGTTCTGTCAGAGCCTCTTGATCTATCGAGTAATACACCCAGCGTGCATCCTCAGGATCACGTTCGCTCTGGACCAGACCAACCTGGCGCAGAATGCGCAGATGGTGTGAGATCAGGCTGAGTGATAGTCCCAGCGACTCGGCTATCTCGCAATTGCACTGAACCCCCTCCATGAGCGTGTCAAGAACGCTCAAGCGCGTGGGGTCGCTGAGCGCTTTGAGTGCCTGCGCCAAAGTTTGTGTCTTCATGACCTCACATATCACTATGGTTAGTGCTCGATGGCTGGGTGGCGCGTCGAATATAGTTTAACGTGCGTTGAATTATATCAGCAACTTCGTTTTTGTCAAATCCGACCTTACTGCTCTGATATGACGAAGAAGGGAGTATTCGAGGATGATCCGGGGCACCGTAGCCCCGGATGAATCTGGGCTGTGGCGAGTGTACACCCCTGACCGCCAGCCCAGTTGCAGCGGCTCACAAGAGGACCTTCCGCTACTCCTTATCCACTGTGGCATGGGCAGTACCGTGATCAGGAAGGCGCGATCCATGCTTCTGTCATCAAGGGGCAGATGATAAGCGCTGGTAACGTGCGTATCGTTTGGTCGAAGGTTCCTATGCCCACGGTGAGGGCAACTCGGTTCTCATTGTGTGCTCCATTATCACGATCCCTTCTTGCCGATGGCGGGCATATCCACAGCCAGCAGTTCGGCCAGTTGAGCCAATTGCGGGGCGTGTTGGGGCTCTTGAAGCGGGGTGCAATCCTCCAGTCTCACGTGACCCATCATCAACTTGGTGGCAAAGATAAAACAGGTCGGCTGGCCGCAGGCTTTGCAGTTGGTCTGCGGAAGGAGTTTGTAAATCTCCATTGGCCCCGGCCTCTTGTGCATCTCATAGTCCGGCTCAATCTCCTCCCGCCGCCTCCAGGTGCGGTTGACCAGGTCGACCAGCCCTTTCGCTACGTTCTCCGCCTGCGTCCGGTCCTCCAGGTGGCCGATGGCGATTTTGTAGGGCCAGAAGGCGATGTTGCGCCCGCCCTTCTTCCAGGTCAGAGAGGGCGCATTGGCGATGTACACCGCGCCGCGCAGGGTGCGGTTCAGGTAGGGCAGCACCGGGCTGATGTCTACCTGGAGACGGACGATAGCGGCAAACTCCTCGGCCCCCGGCTCGCAGGGCACGCTTTCTACTTCCAGATCATAGTTCTCGATCAGCATCGGATCACCTCGATTCAATCCAAGCGTCGCGCCAGGACGCGCACGGCCAGGGCGAATAAGACGACGGCAAACGCTCCCAGTATCAGCAGATCGAGCGCAGCTTCAAGGGGCGAGCCGCCAGCCAGCGCCGTGTGCAGCACTTCCACGGAATAGGTCAGCGGCAGGAGGCGGGCGACGACCTGCAAGCCCGGCGGTAGCGACGCCACCGGCACAAACACGCCACCCAGGAACATCATGGGGAAGCGGATGAAGTTAGCCAGGGTCTGGGCCTCGAAGACCTCTTTCACGGCCACCGAAACGAACGCTCCCAGCGCCGAAAAGGTCGCCGCCGAAAACAGCAAGGCCAGGACGAGCAGAAGCCAGTTGACACCGTTTGCACCGAAGGCGCCCAGCACGATAACCAGCACGACCAGCGTCACCGTCAGCCCAAAGACTATCCCACCCAGCAATTTGCCCGCCAGGAGCGCCGGCAGGCGCACCGGCGCCAGGAGCAGCCGTTCCAGCGCCCCGACTCGCCGCTCGAAGACAATGACAATGGCTTCCATCGAGCTGGTGCCGAACAAGAGGGTCAGGCCCAGCAGCCCCGGCACCAGCCCGCGCAGGTCGCCTGGATTGCGGATGGCAAAGGCCAGGACGAAGGCGAAGGGGAACAGGATGCCCCAACTGATGTTAGGAGGTTTGAAGTAGTAGGCACGCAAGTCTTTCAAACCGATGTAAAACATGCCCCGCAGATCATCCGCCAGCATTGCCGCCTCCTTTACCCCCCTTCTCAGCCAGCATCACCTCGCTGCTGAGGCCGGTGAGCCTCACGAATACATCCTCCAACGTCGGGCGGCCGGTGTTGACAGCCAGCACGTGTCGGCCATCGGCTGTGGCCTGTGCCAGCGCTGCCTTGACCGTCGCAGCCACATCGTCACCGTCGAAGCGGGCTGTCCTGACGGCGCCGTCACCGTCGGCCAGGGTCACTTCAACAGTCGTTGTGCCCTCCACGCTCGCTTTGAGCCCTTCCACCGTGTCCAGGGCGACGATGCGCCCCCGGACGATGATGGCGATACGGTCGCACAGCCGCTCCGCCTCCTCCAGATAGTGGGTGGTCAGGAAGACCGTCACCCCCTCGTCCCGCAGACTGGCGATCATCCGCCGCAGGTTGCGGGCGCTCATCACGTCCAGGCCGGTGGTGGGCTCGTCCAGGAAGAGCAGAGGGGGGCGATGGGCCAGGGCAGCGGCAATGGTCAGCGCTCGCTTCATGCCCCGGGAGAGTTTGGCAAAGGGCGTGTCCCGTTTCTCGCTGAGGCGAAAGCGTGCCAGCAGTTCTTCAGCCCGTGTCGCCCGCTCGCTGCGCGGCACACCGTAGAGTTGCATGGCGAAGACCAGGTTGTCGAAAGCCGACAGTTCGTCGTACAGGTTTGACTGTTCCGGCACGACGCCAATGTGTTTCTTGATGCGCGTCACGTCGGCAGCCAGGTCGAAGCCCAGGACGCGCGCTTCGCCGGAGGTCGGACGCGTCAGGCCGGTCAGCATGCGGATGGTCGTCGTCTTGCCGGCGCCGTTGGGCCCCAGGAAGCCGAAGACCTCCCCCTGGCGCACGGTGAAGTCTATGCTGTCCACGGCGCGCACCGGGGGCCTCCTCTTGCCCGTCTGGTAGACCTTGGTCAACCCTGAGACTTCGATGACGTTGGCTCGTTCAGGCATCTTGCATCGCTCCGCGCAGTCTGGGACAGGCACAGGGCAACACACCCCGGTGGCGCAGTTCTCGCACCAGATAGGCCGCGGCCAGTCCGGCTGCGAAGCCCACAGCCATGTTGGTCACCACCGAGAGGGCGGCGGTGAACAGGGCCAGCCGCAGGCCCCAGCCCTTCAGACCAAGTACCACCTTGCCCAGCTCAATCCCCACCAGGAACATCATCGCCCCCACCAGCGGCATGGGGAAGGCCGCCAGCAGGTTGCCGATGGACTTCCCCAGGAACAGCCCCAGGGAGATCTCGATCAGCCCTTCGATGATGTTCGTGCCCCCGGTGCGGGCGCCGAAGTAGTATTGCCCGGCCAGCCCCCCGGCGCCGTGGCACAGGGGCATGCCCCCGAAGAAAGCCGGAATCACGTTCATGAAGCCCATGTTCAGCATCAGCCGTTCTTCGCTCACCGGCTTGTCCGGGAAGTAGTCCCGGATGAGGGCGACGGTGGCGATGACAGCGTTGGTGATGGAAAGCGGGATCTGGGCGAAGCCAGCCACGAGCATGGCTCGCCACACATTGTCCAGGCGGGGCAGAGTGAGAGGCGGCAGGGTGATGGCCAGCTCCAGCGACCGCCCCAGTTGACCCTGCCAGGCGATGATGCCCACCCCCAGCAGCATGAGCACGATGGCCGCCGGGGCGTAGCGGTTCTCCCGCAGGAGAAGCACGATGGCGATGGCCACCAGCCCCAGAAGCGGGGCAGGGCGCATCATTTTGAGCCCCTCCCAGGCCAGCATGATCCCCAGGGCCAGTTGGATGCCCCGCACCACGAACATAGGCGTCCAGCGCACGATGTGGCGCATCAGCCCGGTCAAGGCCAGGACGAACCAGGTGATCCCCAGGCCCAGCCCCGAGGCATAGACCAGGGGAGCCGGCCACCTCTGAGAGATGGCGGCCACGGCGATGACCTTCTTGGGCTCCACGGGCATGGGCAGGCGGTAGACCAGGCCGGTGGCGATGTTGACCAATCCCATCCAGATGAACAACCCGGCCGGATCGAGGCCGCAGACCACGATGTAGCCGATGGCCAGGGGGAACAGCGTGCCGAAATCCCCCATGGAGCCGGCCAGTTCCCGCAAGTTGAACTCGAAGTCCTTGTGCTGCCTCTTGGGGCCCTTCCCTTCGGTTACTCCGCGACCCTCATGTTCCGTCATAGCACCCTTCGCCACATCAGTACCCCAGTCGCCGGCCCCGCCGATGCATCCACACCGGCGGCACCATGAACAGGATACCGCTTGCCAGAAGCACAAGCAGGTCCAGCCAGGGGTTGAGCAGGCCCTTCCCCAACACGGCGTGGTTCATCAGGTCCTGGGCGTAGGTCAGCGGCGAGAGGTAGGCCACCGCCCGCGCTCCTGGCGCCATCTCCGTCAGCGGAATGAAGACGCCGCTGATGAACAGCAGCCCCCAGCGCAAGAGGGTGCTGGGCATCTGTACGTCGCCGGGATTGCGCGTGGGGATGGAGCCAAAGATCAGGCCCAGGGCAGAGAAGGAGAACGATCCCAGGATAACCCCGGCCACCAGCAGCCAGGGCTGGGCGATAGTTGCCCCGAAGGCCACCACGCCGACGAGCAAGGAGAAGACGGACACGCTAATGGCGAAGAGGGCGCCCACCGCCGCCTTGCTCAGGAGCAGAGTCAGGAGTGACATCGGCGCGGCCAGCAGCCGGTCGTAGGTACCCAGTCGCCGCTCCAGGGGGATGATGAACGGCCCGGCAGCCGCCGCCGTAAAGAAGGTGGTCAGGGCCAACAGCCGGGCCACGCCCTGGGCAGCCGCCATCTCCCGTCGCACCGAGAAAGAGAAGAACATGAAGAACGGCATCATGAAGCCGAACATGATCATCCCCGGTCGGAGATAATGAACTTTCACGTCCTTCACGATCACCACCCAGGCCTGGGCCAGTTCGTCTTGTAGCCGTTGCAGCAGTGCGCCTTTCATCGTCCACCTCCCATTTGCCCTTTCATCCCTCGTCGCCGGGGCTTTTCTCCCTGCATTTCGTGGCGCACCGTTCCCACCTGTTGGCCGGTGAGTTCCAGGAACACGTCCTCCAGGCTGGGCCCCAGCGTGCTGAGGTTGATCACCTTCAGGCTGTTCGCCCGGGCATAGTCCATCACCTGGGGCAGCAAAACCGAGGGGTCTTCGGTGTACAGCCGCCACTTGTCGCCCATCTTGACCGCGGTGGTCACCCCCGGCAGTGCCGCCAGCGCTTCACCGTGGGTTTGGCCGTCCGGCTCCAACGCCACCTCCACCGACTGCACCCGCCGGAAGGCCGCCTTCAGCCGCTCCGGGGTGTCAATGGCCGCGATCTGCCCGTGGTCAATGATGGCCACCCGATCGCAGAGTTGATTCGCCTCCTCGATCTGGTGGGTGGTCAGGAAGATGGTAGTGCCTTCGGCGTTGAGCTGACGGATCAGGTCGCGGATGGCATGGGCGCTCTGGACGTCCAGCCCCGGCGTAGGCTCGTCCAGGAAAAGGAGTGTCGGCCGGTGGATGATGGCCATGGCGATGCTCAGGCGGCGGCGCATTCCCTTGGAAAAGTTCTCTACCTTGACGTCCCGCTTCTCCCACAGACCAAATGTTTCCAACAACTGCTGCGCCCGTTCCGCCCGCTCGGCGCGAGGTACCCGGTAGAGTTGGGCGGTGAACATCAGGTTGTCCCAGGCGCTCAGCTCGGTGTAGACGTTGGACTCCTCCGGCACCAGGCCCATCTGTCGCTTGACCGGATAGGCATCGCGGGCCAGGTCGTGGCCATTGATGATGATGTGGCCCTCGGTCGGCTCCAGCAGTGTGGTCAGCATGCGCTGGGTGGTCGTCTTGCCCGCACCGTTGGGCCCCAGAAAGCCAAAGACCTCGCCCTGATGCACGGCGAAGTTGATGTGGTCCACGGCCAGCACGCCGGAGTCCGGCGGGCCATACACCTTGGTCAGGTCATTCACTTCGATGGCATGGTTCATCGGTTGTCTACCTCCACTGAAGAGATACCGGTGTGAACAAGTCGTCTTCCATCCGCGCCTGCGCCCGCCGAAAGTGCTCTCTCCCCAGAAACAGGCGCTGCTTCTCCTCCGGCGCGGCCAGGATAGGCGAGTTGCCCAGCTGCGTGCGGTGGCAACGGATGGCGGCCAGCTTCTGCTCCCAGACGGCTGTCACGTCCACCGCCAGGGTCACTTCCTCGTCGGGGGTGGTATGCAGGTGAGTCAGCCCCAGGGCTTCAGCCACCGAACGAGGCACGGCCAGGTGGTAGAGCGCGGCCGGCGCGTCCGGCCCCAGGGCAGCCGCCCGTTCGAAAGCCAATGCCGCCCAGTGGCTTACGGCGATGTGGTCGGGATGGCCAGAGAGGCCATCGGGCGGCCAGGTGAGGAGCACCTGAGGCCGCAGTTCCCGGATGGCCGCCAGCACCTGGGCCACAGCTTCTTCCTCGTCCACGCCGGCCAGGGCGCCGTCGTGGTAATCCAGCAAGATGAGCGGCCCGATGCCCAGGGCGCGACAAGCACACTTCAACTCAGCCTGCCGCACCTGGCTCGCCTGCTGCGAGGTCAGACCCGGCACTCCGGCCTCGCCTCGGGTGGCGCACAGCACCCAGACCCGCACGCCATGTTGGGCCAACAAGGCCAGCGTCCCACCGCAGCGAAACGACTCGTCGTCGGGATGAGCGAAGACGGCCAGCAACTTTGAGCCGGTCACTGCTTGGCCCGCCGTCGTCGCCATTTGGTCCAGTACGGTAACAAGAGCAGATAGGCACCGGTCAGGGCCAGGCACAGCATCAAGACCTGTTGGACTATCTGAACCCGATTCACGATCTCCACCGTTGCCTGTCCTGCTGGCGTCAGTCTCAAGACAAAGAAGACCGGAATCAGGATGACCGTGGGCACGGCAAGCCAGCGGTGAACCTTGCGCACATAGCGATTTAGAAACTTGCTCATGTACCCTCGTATCCGCAAAGGTATCCGCCCCGTAGAGGGACATGAGAGAGGCCGATTGACCTCTCCCCCGTAACGCAACCGACTACGCTTCCTTCAGCTCAGCGATGCGCTTCTGCACAGCCTCGACTTCCGCCTGGAGTGCCTTCAGGTACTCCTCTAGCCAGGCAACGTACTCCTCCCGGCCGGGAAAGCGCCATCCGAGATAGAAGCCAGGCCCCCAGGCGGAGCTGCAGCAGCACCCACCACCGTGGCCGTGATGGCCGTGATAACCACAGGGTCCACACATATCGTTCACCTCCCTTCTGATGATTGAAAATGCGTCTGATATTCGGCCAAGAAGCGGTCCAATCGCTCCCGGGTGTGGCGGATGTTCACCGCCCAGGCATGGAGATATTCCAGCCCCTCGTCGGTGATCTGGTATACGCGGCGAGCCGGGCCGCGCCCCTCCGTGTCCCACGATGATCGCACCAGCCCCTCTTGCTCGAACTGGTGCAGGGTGCGGTAGAGCAAGCCGGGGTCAGCAGCAGGGGCGTCGTCATCCTGGCCGAGTTGCTCCATCAGCTCGTAGCCGTGGGCGGGCTTTTGCACCAGGAGCAACAGCAGCCAGGGCTGCATGAAACCCCGCACTCGCCCTCTCCCAGGACAGCACCTCCCCTCGCTTTCGTTGTACTCTTTGTGATGGCCGTTACACATCAGACCGCTTCCCTCCTGACTATAAGACAATATCTTCTATATGACCAACACATATATTATACTCAAAAACCACCTCCTTGTCAAATTGAGGTAGGAGGGTCCGATGAGTCTGCAGCGGCACAGGTTACCAGAAGGAGGTCAGCGATTGCCTCATGAGCTGCTTCTGCACAAGTGATAGCCCCTGCCAGACAGGCCCTCTGCTGGGCCCGTGCGAGCCCGGCGGGGGCCTGTCGTTTATCCCGATGCGTGTTTCACTCTCAGCTTCCTGTCGCAGTCCATGCAGAGATCAGTGGACTTGTTTGTCCAAAAGTGCATTCCGCAGTTGGGGCACGTGACACGCCGCAGGCTCGTGTTGTGCGGTCGGCGCGGCCGCAGTTCCGGCGGCAGCTCGGCGTACCTATCGGCCACACATGCACATGGTTTTGGTTGGCTTTTGGGCTTTTGCCCAGACATGACGACCTCTGGCGCAATCTACGAGCTCTGTGCGGCGCGGAGCCACTCGACGATCTGCTCCTTGCGCGGAAGGTGTCCTGAGGACTTGACTTCGCCGTTGATCACCAACGCTGGCGTGCTCATGACTGCGTAGGCCATGATGCCGTCCACCTCCCTGACCCTGGTGAACGTCGCCTCGACGCCCATCTCACTGGCTGCTTCCCGGGCGAGTTGTTCGAGCCTATGGCACTTGGGGCATCCCATGCCCAGGGTTTTGATTTCCATTGGAACTCTCCTTGGAACGGTTTTGCTGCTGTTGTTTCAGCGAATGAACCAGCCGAAGATCAGCCCCGAAAGGGTGCTGAAGACGGTCACCAGCGACACGTAGGTCCACGTCTTCTTGCGGCCAATCACCGAGTTGGTGATGAGGATAGACTGCAGGCTTAGCTCCGGGTCGGCCAGCAGGTAGGCCAGCAGCGGCCCACGGTGCATGCCCAGGGCGAGGAAGGTCTGGGCGATGGGCACCTCCACCAGAGTGGGAAAGTACATAAAGACGCCGAACAGTACACCAATGAAGTTGGCCCACACCGTGTTACGCCCGGCGATGGCTTCGATCCACGTTTTGGGGATGATGGCCCGCGCCATGCCGGCCACAAAGACGCCCACCAGCAGCAAGGGCATGATCTGCTTGACGAAACGCCACATCTCCCAGAGCCACTCCTGAAGCTCGTGGGCCTGGAAGCGGGTGGCGGCTACCCACCACACGGCGGCGATGAGCGCCATCTCGGCCAGCAACTTGCCTGTGACGCCCACGCTCAGGCCGTGTCCTGAGCCTGTCGAGGGGTCACCAGCGACCGCCGCGACTTTGAACGACGCCACGATCAGTGTCAGCGAGACCAACCCCAGGGCCACGTAGGTCCAACGGTTGAACCCTTCGTCCACGTTGTTCAGCCCCAGCCAGGCAGTGATGGCGATGAGGATCAGCAGGCCGATCAGGAGCACGCCGTGCACGCTCACGCCCTCGATGCCCAGAGCGGGGTTCGGCGGCACAACACCATCGAGCCAGGCCTGGAGAGAACCAGCCCACGAGCCGGGGAGTGTGAAGGTAGCGTAGCTGTTCGTGAGCAGGCCCACCTGGAGTGTCCCGGCGATCAGCACGCCCAGCAGCAGGGCGAAGAAGACCCACGTGCGGCCCTCCACCTTGGCCTCCTGGGCGAAACCACGTCCGCCGTTGGTGGCCGCATGGTGAGCCTCGTCGTCCTGGCGGAAGAACCAGGCCATCAGCAGGCCGATGGTGATGCCGAAGATGATGGAAAGCACGATCCGCGCCAGGGCGATGTCCATGCCGATCTGAACGCCGGTGAAGGAGATGGCCAGGATGTTCACCGCCGGTCCGACGAACAGGAAGGTGATTGCCGGCCCCAGGCCAGCGCCCTTCTTGTAGATGCTGGCGAAGAGCGGCATGATGGTACAGGAACAGACCGCCAGCACAAAGCCACCCAATGCCGACGCCGGGTAGGAAATCCACTTGGGGGCGTCTCGGCCCAGGTACCTGGTGATGGCTTCCTTGGGAACGAGGGCGGCCAGCGCGCCAGCGATAAAGAAGGCCGGCAGCAGGCACAGCAGCACATGGGCCGCCAGATAGGCCGTCAGGCTGCCTAGTCCGGTTTGCAACAGCGTGAGGAAGTAGTTCACTGTGAAGCGCTCCTTGACGGATTTGAGGTTCGCTGGTATACTCTTGGTTGAAGCGAGGTGATGCCATGAAACGAATAGTACTGAAAGAATCCCGTGCGCCCTATACTTTGGATATCGAGGAAGAGGCGCTTAGCCGGGAACCGTTCATCTTGGAGAGCGATGGCAGAGCCGTGGCTGCCGTGATCCCTATCGCCGACTATCAGACCTTTCAGGCTTGGCGGGAAAGCCAGGCCATGGAGGAAAAACGACGTCAAGACCTGGGGGCCTTTGAGCAAGAGCGACGGGCTTTTGAGCGTCTGAAGCCCGAGCTGCTGCGCATGTATCGAGATCAGTGGGTGGCCATTTACCAGGGAAACGTCGTCGAGGTTGGCCAGGAGCGGTCGCAAGTGCTGGACAGGGTCTATGATCGTTTCGGTTATGTCCCCGTCTATGTGCAGCAAGTAGAAGAGCAACCACGCGTCTACAAGTTGCCGCATCGAAGGGTGGTGCGTTGATGTGGGCCTATGACCAAAGCATTCATCCACCTGCCCTATTTGTAGATACCCTTGTCTCTCGTCCCATCAGCGCCGCTTTGAGCCGACCGCTGCGAGCTCAACTGGACACGGCGGCTGACATCTCGTGCATTCCCGCTGACCTTGTTGATCAACTTGGCCTCTTGCCCACCAGCACCATTCTGGCGCAGGGCTACGATGGTGTACAGACTGTCGTAGACATCTATCTGGTCACCTTGGAAGTAGCTGGTGCCCGATTCCGTTATCTCGAAGTCGTGCCCATTCCAGAGCAGTACGCTCTCCTGGGTCGAGATGTCCTCAACCGTTTCTACGCTCAACTGAACGGTCCTGACTTGACCTTCCACCTGAGCACTTCGCCATAGGGATGTGCGGCCCTTCCCGCTGCTGTGCTCCCCATTGAGGCCACTCTCCTCGCCCGGCCGCTAACCTCTTCGGTTCTGGCACTTGGGGCAAGGACAGTGGGGCAGGGGGCGCACCGGCGACCGGCGGCTGGCATCCGTCGCCTCCCCTTGCGCCAGCGTCAGCAGCGCCGGCACCCGCTCGTCCGCCAGTTGGTAGAAGACGTATAACCCCTCCTGGCGGTCACTCACCAGCCCCGCCTGGCGCAGCACAGCCAACTGCTGGGAGATGTACGGTTGCCGCAGGCCCAGCAGCGCTTCCAGGTGGCAGACGCAGGCTTCATCCTGTTCCAGCGCCTCCAGGATGCGCAGCCGGGCCGGGTGGGCCAGGGCTTTGAAGATCTGTACTGTGCTGGCATGCTCTGTCATGAGGCGGCTCCTGGAAGTATATTCAAAATACTGAATGTAATTGTACCACGGTAGGGCTGTGCTGTCAAATTCCGGCAAGCATCTTGTGCAGTCGTCGTCGTGCACGACCGCGTTTTTGGATTTGACAAGTTGGCGATTGTATGTATACTATACCCCAGTATTGTATGTGAGACTCAACTCGCGGAGACCTGTGGATGGTGATAGGGAGGGGCAGCATGGCTGAGATTGCTTCCTCAGAAGTGAAAACCGATTTACAGCATCGGCTGCGGCGCATTGAAGGGCAGGCGCGGGGCGTGCAGCGGATGATTGACGAGGGGCGGGACTGCAAGTCCATCTTGCAGCAACTGGCGGCCATTCGCTCTGCTGCTCATCAGGCCAGCCTGGTGCTGGTGCGCTCATACGCCACGCAGTGCCTGAGTGAACCCTGGCGCGGCGAGCCATCGCCTACTGAGCTGGTCAACGAGCTGGTCGGCGTGCTGGCCAAGATCGCCTGAACTATGGGAGCGGACAGGAAAGGCGGGGATTGCAAGGGATGGAAAACGTGGGCGAAATCATCGTCTTCATCGCCTTTGCGTTGCTGTGGTTATTGGCCATGCGCAAGGGCGGCGGCGGTTGAGGAATAGACCGCGAGTGCTGATCCCGTGCGGATCAGGCGATATTCGACATAACATCGGAGGAACACTCAATGGCTGTAGCTGAAGTCAGTGTGAAATGGACCGATAGGAAGCAATTCGTGGGCACCGACAGCACCAAGCATTCGGTGGTCATCTCAGCTCAGGATGCCGAGAACGGCACGGGCATGAAGCCTTCGGACATGCTCCTGCTGGCCCTGGGCGGCTGCTCGGGGGTGGACGTCGTCAGTATCCTGGCCAAGCAGCGCCAGGAGCTGACAGGCTTGGAGATGCGCATCGGCGGCGAGCAGAGCGATGAGGACTGGCCCCGGCCCTTCCGCAAGATCCACGTCGAGTACATCCTCAAGGGCAAGGGGTTGACGGAGAAGGGTGTGGCTCGCGCCATTGGGCTTTCGCACGAGACGTATTGCTCGGTGGGCAGTACCATCGAAGGTGTGGCCGAGATCACGTACAGCTATAAGATACACGACGAAGGCGAAGCTGACGTGCAAAACGTAAAACGTAAAACGTAAAA